>OHMN01000757.1_pt1 | contig 27194 bp, 13 predicted proteins | sample 1569361 | NCBI WGS metagenome assembly OHMN01 (sample SAMEA3541508, study PRJEB24748) | human gut metagenome | biome: human gut; feature: human-associated habitat; material: faeces | place: China | collected 2012
CCCTGCTTATTGCTTTTCGCAATTGAAGCAGGGGACTTACTTGATTTGGTTAAATCCCGCTGCTGTTAATAATTCCATTGGTGCTGGGTCTGTTGCAACATATTCTTTAAATTCTTCTGCAGCTTTTACTTCTGCATCACTTGCTTCTTTATCTTCAATTAATCCAATCGGATAGATAGCCGGGTCAACCTGGTCTGCAGTTGCTTCCGCAATTACTTCAACTTTATCTGCCATAGAAGCTGCATCTGTTGCATATACAACACCAACTTCGTTGCTTCCTTCTGCTACCGCTGTAAGCACTGCTGTAACATTTGCACCTTCGTTGATTTCCATCGCCATTACATCATCAAGATTTCCGATATTTTCAAATAATTTTCTTGCATACTGTCCAACCGGAACATCTTCACCTGCAAGTGCAAGGCTGGAAGCCTCTGTAATATTATCAAATCCTGTAACTGCTGTTTCTTCTCCGGTTGGTTTAATTAATACGATTTTATTTTCCAGTAAATTTGTCACAGAACCATCGATTACATAACCTTCTTCAGTTAAAGCATCCATCTGCTTTGTAGCTGCCGAGAAGAAAATGTCGCACTGTGCGCCTTCTTCAATCTGAGTCTGAAGAGTTCCTGAACTATCTGCATTGTAGATAATGTTTACATTCGGATGCTCCGCCTCATAATTTGCTTTAATTTCTTCCATTGTGTTCTTTAAGCTGGCTGCGATAAACACATAAACATCTGTCTTTTCGCCGGAAGCCTCTGTCTCATCTGCTGCATCAGCTTCTTCTTTATCTGTCTCATCCGCTGCATCCGCTTCTTCTTTGTCTGTCTCGTCCGCTGCTGCATCTTCTTTTGTGTCTTTTGCACTGCTGTCACCAGAATCACTGCTTCCTGAGCCACAGCCTGCAAGCATGGTTGCACCAAGTGTCATAGACAGTAAAAGTGCCATCATTTTTCTCTTCATATTTGTTTTCTTCCTTCATAATAACTATAATTTTTATGGTTATATTTTAGAAAACAATTCGGTCAATGTCAACTAATACCGGCAATAAATTACAAGTTTTCTCCATTTTTCTAATTACTTCACTATACCAGTATGCAGAACCTTTTTTAACATACTGAAATTCATTATAGTAACTATATAGTAACTATTTTCTTCGTGCCCTCAGTTCCCTTGGTTTACATCCATACGTTTCCTGAAACATCTTATTAAATAATTTATAATTGGTAAATCCATGTTTTTCAGTTATATCAAGGATATTTTCTTTGGTACTGCATAAATCATGATAAATGTGCATCAACCGAATTTGATTTAAATATTTTGAAAAAGTAACACCCATATTTTCTTTAAAAAAACGGCTGAAATACTCACGGCTCAGATAAAATCGTCCGGACACTTCTTCTAATGACAATCGTTCTGTATGATGTTCTTCAATATAATCGGTAATCTCAGAAAGCCTCTCCAGTCTTGTGTCATCTTCCCGTAACGTAATCGCAGTCTTTGGATAGGAAAAAGCGAATAACAGCTTTGCCATAATCTGAAGCGCAATCGCCTGCCGTTCCAGCCGATAGCCAAGCGGCTGATTGACATAAAGAGGCGGCAATTTTTTTAACAGGTCGCAAATCTGAAAATAATCTTCCAGATTTGTTCTTAATAATTCACTTCTTCGGCAGCTGATTCTATACTTTTCCAGATTTGGGTCTATCTGAATCATCGCACTTCTTGAAAAATGAATCACTATCATCATGGAAGCCCTGGCGCACCTTGCTTCGTGAATCTGATTGGAATCCACCACAATAAATTCTCCGGCAATCATCTTATATTCTTTTCCTTCGATCAGAATGGTACCGACTCCATTTAAAATATACATCAGTTCAATTGCTCCATGCCAGTGAGCCGGTGTGTATTCTCCCTGATTGGTATGATATTTGATATTAATACCATTTTTTTCCAGTTCAAACAAAGGTTCATAAATCATATTAACTTCTCCAAATTTTGCACGCCATTGCGTGCTTTCTTTATTTCTGTCGACTTCCTTCCATTTTTGTATACAATGTCAATATTAACCGAATTAATAGCTAAAAACTCATCTAAACACTTCATATCTTTCATGCTATTATAACACTCGTAAAGAACAAAGAACAGTATAAAAAAGGAGATGTTAATTATGGCAAGTACTACAGCTACAGCTATGGTAAAAGCAAATAAAGAAGTTAAAAAAGTTACATTATGGGAACGTTTTAAAAACTATTTAATTGAAAACGTTGATATCATTGCACCAGGTATTATCATGATGAATGGCGGAACCTATTTTCCAAAACTGAAATAATAGGCTCCGCCTTTTTTTTATCCTTTAATCTGCCGTTATTTCTGCCGCCTGCGTACCATTTACATTCAAAGTTTTCCAAATTTAGAGCAGCAAAAAAGCCCTCTGACAAAACTTAAAGTTTTGCCAGAGGGCTTTCTAAAATAAATTTTAATTCGTTTTACAATTAGTCCTCAATTGTAACTTTGTCCAGATGCCAGATTTCATCCACGTACTGCTGAATGGTTCTGTCAGAGGAGAATTTACCGGAGCATGCTGTATTTAAGAGTGCTTTCTTAGCCCAACCTGCTTCATCTCTGTAAGCTTCTTCTACTCTTCTTTGTGCGTCTGCGTAAGATTTGAAGTCAGCTAAGATAAAGTAAGTATCTGCACGGTCACTGCAGTTTGTATTTAATAAGGAATCATAGATTTCACGGAACATTTCAAAGTCGCCGTTTGAATAAGTACCGTTAATCAACTGCATTAATACATTTCTGATGTCCGGGTCATTATTAAAGTACTGCATTGGGTCATATCCGCCATTATTTTCGTAGTTGATAACTTCATCAGAAGACAGACCGAAGATAAATGCATTTTCTTCGCCTACTTCTTCTACGATTTCAACATTTGCACCATCCATTGTACCAACGGTAAGTGCACCGTTTAACATGAACTTCATGTTACCGGTTCCGGATGCTTCTTTACTTGCTGTAGAAATCTGTTCGGAAACATCAGCTGCAGCAAAGATGATTTCAGCGTTGGATACACGATAGTTTTCAATAAATACAACTTTTAATTTTCCGTTGATGGAAGCGTCGTTGTTGATCACGTCTGCAACTGAGTTAATCAGTTTGATTGTCAGTTTTGCACGTCTGTAACCAGCGGCTGCTTTGGCACCGAAGATAAAGGTTCTCGGATAAAAATCTCTTTCCGGATGTTCTTTAATCTGATTGTACAGATACATAACATGCAGAATGTTCATTAACTGACGTTTGTATTCGTGAAGTCGTTTTACCTGAACATCAAAGATGGAGTTCGGGTCTACTTCGATTCCGTTATGCTCTAAGATATATTTTGCAAGACGCACTTTATTCTGGTATTTAATGTTCATAAATTCCTGCTGTGCTTTCTTGTCATCGGCATAAACTTTTAACTTAGCAAGCTGTGGCAGGTCTGTAATCCATTTGTCTCCGATGTGGTCTGTAATCCAATCTGTCAGAAGCGGGTTTGCATGAACCATGAAACGTCTCTGAGTAATACCGTTTGTCTTATTGTTGAATTTTTCCGGATACATTTCGTAGAAATCTTTTAATTCCTGTTTTTTCAGGATTTCGGTATGCAGTCTTGCAACACCGTTTACAGAATAACCACCTGCAATTGCAAGATGTGCCATCTTAACCTGTCCATCATAAATAATAGCCATTTTGCGGACTTTTTCCTGATTTCCAGGATATTTCTGGTTGATTTCTTCGATGAATCTGCGGTTGATTTCTTCGATAATCTGGTAAACTCTAGGAAGCAATTTGGAGAACAGCTCGATTGGCCATTTTTCCAGTGCTTCTGCCATGATGGTATGGTTTGTGTAAGCACAGGTATGTGTTGTGATATCCCATGCATCATCCCATTCAAGTTTTTCTTCATCCAGAAGAATACGCATTAATTCAGCAACTGTCATTGTCGGATGGGTATCATTTAACTGGAAGGTTACTTTCTTCGGCAGGTCATGAATGTCGCTGTGTTTTTTCTTGAATTTTGCGATTGCTGCCTGAATACTTGCAGAAATAAAGAAGTACTGCTGTTTTAAACGAAGTTCTTTACCTGCATAGTGATTATCATTCGGATAGAGTACGTCACAAATATTTTTTGCAAGGTTTTCTGCTTCTACCGCTTTTCTGTAATCACCTTTATCAAATAAGTCTAACTGGAATTCATTCATTGCTTCTGCATCCCAGATACGAAGAGTGTTTACAATTTTGTTGTTGTAACCAACGATTGGCATATCGTAAGGTACGGCACGTACTGACTGATAACCTTCCTGAATGAAGTTGTTTCTGCCTGTAGCCGGGTCGTATTCTACACGAACATATCCGCCGAATTTTACTTCTTTTGCATATTCCGGACGACGAAGTTCAAATGGATAGCCATCTTTCAGCCAGTTATCCGGAACTTCTACCTGATATCCGTTTTCGATTTTCTGTTTGAACAGACCATAGTGGTAACGGATACCACATCCATAAGCACAGTATCCAAGTGTTGCAAGGGAGTCTAAGAAGCAGGCTGCAAGTCGTCCAAGACCACCATTACCAAGTGCCGGATCCGGCTCCTGGTCTTCAATTGTATTTAAATCCAGTCCTAACTCATCAAGTGCTTCTTTTACTTCTTTGTATGCACACAGGTTGATTAAGTTATTACCAAGTGCACGTCCCATTAAGAACTCCATGGAAAGATAGTACACAATCTTCGGATCATCTTTTTCATACTGTTTCTGTGTCAAAAGCCAGTTATCAATAACTACGTCTTTTACCGCCAGAGAAACTGCCTGGAAAATCTGCTCCTGACTTGCCTCATCCAAGGTCTTTCTATAAAGCATCTTTACATTCTCTTTTACACTTTTCTTGAATTCTTCTTTTCTGAAATGTGAATCTAACATACTTTTCCTCCTCTGATTTTTTCTGTGTTTTTTCATCTTTTTCTTCTCAAACATCCCAAAACACAAAATTATATTAATTATGGGAGTCCCCTTCTTCAAGAGACTCCCATAGTAATATACTGCATGCGGCAGAATTATTCGGAAATTTTTTCTACTCCTAATGTTACTTTTTCAGAGTTGATTTTCCACTCTTTGACATATCCGGCTGTTTCTGTGTAAACAACATCTTCTGCTAATACCTCGGATTTGATATCTGCTTCGTGAGCACGGAAAATCCCCTCAATTACATCATTACCGCTTAAGGAAATTTTAATCTTATCCATAACTTCAAATCCGGCTTCTTTACGCATTGTCTGTACTTTACTAATGATTTCTCTTACATATCCCTCTTCAATTAACTCCGGAGTCAGATTTGTGTCAAGTACTACTGTGATGTCATTGTCTGATTCTGAAACGTACCCCTCCATCTGAGCAGTATCAATAAGTAAATCACTCTCTAATAATACAATCTCTTCACCAGCAATGTCAAGTTTCAGCTCACCGGTTGCCTTAAGTTCATCCATTGCTTTATTTCCATCTAATTCAGCCAGTGCTGTTTTGATTGCATTTAAGTGTTTTCCATATTTCGGACCTACTGTTCTAAGCTGTGGCTTAAAGCTGTAGGAAGTAAATTCTCTTACGTCATCGGTAAATGCCATCTCTTTTACATTTAACTCATCTTTGATGATATCAGTGTAGAAATCAGACAGAGTAAAGGATGCCTTTACAAACATTTTTCCAATTGGCTGACGGTTTTTGATATTTGCTGTATTTCTGCAGGCACGTCCCATAACCACAATTTCCAGAAGGTCTTCCATGTTTTCTTCGAGTTCTTTGTCAATCCATGCTTCATTTACAGCAGGGAAATCACAAAGATGGATACTTTCCGGAGCTGTTTTATCAATGCTTCTTACCAGATTCTGATAAATATCTTCTGTCATAAACGGAATCATCGGTGCAGCTGCCTTTGCAACTGTTACCAGTGCGGTGTACAGAGTCATATAGGCATTGATTTTATCCTGTTCCATTCCTTTTGCCCAGAAACGTTCACGGCTTCTGCGGACATACCAGTTACTCATATCATCTACAAATTCCTGAAGTGCACGTGCTGTTTCCGGAATTTTGTAATTTGCCAGATTGTTGTCTACCGTCTGAACTAAAGTATTTAACTTAGACAGTAACCATTTGTCCATGACAGCGAGTTTGTCATACTCTAATGTATATTTTGTTGCGTCAAATTCATCAATGTTTGCATACAGTACAAAGAATGCATAGGTATTCCATAAAGTACCCATGAATTTACGCTGTCCTTCCTGTACGGCTTTTCCGTGGAAACGGTTTGGCAGCCATGGAGCACTGTTTACATAGAAATACCAGCGGATTGCATCTGCACCGTAAGTTTCGAGTGCGTCAAACGGATCAACTGCATTTCCTTTGGATTTACTCATCTTCTGACCATTTTCATCCTGTACGTGACCAAGAACGATAACATTCTGATATGGTGCTTTATTAAATAATAACGTAGATTCTGCAAGCAGAGAGTAGAACCATCCTCTTGTCTGGTCAACTGCCTCAGAAATAAACTGTGCCGGGAACTGCTTTTCAAATACTTCTTTATTTTCAAATGGATAGTGATGCTGTGCAAATGGCATTGCTCCTGAATCAAACCAGCAGTCAATTACTTCCGGTACACGATGCATGGTCTTTCCGCATTTCGGGCAAGGCATTGTGATTTCATCAATATATGGACGATGAAGTTCTACTGTTTTGGCTTTTTCGTCACCACTGAGTTTGCAGAGTTCTTCACGGCTTCCGACAGACTGCATACATCCACATTCACATTCCCAGATATTTAATGGAGTTCCCCAATAACGGTTTCTTGAAATACCCCAGTCCTGTACGTTTTCCAGCCAGTCACCGAAACGACCTTTTCCGATGCTTTCCGGAATCCAGTTGATGGTATTGTTATTGCGGATTAAGTCCTCTTTTACTGCTGTCATCTTGATAAACCAGGATTCTCTTGCATAGTAGATAAGAGGAGTATCGCATCTCCAGCAGTGCGGATAATCATGCTCGAATTTCGGAGCATCGAATAATAAACCTTTTGCATCCAGGTCTTTTAATACTTCAGGGTCTGCACTCTTGACATTCGGGTCTTTTTCCATTTCTGCTTTAGAAGGTTTTGCTCTCATTCCTGCAAATGGAGTTTCTGCTGTCATGCATCCCTTTTCATCTACGAATTTAACCAGCGGAAGGTCATATTCACGACCCACACGGGCATCGTCTTCACCAAATGCCGGTGCGATATGAACGATACCGGTACCATCGGACATGGTTACATAATCATCACAGATTACATAATGTGCTTTCTTATGCTGTTTTTCTGCTTCTTTTGCTGCACATTCATACAATGCAACATAAGATTTTCCTTCCAGATCTGTTCCTTTATAAGTTTCCAGTACTTCGTAGGCCGGTTTGTCTTCTTCCGCTAATTTTCCAAGAACTTTATCAAGCAGAGCTTCTGCCATATAATAAACATAACCGTCAACTGATTTTACTTTACAGTAAGTATCCGATGGATTTACACAAAGTGCAACGTTTGAAGGCAGAGTCCATGGGGTTGTGGTCCATGCAAGGAAGTAAGCATCTTCACCTACTACTTTAAAACGAACCACTGCGGAACGTTCTTTTACTGTTTTATAACCCTGTGCAACTTCCTGAGAAGAAAGTGGTGTTCCACAACGAGGGCAGTAAGGTACAATCTTAAATCCTTTGTAAAGCAGGTTTTTATTCCAGATTTCTTTTAATGCCCACCACTCGGATTCGATGTAATTGTCGTCATAAGTAACATATGGATTTTCCATATCAGCCCAGAAACCTACGGTAGAGGAGAAATCTTCCCACATTCCTTTGTATTTCCATACACTTTCCTTACACTGCTGGATAAACGGCTCCATACCATAAGCTTCAATCTGCTCTTTTCCATCCAGACCCAGTTTCTTTTCTACTTCCAGTTCTACAGGAAGTCCGTGGGTATCCCATCCAGCCTTTCTTGGAACCATATAGCCCTTCATTGTACGATATCTCGGAATCATATCCTTGATAACACGTGTTAACACGTGACCGATATGTGGTTTTCCGTTTGCAGTCGGAGGACCATCATAGAACGTATAGGTTTCTCCCTGCTTTCTCTGCTCCATACTTTTTTTGAAGATATTATTATCTGCCCAGAATTTTTCCGTATTTTTTTCTCTTTCTACGAAATTCATATTCGTATCGACTTTCTGATACATCGTGTTACTCCTTTCTTTTTTTAAAAAGAATCTCTCTTGCGAGATTCTCCGCCTGCGGCGGGTCGCTTTTGCGACATGTTTCCATACCGACGCAGTGCGAACCTCGCGGAGTGTTTTTATCATATAGAAACGAGGTTTTCTATATGATAAAAAAAACTCTCGCCCTGCAACAGGACGAGAGTAAATCACTATCGTTTCATACCACCTCTTACACATACCAACATACGCGTTCCTTTTAACGGAGGAAAACCGGCATCCCTTACTTTTTATCTCAATCGAAAATTTCAGGCAGCAACTCCGGAGTGATTTTCTTTTGTTCTTACTCGCATCGGGCTTCCACCGTCCCCGACTCGCTGTTGCTTTCAACAACAAACTACTGTCTCCATCACCGTTTTTATCTTGCTTTATTATAAATAGGGAAAGAGGGAAATGTCAAGGGGGAATTCACAGTATTAACCGTTTCATGCAAGATGGCAAAATCAGAACTTGTTGCAGATATAGTATAAATCCCATTCGATTCTATAATCTGCTTCACCAATTCTCTATATCGCCAAGGCTTTCCCTTGTAAAATAAATTACTTCATGATAGGCTATATATACACATGAATATACACGTAAATTCACTTATCATTTTATATAGATACCGGTGCAGAAAATAAAACAGGAAAGGAAAGATAGAACATGCAGAAAATACCACTTCCAACAGGAATTGATGATTTTAAAAAGCTTCGCAGTAATAATAATTATTATATAGATAAAACTATTTTAATTGAACAGGTCGTAGAAACCCGAAGTGAAGTTACTTTATTCACACGTCCACGTCGTTTTGGAAAATCATTAAATATGAGTATGCTTCAAAATTTCTTTGAAATCGGAACAGACCCTTCCTTATTTAATAACCTGTATATTTCAAAAAATACAAACCTGTGTGAAAAATATCTTGGAAAATATCCTGTCATTTTTATCAGTTTAAAAGGAATTGATGCAGATTCCTACGAAAAAGCCCGTGCACAGCTGATAAGAACGTTAAACCGTGAAGCAAGAAAATTCCAATTTCTTTTAGAAAGTGACAAGTTAACAACCATTGATAAAAAATTGTTTTTGGAACTTTTAGACCGAAACATGGAAGAAGATGCGATTACCAGCAGCCTTCAGGAATTAACGGAATTATTGGAAATTCATTATAGCCAGAAAGTTATAGTACTGATTGATGAATATGATGTGCCCTTAGCAAAGGCGCATGAAAATGGTTACTATGACAAAATGGTTCTTCTGATTCGGAATCTATTTGGAAATGCTCTAAAGACAAACACCAGTCTTGCATTTGCTGTCTTAACTGGATGCCTTAGAATTGCAAAAGAAAGTATTTTTACCGGTCTCAATAACTTTAAAGTCTATTCCATTACCAATGTTCAGTTTGATGAGACTTTTGGCTTTACTGACGCAGAAGTAAAAGAAATGCTTCATTACTATGAACTCGACGATAAATACGAAGAAGTACGAGAATGGTACGATGGATATCACTTTGGAAAAGCAGATATCTACTGTCCATGGGATGTGGTAAATTACTGCAATGACCATTTGAATAATCCAGATGCAGAACCGGAAAATTACTGGATGAATACGAGCGGAAACAGTATTATCAATCACTTTATCGACAGCATAAATGAACCGGATATGCTTACGAAAACAGAATTAGAAAGACTTGTAAATGGAAAACTGGTGCGTAAACGAGTCGATGAAATGATTACTTATAATGAATTGTATTCCACAATGGATAATCTTTGGAGCACCCTTTTTATGACCGGATATCTCACACAGCAGGGGAAAGAAAGTGACGGACGCTACTGTCTGGCAATCCCAAACAGAGAAATCCGAAATATTATTACTGAACGGATTCTTACACTGTTTCGGAATGAGGTGAAAAACGATGGCAAAATGGCGGAAAAATTCTGTCAGGCATTGATAAATCAACAGCCGGAAAAAGTCGAAGAACTGTTAAACGCTTATTTACAAAAAACAATCAGTATCCGAGATACTTTCGTACAAAAAGCATTTAAAGAAAACTTCTATCATGGTATCTTACTTGGAATTTTAAGCTATAAAAACAATTGGGATGTCTCATCCAATCGAGAATCTGGAAATGGATTCAGTGACATTTTGATTGAAACCGATGATCCAGAAGTCGGAATTGTAATAGAAGTCAAATATACCGATGACAATGGCTCACCGGAAAGTGACTGCAAAAATGCCTTAAAACAGATTGAAACGAAAAATTACGCACAGGCGCTGGAACAGGATGGAATTCGGAAAATTTTGAAATATGGAATTGCGTTTCAGATGAAGAAATGCTGCGTTAAAACTCAAGGTTGAATCATATCTGAAAACCAGTCAAACCATTAGGTACGGGGAATTTAACATATTCTCCGTACCTGATGCATTATACTAAAACACAATATGAATTCCATTTGGTTCTATAATCTGCTTCACTAATTTATAACAACATAACCAATCCCATCCCCTCTGTAACTTAATGCTCCAATTTCATCATCCGCAAAAGGCATTTGAAATACTAAAAAACCTTTTTTACGAAACGAAGAACGTGCAATTTGAAGAATGTCAAGTAAACTATTGTCATATTCGATTCCACTAAAAAAACAAAATATTTTTATCATCGAATTGGTTTCCTGACGATTTTCTTTACTATAATGAAGCAAAATGATAGCTTGAAGGTGATTTTATATGGCGAGATATAAGAAAAAATTAGAGAACGTCCTCCCCCAACCGCTAAGTCGGTTGAGGGAGAACAAGCGAATATTCCGTATCGTGGTTACGATTTTTCGAATCCGTACATCCATTTTCCTCGTAAGAACAGATACAGAAAGATCACGGAACTGATACTCCAGGTTAATGGGTATGCCCAGAAAATCACTCGTATATCCGGGAGAATACGAACTGCCACAGTAATGTAGCTTACGCGAAACAGACACCAGTCACATAGCATAACGATCATCGGAACGGAGGCATTGCCTGAGCCACGAAGTACTGCTGCGATACAATGAGAAAATGCCAGCAGACAATAAAATAATGCAATGATTCTGGCCTGCATGACTCCATAATGCACAACATCAGGATCTCTGTTAAAGGCTGTGATCAGTATCGGTGCTGCCGCATATATGATAATACCTATCAATTCTGCAATCGCAATCGAACAAAGTACACCAAATCTTGCTCCCTTTTTCGCCCGGTCATACTGTTTTGCACCCAGATTCTGACTGACAAAGGTTGTCAGAGCCATCGTAAAACAGGTTACCGGCAAAAAGGCGAATCCCTCTATCTTAGAATATGAGCCACATCCTGCCATTGCCATTTTTCCAAATGCATTTATATTTGACTGTACAAAAACATTTGCGATCGCAATCACTGAGTTCTGAAAACCGGATGGTACACCATTCTGGATGATCTGCTTTAGCATAAAACTGTCAAAGCGAATCTCTCGCAATTCCAGACGGTATTCCTCTTCCACTCGCAGCAGGTGAACCATACAGAGCAGTGCACTGACAAACTGTGAAATTGCAGTTGCGAGTGCTGCTGATCCGACCCCCATACCAAGACCTGCGATAAAGAAAATATCCAGAACGACATTGACACAGGAAGAAATAATCAGATATATCAGTGGATGACGTCCATCACCGACTGACTGCAGAACTCCAACAAAGATATTGTACATGACAACACCTATAGATCCTGCAAAATATGTACGGAAATACACAATAGATTCCGGAAGCACATCCGCAGGAGTTCCCATCAATACCAGGATCTTTGGTGCCAGAAACATTCCCAGAACGGTCAACACAGCACCGGACACAAGCCCGAATGCAACCGTTGTGTGGATTGCCTTTTGCAGGAAGTCACTTTTTTTGGCTCCATAATATCGTGCAATAACAACACCTGCACCCATGGCAATGCCGTTAATAAAACCTACCATCAGAAAAATCAGATTTCCAGATGAACTGACTGCCGCCAGTGCATTACTTCCTAGAAAATTTCCTACGATCAGGGAATCAGCAGTATTATACAATTGCTGGAACAGATTTCCCAGAAACAATGGAATTGCAAAAAAAATGATCTTTTGGGAGATACTTCCCTCTGTCATTCTCAGACTCTTTTTCATAGCTAAAATTATTCTTCCCCTTCCTGCGTTCTTTGCGTGAATAGAGATGAAGGACTGCTCTTTATGACAGTTATCTCTCTATCTTATTATTTGTACCATACCACGCATACGTTGCTGATGTCAATGAATGCAGCGGATTCCAAACCTGGAAATCCGGGATATTTTTGAAACACAGATCATGGAATACTACTTGGAATTCTTGGCGTAAAGGAAGAATGGTACGTATCGTCCAATCAGGAAAGCGACGAAGGATACAGCGATATTCTCGTTGAAAGTGAAAACAGTGAAACGGTTATTCTTATCGAAGTCAAGTATGCCAATGACGGAAATCTTGATCAGGCTTGTGAACGGGCACTACAACAAATAGAAGAAAAGAAATATGATGAAGAACTCCGGGAGAACGGAGTGAGTAAAATTCTAAAATATGGGATTGCATGTTATATGAAACGCTGCAAGGTGAAACAGGCAGAGAAATAATACAACAGAATGCAGTCTGGTTCAGCAAAACTACTACTTATTCGATTATTATGATGACTTGCTTGATTCGGTTAAAAAATCCACAGTCAGAATGTCCCCTTCAGACTCCTGGCTGCGAATTTTGCCGCTACTCAGCCCGCCATAATATAAACCATATCCGTTTCTTTGTTGTTCTGTACCGTTTCATCCCATGTGATATGCAGAATATAATAGTTCACATAATTCCCATTTTTATCTGGCTTTTGCTTTTCATCCGGAAGTTTTTCCTGACTGGCTGTCTTCCAATAAAGAGGCTCTGCTGATTTCTGAACATGACTATATTCTTCATATGTTTTCTCATGATAAGCATTTGTTGCATAGTTGCTTTCTGTCTCTTTATTTAAATAGTTTCCTGCCAACTTACTACCTTTCTTATAGTAATCCCCCAGATAAAAAATACTTCCATCCACTGCCTCCGTTTCTATAGATGCCTTATCAATTTCATACGAAAATCCAATATTCGTAGTATGTGCCAGCTGAAGATGATAATCCAGTCCCGGCTTTGTGCTGTACACACAGAATACAACGTCTTTATACTTCTGTGCCCCAGAAACGTCAATATTGCTCAGCTCCAGCTGCTGGATCGGTTTTGCATCTCCGGCTCCAATCAGCAATGCGTTTGGCATATTTACTTTCGTTATCGTCTCCATACTTCGATGCATATACAGCCAGGCAAAAACCGGCAGCACCAGAAGGGCAGAGAATGCCAGAATCACAGATATGACACTCCGTTTTTTCCGCGTCAGCCACATCCTATGCTTCTCCTGCCTGCCCTCATCCTGCTGTTTCTCTGTCTGCTCCTTCATGGAAACACCTCCTTCTTCGCCACATTTTTGTCCGGTTTTATTGCGCATCCAGTTTCAGCTGTACATACTGGACGTTTTTCCCAAGGTACTGGTCTGCTGAATCATAGTAAGCCGCGACCATAGAATAGAGAGCCGGATTGAATTTCTCCCGTATCTGTGAAAGCGTATCTTTTGTAACATTCTCCTGAAATTTTACAGAATCCTCCCACCGGAAATAACGATTCGATGATGAATTCTCCTCCACTTTACTCATCGTCTCAAACAGGTTTTCCGGCAATGCTGAAAGTGCAATATCTTCACTTGATAGATCTTCCGGAAACAGCAGCGGATTCTTTCCGCTATAGCCGTCTGCTTTTCTCAGATACGACTCCAGCCTTTCCGGCCAGATCCAGTATATCGTAACCGGATAAGCAGTGTCTTTTTTGGCATTCGTATTATTCCAGGTCAGCTTTCCACTCTTTGATTCAAGGACAGCCGCTTCCGTTTCACTGCCAAGCCTCATACTCCACTCTTCTGCATCCCGGGATATCCAACCTTTATAGCACCCCGCCTTCTCATTGTATCCCGCAAACAAAAGAACGTGTCCTTCCAGCAATTGCTGCAGCGACGGATCCGTAACTTCCGTTAAATCATTTTGGGTCACATTCGCCTCATTCTTTTTGTTATCCGCTATCTGATATCCGGTCAGAACCAGATCCAACGTTACTTTAAGCGAGCCATCCTTATTGGGAATGATATAAAATGTCATTTTTCCATAAGAACCCGGCTCAATCCCTGTCGGTTTTCCATCCTCACCTGTATTGTTCATATTGCTTTCCGGTGTAACAGCCCAGCAGATGGAAGTGTGGCTTCCATCGGTAGACCAGTATTTTTTCCCGTCTATCTCTCTTAAGGCTCCAGGGGATACTGTCAGCAGTTTGTCATATATGCCTCGCTCTGCATCTTCATCACTTTTTGTCCCTGCCGCGGCAAGATCGAAGGGCATATCCGCAGGCCGGATAGCAACACCAGTCGCATCGACCCTGGTATTGCTGACAAACCATGCAATACTTGCAACGATCATCACAATGAAAGCTGCAATAACGATGATTCCCGTCCGGAAAAAGATTTTCCACTGGTTTTTCAGAAGCTCTATCTGTTTCTGCACTTTCTGTCTGTATTCTTCTGCCGTAAGCTCTTCTTTTCCTTTTTTCCAGCGCATCCCTTTTCACCTCGCTTCTGTCCCATTTTTTATCGTTGCCGGATCGCTTAATCATTGTCTATCATATCCTGATAGATCCGGGCATTTGTATAGATGATATAATCCGTTGCTTTCGTATCATCCAGTTCACTTCCGTTTTTATCGAGCAGAACCGCAGTCAGGCGCACTCTATAATTTGCATAAGTATAGTTCTTTTCTTCAAATTTCTCGCCAGTCAATGGCGTAAAGGTAAATTGCGCAAACTGGTGCTTCGTATCGTCCGATACAAAATCGTTCTTCCACTGATATGCTTTATCACCATTTCCGGAAGTATCATCTGATTTTGAATCTTTGACAATATTCTGGAGATAAGCTCCAATTTCCAACGGTTTTGTTTCATCATAAGTTCCATTCTCATTTTTCTGGAACAATTCCATTTTATAGCGGATGGCTACAGCCTGGGAAAGAGTTTCTGCATCCACATTGGAATAATCATAATCTGCTCTTGTATAGATCATGTCGGAACGGTTCTTTGCTGCATCGCTAGGGTTAACTCCAAGCTGCTGCGTCGTATCTCCGATTCCGGTTCCATCTACGCTGGAATATCTGAGGATGGCTTTGGATGGGTTTGTAATGTAATAACGATTTTTATCTTCTTCCGTTTTTTTATTTTCTGTAATCGGCAGCTGCGTGGATGTATTGGCAATACGTGACACACCAACAACGGATATACCACTACTGTCTGTATCTGCGGTGCCCCTCACCGGAAAATCATCCACGCCATCATAAGTAAGTGTGATTTCAGCTGTAACCGTTATCGCATTCTCATCACTGTCTGCCTCTTCCAATGCGCTTTTCAACTTGCTACTTCCATATCGAAGCGACATCGTTTCAAGTCCGGCTGCGTTTGAATTCTTACCTTCTTCTAAATAGATTTCTGTTCCATCTGATTTTGAAAACCGATATATATATTGGATGTTTTCTGTACCGATTACACCATTGATTCCAGCCGCCTTTTCCAAATATTTTTTCAGGCTGATATCAAACTCGTGATAAACTTCGGAAGGTCCAAGTAACTTGAACTGAGTCCGCCCTGCCTCTGTCAGCCACAATTCACCTGTCAGATTAATCTTGATACCATCTCCATTTTCCATCGCAGTAACTTCCATCGGACTTCCATTATGAATACGACTAGTGGAAATACTGAACGTCTGCTGAACTCCATTGTATACTACGTAAGCAGAACTATTCACATCCTTATCCGATTTAATGACAGCCGGCAGCGTACCTTCCTTGCGTGACATTGTTGCGGCGTACAATCGGTTGTTTACAATGGACACTCCATCTGTCTTTGGAATCTGAATGGTAAGATAGTACTCTTCCTTCCATTCCTGTGAATTTAAAGAAGTATCCGTTCCTGGTATTGTCATCCGATATTTGTCTGCATCTTTGTCCTTTTCTTCCGCTTTCCGGTAATAGTCTGCGCCGATTCTGACCGTTGCTTTGGACGGTTCTGTCTCCTTCACATAATAGGTTGTTCCATTTTCCAGTTCCAATACCTGCTCTGCCTTCAGCCCGAGTAAATCGCAAATATAAACAGGAGCGAATTTCTGAGGTGTCTGACCTTGACCGCTACTGCCTGGCACTGTCATATTTGCAAGGTCAAAGCTATGCAAATCCTCGCTTCCGTCTGTCGTATAAATATAATACTGTTTGGTCTGCCTGTCTACCAACGTCAGCCTCGTTCCTTCCGGGAGCAGTTTTTGTGTATCACCCGAACTGCCCGATGCCAGATCCAGAACCTTGTCATAATACCACAGCAGATTCTCACCATTGTCCAGCATGGACTGCCAGTCTGTCTCTTTCTCATAGCTGTATTCTATCAATGCCGTCAATGGTTCATTGAAGTCTGCGGTTGCATAATGATTTCTGCTTATATCTGTCATAGGATAATCCGATGCACAGTAATCCGTTCCTGCAAGAAACCTTGTTTTGAAATTGATATAGAGAACCTTTTTCACAAGCACCGGAATGTACAGATGGAAAACATGTTGGTTTGTAGTGTCTGTCGGATCTGTGTAGGTCACATCCAGCAATGTAAACTGACTGCACTGGTTATCATATGCATTCGGGGTGATGGAAAGCTTCTTTCCTGAGCTGACACTTAAGCTTGCATTTGTCTGAGGTGCAAAATTATGAGTATTGCTGTCCCATTTATAACTCGTTGCTGTAATGTCTTTCCTCTGTTTCTTCGCTGTATCTCCATTTCTCACATTTGTCATTGCTGCAATATAGTCCCAGATCATTCCATCCACATCTGCGGTATTATTTACAACAAGCACCGGGAAGTCAACATTTTCGTCTACCGTTGTAGTTGCGTTTTCTTCGACTCTGTAAGTTGTAAGATATGCGTCGTTTGTTAGACTTAATAGTTTTGCAACACTGGTTTTCGTTCTATCGTCTACATTCCAGTAGTAAGCTGAATCATGAGAGTCTTTGCCCAGTTCGGTTAAAATTGCTCTGGCTGTTCCGGTTCCTGCCGCATTACCGGTCATAACTGTTCCATCTGCAAAAGGCACATCACTCTTCGGGTTGACATCTACCCATGGGCTGGCGGAAGAGGATGGTTTCGCTGTGGAGTCGGTTGGCTGGTAGGTCTGATCAGCGTTGGCATCGGCGTAGATGATGGAAGCAGAACCGTTTTGAGGAGTTCCAATGTCTTTCTGTGGTAAAACAGTGCCTGAGGCAGAAACTGCTGTCAGATTGATAGCATCATTTGATCCACTTATTCCAATCCAGAATCCTACATCGTTTATAGGCTGAATCGACGCACTTGATAAATCTTCAACGTTTGAAATTGCAGCATATCCGACTTTGCACGACTCTGCAAGAATATTGTAACCTTTCACACTATTACTATTAGACATATTATTTGTAGATCCTGTCAATAATCCTGCACATCTGGTATCCTTATATTTAGTAACTGCTATGACCTGATTAAATTCTACATTCGATGCAAGTATATTCCCATCATTGGTTCCGACAAGACCACCAACATACCGCCCAAGAATATTCACCTTTTCTTCCTTACATGTTTGGAATGTGGCTGTACATCCTTTATTCAGATAACCAATAAAACCGCCAACCCAGTTTTGCTTATCACTCTTTACATAGCTATTCTTTTCCGAACAACTTCTGATCTGAACATCGGCTTTTGACTGACCTACATAACCACCTGTGTATCGCTGTCCGTTAATATTTGAATTACAATCCATGGTTACCCCCGAAATAATCAATCGACTATCATGATATCCAATTATGCCTCCTGTAGAAATATCGCTCTTAATTTCTATCGGATTGTTTACTTCAATAGAATGTAGGACACAACTACTCACATTAATGTTTATATTTGTTCCATTTCTTTTTCCTGCAATCAAACCAGCAACATCTCGAACTTTTTCTCCGGTAACCATCACATTATTTGCCTTCACATTTTTAATACTCACACCAGAAAAGTCACAAGCGCCGACAAGGCCTCCTGCTGCTGCTGTCTTATAGACAGCTGAAATTGTAGTAACTTTAAGATTCTGGATATTAACATCCTCATTAGAATCTCTTTTGATTTTCAAAGTACCATATCCAACATTCCATCCAACTAATCCACCTGAACTGCCATCGTTCTGAACCCATTTTGATACATTTACATTCTCAATAGACCAGTTGCTAAAAGTTACATTTCTCTTAGAATTATTATATCCATCAATATACCCAATGGCTCCTCCTGTCATTGTGCCACCATATACATTAATGTTCTTCAGTGAAAACTCATGAAAAGTAACCTTACCTGCAGAATTGGCCGTTCTCGCAGCGAATCCACCAACACCTGTTTTGTTATCTGATTCTTTCACAGGGCACAAATTTGAATCTGTTTTATTAAACAGACCGATTTTAACGTTTCCTGATATTGCAAGATTGCTCACACGACACTCATCTTTAAAATGAAAATCGACAAATACTCCTGCTCCCTGATTTCGCCATGAACCATCTGTATATTCGATTCCGTACTCATTTTGATTCATGTCTAATATAATCTTTGTGGCATTTTTTTCATTACCAGAAATGTTCTTTATCAGAAGATTCCGCCGATATACTTTGGGAATACTGCAATCTTTATTCCAAACAACCTTATTCTCCCCATAGCTACATCCAATTCCCCGGAATCCATTGCCATAAGCAGTCATATCAATGCTTTCTACGCTGAATGTAAGATTAACCGGGATATTATTCGTAGCTGTCTTTGTATCACTGCTCTTTCCTGCCAGCCTTGCTGCTGTGGTACCTGTTGTATAGTTCTTCACCAGATAAGAAACTCTGTTTTTTGCATCAGCACTTCCTGCAGAACCTGTATTTCCACCCCAGTATTTTTCATCTGCAAGCCTTGTACCTGCATCTGTTCCTGCATCTTTTCCGATTCCTTCATACGTCGCAGTACGTGGTTTTCCATACTGATACGCATCAACCACCTTGCCGTCTACATCCGTATAATTCCCTGTAGAATCCATCGCTCCTGCACCGCTGTTTACAATCGCGGACAGCAGCCACAGTCCCTGTGCAGACGCTACAGTAGCGTTTAATACACCATCAGTCTCGGATACCGTCAGGTCACTTGTCCCTTCCTGTAAACTTGGAATGGTATAGTTTTTATCGGTATTATTTACAGTACATTTTTCTGCACATGCATAGCCATCTAATACACGGCCAACATAGGGGTTGCGATAGAAATAGTTACCGCCCTCAGTAGTTGTTTTACCATCGGGTGTACCATCCTCCTTTAACATCTTTACTGTTTTCTTTTCATCGGCCGCTTCCGCACATGCCGTCGTAAAGGTATTGGTTGTATTCTTCATATTACGGAACACCACACCACCGCCGGTTTTTTCATAGTCACTATTTTCGGTTGCTTCGGTTACGTGGGTTGCCCCACCAACCAGACCGACATATCCTCCGGCTGCTATTAACTTTTCATAGTCACCGCTAAATGATACTGTGTTTTCACTATACCGTACGGACACATGATCAATAATGGTATCACCACCCATGCAATAACCGATAACTCCGCCAAAGAATGGATTTTTCTCTGTTCCCGGCAAACTTGCAGCCTGCATCTGAATCTTTGCATCTGAATAGTCCACCGTCAGATCTTTTACTACGCTTCCACGGCTGTAGGCAATCAGACCGCCGAAGCTGTCTTTGTTCACGTTCGATCCTTTCATACTTACAGTGATGGAATTGCCGTTATTAGATGAACCAACAATCACACCGCTGAATGGTTTCGTCAGTGTACCAAGTCCGCTGAAGGTTTCTGCGGAAATCGTAATGTCTTTCTCGATTTTGTAATACGCATTTAACAGATAGCTGGTTGCTTTAGCTGTATCTATTGTATCTGTTGCTCCATCCGCTTTCCATGCATTATTTTCCCATGTATAGGTAATATCCGTACCTGTAGTAGCAGAAGTAGCATTCCCCTGCGTATGGTAGTTCTCTGCTGTCTGTGTCTGACTTTCCAGGACTTTTGAATTAAATGCTACCTGAAAGTTTGAAATACTGCCCGGGGTACTGATATAAGAAGCCAGTGAACTCAGCTGAAGTGCGTCTTCAATAATATACGGATCCCCATAGGTACCGCAGCCTTTCAGCAGACCAGTAGATTTCTGGTTGATATCCAGCTCATATGTACTTTCTTCAATATTCTGTGCTACCCTGACATAACGAAGAAAATTCGTGTCCTTATATCTGTCTTTCACATAAGCTTCATTCGCATTTTTATTCTTCTCATCTGTGATATAGCTGTCCACATCATAGTACTGATACTGCTTATCCGGATTTCGACCAATTGTCCCTGTATTCGTCAGCTCCACACCATAAGTAACTTTATTATCGGTACTGTTAAAGTTATACGTACCGGAACCATCGGAAGAATACATAAAGTACTCCATAAGGATTGCCCTGGTAAATATCGTATGAGTTGTGTGATACTCTACCTGCGTGGTTCCATTATTCCACACAGAGGTAGATTTTTCTGAATCTTCTTTTACACGTCCGTCCAGTGCAATATCGGAAAATGAAAGAGTCAGCTTGGATGCTGTCTTGTCACCGACGGAGCCGACCAGACTGGTTGCAGCATACGCAGTTTTTTTATTCTCACCTTCTCCTGTCATATATTTCTCACTGGTGGAGAGCTTATCTACGGTCAATTTTGCTGCTTTTGCAATTCGATTGATCAGAAGTGGCGCATAGGTGGTATCATTGCCTTTTTCCACTCCTGTCACTCTGATTCCATCCAATGTCACATTTTTCAGAGTGATTCCAACAATATTGCTGATCGGATTTCCGATGACACTTCCGTAAATCAGTGCACCGGAATTATATTGTTTACTGTTGCCTGAACCGTCTGTATTTTCTTCACTTTTAAGTTCTTCTTTTCCTACCACACCCGCAAAAAAAGTCTTGTTTACCAATACACCACGAGAAGTGTTATAGAGCAATCCGTGCTGCATCAGGTAATGCTGATGTTCTGCATCCGAGAACGATTTATTTGTTCCTTCTATCGTATTCATTGCATCGTAGGCAAAGGTCAGGTTTGTATCTGAACCAGTATTACTTTCCGAGCCAATATGTACCGGGGTAAGCGGTGTCACCGGATAATACGAATATCCATCCAGATTCAGGTTTCCGGATATGCTTGTCACAAAAAGATTATCTGGTGTACTGGTGATTTCCTTTCTGAAACACGTTCTGATATTTTCTGCAGCATACTGGGCTGCACTCCACAAAACTAAATCCGGTACCGAAGTGATCGTTTTAAGATCCGTTGTATACTTGTCTTTTCTGTAGCTGTCCAGGTTGTAGTAGTATCTTGTCTTTGTGTTTTTATAATTTTCTTTTCCTATCTGACCCGTATATGTATTTGTTGTCTTGCTGTCTTTATCAATTAAAGCTGCGTTCCCACTGCTGTCACGTACCGCAAGGGAAACCACTGCATTGCTGTTTCCGGCATCATCAAATCTGGTAATGCCAGCCAGTTCATCAAAGTAATCTGAATTGCCGATGTTCAGGGCAACTGCACCCTCGTTAATTTTATAAGCGGAATCCGTCGCTCTTCCCCATGTGCCCACTTCCAGATAGAGGGCAGAGGTTGTCTTGGTCTGATCTGCATTCGTTTCTGTAAGCAGACCGGTTCCCACCAGCAGACCACTTGGATTCTCTTTCTCTGATTTTCCTGTAAAGGTATTTGCTTTCTTATCTGTGTCTGTCGTAAATACAATGCTGTCCTTTGCGGTTGCATTCCAGTATCCGGTTGCCTGATAGACAAGTCCACCAAACTGGGCAGTGCCTGCCTTTAGCGTCGAGCCCGATATGGCCACTCCGGCATTCGCAGCAAACTCAACATTTGTGTCCTTCCACTGGTAGCCCAGCAGACCGCCGCTGGTTGTGGCTGATGATGTTGTGACCGTCTCACCATTTACCGATAATTCAGAAACCTTTATCGTGCTGGGTTTTGCCGTATTACTCGAATCTTCCCCACGGCTGACTGCGATCAGACCGCCGACATTGGCATTGGATTGCGATGCAGATTTAATGGAACCGCTTAAGGTCGTGTTACTCACAGTTACGGTACAGCCCCCCATCACTTCCGCCGCAAGACCGCCGATTCTGTGGTTGTCGGTATCACGTTCATCATCAAGGCTCGCAGTAGTCCCCCATGTACAATCTGTAAAGGTTAACGTACTTCCTTCGCATCGAGCCAGAAATCCTCCCTGCCAGACCAGAAGCTTCTTTGCATCTGTTGATTCTTCTGTTACAGAACTCCTGGTATTTACTGTAACAGAATTGAATTCTGTCTTCCCACTTGCCAGGCCTATTGCCCCTGCGACAAATGCCGGATATTTGATCTCTTTTTCTTCCTGATTTACCGTCTTCGGTATTTTGCAGATGACATTACCCTCAATCGTAAGATTGGAAATGGTTACATCCCCGGCAAATGGAATCAGTGCCAGACTGTAATGCGTATCTCGCTGGTCGCTTCGCTTTGCATAGAGCTGTCCGGCTGCAAGATCATTTTCAGAAATATTTTTGCCATATGTAGCTCCAATATCCAATGTAATCGTATGCTTGCTGCCATCCAGCGTTCCTTTGAACTGATGTGCACTCTTACCTTTCTCTACGTTATCCTTACCAATGCCAATAATACCTGTATTGGTAAGATTTACATCTCCGGCCAGCCGCACTGTCTGTTTCTGATCTCGATCCACCCCACTCTTAAGATTCAGTGCTTCCGTCTTTCCCGTATCGGTCGTGGAAAACTCGAATGCCAGCGCATATGCCGCAAATTGATTTGCACCACTGATATCCGCCTCAGTTCCATTCTTTACAGAACTGTTTATCGTAACGGTATGAGCTACTTCATTAAAGGTAAAGACTCCATCTTCGCCTTCAGACAGATTTTCCCCAAGTCGAATCACTGCCCCCCAGTTTCCAATATCTGAGCCGCCTCGATCCGTACCGGAATAACGGGTCAGGCTCCAGCCTTTTCCTCCTTCATCCAGACCATTTCCATTTCCAAGAGCATAGATCAGACCATTTTCATTGAATCCCACAATCTGTCCTACATGGTTATAGGCAGTTGTAATCTTCTGATTTTCTAAATTTGTCTCTCCCTGAAGGCGCAGTACTCCCTTTACCAGATGACCGACCAGACCGCCATGACCTTCCACTTGATCCGTGTCGTTGGCTGGCACTTTTGGATTTGTACTTCCAAGGTCATTGTCATCTGCCGTCGTAAGTGTCACATTTCCCACATTGAGGAAACCGTCATTCAGCTTTCCCACCAGACCGCCAACACTTGTGGCATTACTGTTTTTCATATCTGCTGTGGAAGCAGACACATTTTCAATTTCCACATAACTGCTGCCGGATACAGCACCGATCACTCCGCCATACGTGGTACTTGCTTTGCTTCCACCTGTGGAAACTGCCCTGATCTCTGAATCAGCAGCGTTGGAAGTTCCTTTTATGGCCAGTGTATTTTTCATAACGGCTACACTATCTCTATCTGTACTAACTACAGTATCATAGGCTCCGATCAGTCCGCCCAGATTTGTTACTTCGCTCTCACTGGTCACGTTTGTCGTAATGGCATATGTCGTCTTTCCCGAGACAGCCACGGTAGTGGATCTTGTACTGGTGTTTTTCAGCACGCCAAATAATCCGCCGACATTTTTGCCGCCAGATACAGTAATGCTGTGAAACTCATATTCAGAAAGATCGTAGCTGATTGGATTGCCAGTACCGTCATTAGTGCCGCCTTTCGTAACCGAATACGCACCAATCAGTCCGCCTGCTGCTTTTTCACTGCCTGCCTTTAACGTAAGTGTATCCGCAAACGCAAACTTTCCGGCATCTGCTTCGTTTTCTCCCTTTTCTGCCTGAACGCTGATCTTTCCATCTGTCACGCTTCCGACCAGTCCTCCGGCATTTCCGGATGCAGAACTTACCTGCGCTGCTGAAGTTCCGGCAATCGTTAATTGACTGTCTGCTGCCATATGACCGACAAATCCGCCCGCATCTGCTCCTGATGTGGTTGCTTCGACACTAACCGTATTCTTAACATTATTCTTAAAAGTCGCAGTCAGGGATGCGCCCGGTTCCATTGTATTACAGAATAAACCTGTATGACTCTCTCCGCTGACTTTCAATGAGTTTGAGAAATTATTTGTAAAAGTGATCTCTGCACTGCTGCCTTTTTCCATCGTGCCAATCAATCCGCCGATTGCTGCTTCTTGTATCCTATCAGAATTCAAATCGCTAAGCACAACCGTTGAAGTTAATTTTGTACCATCTCCACTATTTTTCAGTTTTTCCGCCAAAAGTGGTTTCATGGTGATGGAAAAAGTCGCTGAAATGCTAAAGGAAATTGGATCCAGTTTTGCTTTCGTTGAAAGCGCATGAAACAGTGCTTTCGTCGTGGTTATTGAGAATTTTTCTGCTACTGTTTTTTTATCAAATTCAAATTTTCCTTCATACGGATTGGCATCATCCCCCAGTCCCAGAAAGCTATAAGTCTTTCCGTCAATCTCTGCCGTTCCTGTAAGATCCCATCCTGAAGTTGTAACCAAGTTTATTCCCTTCTCTTTATATTCTGAAGGCTTCACATTGGATAACAGGATTAATCCGATTCCATCTGTTATCGTTATTGTCCTGGTATTTGTATCAACTTTTAATTTGTCTTTTGCAGTTTTATCATCTTGAGCAAGTTGAGCCGCCTGCTCAAGTGTCAGCGTCGGAGTCTGATTTCCCGCATCCGCTTGGCTTTCCGTATCTCTGCCGTCCCGCCGTGTTTCATTTTCTGCTGTTCCTGTCTCGCCGCCTTTTTCTGTCGGTTCTGCGCTGTCTGTCTGGGTTTTTGTCCCGCTCTGCTCTGTACTTTCCGTCTGTCCTCCGATTCCGCCATCTTCCCCTGCATCTACAGAGCCTGCCCCGGTATCCAGAATGGATTCGCCTGCTGCTTCTTCCGATATGGTCTGCGTTTCCGTGCCTCCTTCTGCCCCTGTCCCTGCCAGTGCCGATGCCGGTGTCGTCAGTACCATGCAGACCGCCATTCCGGTCGCTACCATACGCTTCATCCAGTTTATCTTTTTATGTACTCTCATTTTCATCAATCCTATCCTGCCTGTAAAAATAGTAGGAGACCTTATAATTCACTCATTTTTCTAACTCACTCTGCCCCTTCTGCTTTCTTTTCCTGGTAGGAAACAGTAACAAGACTTCCAAAAGAAATCCAGTTATTCTCTTTCTCATCCAACGGTTTGTCCGGGTTTCTGTAAAACTGGAACTGGATTGCGGTTGTCGAAGCGTCCACATCAAATACATACGAATGCTTCCCCTGCTCCGGGACTGTGGTATTTTTCCCACCTATTACAGTCCAGCTGCTCAGCTGCAGCTTATCATCCCAGGTGACCGTCACCTTTCCTTCTCCATTTCCTGATATTTCATAATTGAATGCATCGTAATCCAATGGCTTCTTGTTAATTGTTGAATCAAGGAATTTTCCTGTCCAGTTTTTTGTCACTTTGTAATCTGCAAACGAAAGAACCGCTGCCAGTTTCTGTGAATTTACCGCATCTGCCGAACTGGGATTCGGTTCCGCCGTTATCTGGATTTTTATCTTGTCTTTCAACGCTTTTGGAATCTGGAAGGAATAACTGTTTTTTTCTGCTTTTCCCGCTGCCAGTTTCTCTTTTTCCAGAGTACATGTTCCATCCGCATTAAATTTATTCCCACTCATCGTGATTTCTGTAATTCCATCCGGAAGGTTTTCTCCGCCGTCTGTGGCAGTCAGCACTGCTCTGACTGTGTAGGTAATGTTCTTCGGGTTATAAAGAGTCTCATCGCCCCACACATAATTGCACACGATTACCGTAATGGTATAGTAATTGTCACTTTCTGCGAGTGAAATCCGTTTCACCGGAGGATTCTCATCCGTCAGGCTTATCAGTGACAGATAATTCGAACCAAACATTGTATCGCTCTGTATTCCTGTCGATACGACACGTTTTACACTCTGAAAATTGGTGTACGCCGCAAAACTTCCGCCCACGACAAGGATCAGCACTCCTAGAACAAAAATTGCTCCGGCAAGACTGCCATGCCGGAGCCGTTTTCCTGTCTTTTTCTTCATTTTAATCTCCACTCTTCCGTGCAATCTATGTTCTCTATTTTACCTATCGTGTCTCAAAAATGCAAGCATTCCTTGTGCTTTGCAATAATTTGTTACTGTTCATACTACTGCTCACCCAGTAATACCTATTTTCTTCCGTGTGGCATATATACTCGATCCCAGCGCTACAGCGGCAACGCATACCATGGCAACGTTACTTACTGAACGATGATACTTTTTCGCCTATAATCCTATAAAAACAACCGTTTAACGATTTTACAACTTGCTTTCATAAGGCTTTCGGAGCATATAGCCGTATGAAAGCTTGTATTGTCAGGGATTAGGATAAACTTTTGCTATTTTGCACATTGATTTTTTGTCCAGCGTACATATATTAGTCATAAACCACCTACTACTGTTCCAAGGAGTCCTGGTTCCTGATTTTTTGAATTTTAAGGCAAAAAAACAGAGCATAAACTAATATGCTCCATTTTTATACGTCTATCCTATATTCT
>OHMN01000759.1_pt1 | contig 27127 bp, 28 predicted proteins | sample 1569361 | NCBI WGS metagenome assembly OHMN01 (sample SAMEA3541508, study PRJEB24748) | human gut metagenome | biome: human gut; feature: human-associated habitat; material: faeces | place: China | collected 2012
AATCCACAGCTTCCTCGCAGAAAGCGACAGGTGATGGCGCATGAGTGAACCGGTAACGATTGATTTCAATCCACAGCTTCCTCGCAGAAAGCGACACGGCAAGCGCCGTATCATTGCGGGGCACAGAAATTTCAATCCACAGCTTCCTCGCAGAAAGCGACGTTCATATTTTCCGCAGCCGTCCAGTTCATACAAATTTCAATCCACAGCTTCCTCGCAGAAAGCGACAGCAAACATGCACAATCATTCCTTGCACACCTGCATAAATCACAGCAATACTCACAAAATAATAATATTATCCGCTTCCATTGCTGTCAACCCTATAAAAATATCCAATTTTACTAGTGCGAATCTGCCAACATTTTATGTACACTTCTGACTCGCACCAAATACCTATTCGTGTCAAATATTTCAGAAACTTCTACTTGTACTGTTCCAAAACACCACGCATATATCCCAGGAATTCATCATACGCCAAAGTCCATTGAAAAATATCTTCTACAATTTCTTTTACATTCCATTGCTTAATTTTATTCCGGGGAATTGAAATGGACTTTTTCTGCAATACCTTCCAATCGCCTTTGCCGTGTGCAATTTCTTTTGCAAAGGATTCATCAACAACTGCTGTAACCGTATCAGAATCAATCACTTTAAACTCCTTTGCGACATTTTGAAACTGCATGGCTGCTTCCTGCGTCATGAGCGATTGTATCGTTCGCAGGCAACTATCATCGCGGACAATTTCCTCATCCATGGCGTAGGTGCTGAGTTCTGGCACAATTTCTTTATTTTGTAAAAAGAAATCACGCAAAACGTCTCTAGAAGTATTCAGCTGCGTATTCTCTTTTAACATGGAATCTTCTTGTAACGTAAAACTCCACATTTCTGCCCCAGGGCAATCTCCATGCCGATTAACTCTCCCAGCGGCCTGTAAAAGCGAAAGCAATGATGATAACTCTCGAAATCCAGTTCGGAAAGAAAAATTAACTCCTGCTTCCACACAAGAAGTTGCTACCAACACCCAGTCCGTATCGTCACGATTCTCTAATCGTCTTTTGATTTTCTCAATTTCACGTTCCCGGTCTTCTGCCTTCAATGCAGTTGATAGGTGTTCCACATGAGATCGGCCAAATCTTTTTAAAAAGTCATCTGCCAGTACTGCCGCACTTTGAACTGTATTTACAATCAGCAGTCTCGGACCCGGAGCGCTGTGAATCCATTCTATCAGTTTCTTTCTTGTAACTGGTTTTTCCTGAAAGCAAAAACGAATCCTGCCTTTTTCATACATCATTAAGCGCTTTTGCAGATCCGCATAAACCAATTCCTCAACGCAGGGATGCTTCATACCAACTTGCGATAAAGGTTTCAATTCCCAGTAACGTACCAGAGATCCCGAGGCAAGCGTCCAATAACAGTTCCACTCTTCTGCCAATACATTCATCCAGTTCCAGGCAATTGGCAATAATTTTAAAAGCAATGCGTTATGTGCTTTGTCAATGAAAATAACACTCCCCGGCAGTTCATGGAACCATCGCAGCGCTGATGGACGATTGGAAGCAAGTGTTTCGAAAAATGCGACTGCAGTTGTAACTACAATCGGTGCCCGCCATAATGAAGTCAGATAACGGGTATTGTAATTTTGAAAATCAACCCGTGAATGTAATTCTGCAACCACTGCTTCTGGATCTTCACCAGGCAGCAACAAGGCTTTCCGGTAAATATCCACTGATTGTTGGATGATACTTGTATACGGAAGAATCACAAAAATATGTCTGGCATTGCGTTTAATGGCCTGCTGCAATAAATGTGCCATAACTGCTGTTGTTTTTCCCGATCCCACCGGACTATCGCAAGATGAAAAATCACTGTTAATCCGGGCATTACGGCAGACTAAATACATTTCCCGCCGAAGACGATTACGCTCATCATCACCTTCTAGCTTTGACACGTACTGATCCAATGCAGCAAGTCGTTCTTCTGCACGCAATGCCGGTAATTCCGACTCAACTGCCTTTCCATATGTAACCGCCGTATCTGTGTGATCTGCATCCGCAAGACACGATAAAACCATGCGAATAAACACACTGATTTCTCCAGGATAGGGCTGTTCCTCTTTACAAGTTTCGGTGAGAAACACAGATTGGTGACATTGCAGTAAATCTGACAGCACAGAATCTGTGTGTTGCCGTACTTTTATATGCTCATCACGAAAAATGGCTGTTTCTCTCATACTCTCAGCCTGCATATTCGGAAGACCTTTATGATGAGAATAGACTGCAAGCGCTGCATAGCCATAACCATTCTTTACCAATACAGCGCTTCCAGCATCCACATGATTGATCGGCAAATGTCTCTGGTCATGTCCATGACCTCGTAATACCATCTGATTCTCTGTTTCTAATTTTCCGAGGTCATGCAGACAGGCCGCATCATGAACAATATCATGAAGTTCATTTTTCAAATATTTTGCGTGCTGTTCAACGTCCTTTGCGTACTGCACAGCTCTCATATCTACGCCTTGAATATGTGCAAGATATGTTTGTGCCGGATACTCCATTTTAGCACTGTGCGCAAGATAATCTTCCATTATAAATTCACCAGATCGATACAGCTATCTACTTTCGCCAACAACTCTTCCTGAAGAGAAAGCTTGTCCTGATAATCGTTCCACGATAAAGAGGGTTCCATTTTGTCTCCGATTTTTTCAGGTGTCAACGCTTCGATCAGCTTATATTCTGGACAACTGCCCAGTATATTTTTGTGTTCTATATACCACGCATGACGGATGCGAACATCCGGGCGAATTGCTGAGCGATTCTGCTCATACGCATGTGGAATCAGCAGTTTTAAGAGTTCGATATCCTCTGCAGTACATCCACTCTTATCCGCATAATTTGGGTTAACAAAGAACGGCATGCAATAAACACCATGATCTACGACGCGATAGCCCAGTGGTGCCATTCCGGCATTTTTCCCCTCCTGAACACCTGCTTTATTGGTATTTGTCTGACGCAAAATATCGACAGGTGCAATCGAAATTCCCATTCCAAACTGCACAACTCCCGTTTTAATAAAACCTTTATCGCCGCCATCTTCAAGAAACGTATTACCAAATACACGCGCGTCCCAATACTTCTTTACAAATTCACTATTTCTAAAATCAGCCGGTGATTTTCCCAGTTCTTTTGTGATCTGCTTTCTGTCACGTCCACGATGCTCTAAAATAAAATATCGGTCCGCATGATTGCTAAACATTTCCGGAAGTGCCTGAAAAAACGGAGTATCATGATCATCCAGCAAATCACGCAATTTTCTCTTGAAAGAAACCGAAGAAATTTCTCCGCATCCGTTCGGCCGCTGACGTGGATCGCCTTCTCGGTCCGGATCACCATTCGGATTTGAATTCACTGCTTCAATTACCAGTAATCCTGTTGCACGCTTAATTTCATTACTCATCGATTCCTACCTCCTCGTTTATCGTACTTTCTTCTTTTTTAGGAAATGCCGCAAGATACCCTATAAATAACTGTGCTTTTTCCTCCTCATCAAACCGGGACGGGACTGTCCATTTTTCACGCAGCTGATTCATAATTCTTTCAAACTGATGATACAGCCACGCTGCCCGCCAGCTTTCCTTCCCCGGTTCCGTTCTTTCTTTGTATCGATAACTTTTCGCCCAGGCATAGTACGGCATGATACGCTGACTTAAAATATTCAACGTGCGGGCTGGCGTCTCACTGGCGTTTCGATATAAGCCACTTCCCAAAAACTGCGGCGGGAAATCACCTTTTCTCACCACATTGCAATAAAGCGCATGAAGTTCATCTGCCGTTTTTAATAACTGACCATAGAGATATGGCACATTCTCCATATAGTCCTCCTTTCTGATATCTTCTCGATACAGTAAAATTCCCAACAACGATACCATGTTTTTCACATGTTTCCATATGGAATGATTCCAATTATCTTTCGCACATAAATTTCCAAGGAATGGACTCAGTAACTCAGTCTTTTCCAATACTGTGTGAAGATCAGCAGTTACGGGTAACGTAGGTTCCAGCAACAATTCTAATCCACGATATCTCGGAACCGGGTGAAACCGGTCGGTTGCCATTTCACCATTTGCTTTCCAGAATCGGTTTAGTACATCCGACGTATCCAATGGTTCCAATACCACAGGCTCACCAAATGGAAAGCGTGGAAGGTTTTTGCAGCCGCAATTCCAAGCCTCCGAACATGCTTCCAATTCATACGGATTTGTCTGACGTGTATAAACAACTTTGGTTCGTGCTTTATCAATTTTTCGGAGAATAAAAATCTGAATCCATTTCGCCTGCGAATCCACTTCGGGATCTTTCGATTTTATTAACTCCTGGACAAACTTTTCTGACCGTGTTGTGAACGATTCTTCCAGATTCTTTGAAGAGCCAAAGAAATTCGTGAAAGAAATCGGTACTTGTGGCATTCTGAATGGATATACAAACAAAATTTCATTTTTTTCCAGGTTCATCCATGTTTTATCTCTCTGTTCCTCTTTTCCGATCCATTCCAGTGATGCCTGAAGCTTCACACGCATAGACGGAGAAATCGGATAACTGGCATTCTCGATTTTTCCATATCTGTTCTGGCAGTATTGTTCTTTGAACATGGTACGGATCGTAACATCGAAGCCACCAGCCAGCTTCACGCCCGGCATTGGTTCTTCTATTGCCTGAAATGGATTTCCGAACGCATCAACATCATTTGCTTCTTGTTCCCCTTGTTGAGAGAAGTCCATTTCAAGTAAACACACATTCAAACCTGTGACAAATTTATCGCTTACTGCCGGTATTCCAGCCTCTATTAATTTTGCAGATTCAAGTGCCACGGAAAGAGAACCATAATCATCGGCTGCATCCGCCCCAGATTTTCCCTGATAAAAAAGAACCGCCAATGCCAGTTTCACATGTTCCCGCTGACTCAGCATCTTCCAAACAACAGATTCCAGTTCTTTATGTAAGCGGGATGCATCCGAAAAGCATTTTGTCTCGTCGATTAATATTTGAAGCGGTTCAAACCGGGCAGCTGCCGTCTGCAGTTCCGCAACGGTATTTTCCATTGATATTTTGTACTTACCCTGAAACTTTTTTCCCCAGTTATATTCCGTACACCATCCTTTTATCTTTTCAAGTGTCTCACAATTTAGTTTCTCTGGATGATCTGCTATTTCATTTAATTCTTTTTTGATAGGATCCTCCGTAACACGATACAATGATGCCAGGTTCATGCATGGATAGCTTCCCTGATTCGAACCATATTTTCGCAAAATCGTACTGTATTTGGGATCAAGCGAAGAAATTTTCATCACCTTTTCATCAGAAAACGTAATACAAACACAAGGTGTCTTTTCTCTTATATTTGGGATTGGTCTGTATTTTCTATGCCAGTTTTGCGTTTGGATTTTTGCCTTTTCAAGCGTTTCGGATAAGTTATACAATTCATTGATCAACGACAATCACTCCTCTCCGGATACTCCAGAACGCCCTTGTGGATGCACAAATCGGTATCATATAATGCCTGATAATGAGAAGAATAACCCTGTTGGAATACACCGCGCAGCATCGAAGGAATCTGGATATCCGGCAGATTTTCGCACACATGTGTTGTATCGCGAAACGGACCAAAGTAAGAAGGTGTAAACTCGCTCCAGCCCAAAGCTAATGTTGCGTAGGATTGTCCACGATTTAAACGGCGATTAAATATTTCCTGGTATGCATGCCCGGGAGATGTCGTTTTTCGGTCCCATTCCAACGCCCGCCCCGGCATTTTCGATTTGTCAGGATTCGGAATAACATCTGCATACAACCGGTAGCAAACATCAAGCAGAACCGTTGCATACATCTGATAATTGTTACCCTTTTTAACAGAATCATTTTTCCGCAGCGGTCCTCCGTAATTGGTCACATAAGAATGAAATTGTGGGATTGTACACAACTCCACTTTTTTCGGAATCACAAGAACGGCCGGTCCCCACAAAACGCTTTCAAACAATCCGCGAACCGCGGAATATGTGGGTGCGGGATAGCTGCATGGAGAATCGCCGGTGTCTGGCCGGGTCCAGAGAGCTGTGTTTCCTGCAATTTCCATGGCTATGGGGTAGGGTTTATGAATCACGTTATGATCGCTCCTTCCTTTTATATGGGATGAAAATTTTTAAGATAACATTTAACAAAATCTATTTGACATTTTTCTTGAACACACATCACAAAAAGAACAACTTATTATCCACTCGTCCTTCCGGTACAAATTCACGGTTTTTACAGATTTTATCTGCATATCCGGTTGTGACCGGCAGTCTCATTTTCTGGGTGGAACCAACATGCAGCTGTGTCAGATATAAAATTTGTCTGATGATATCAGTCATACTTGTATCACCACATTTCTTTTCTATACGCAATGGATTAGGAGAGCCTTTTTTTCGTTTCATGTCAGTAGTGACTAAATATGCTTCCTTCTGATTGTAAACACAATATCCGATTCCCGGATTCAACACCACGCCATCCTGATACATCACCAGTTTGGAGCTGATATTCTTTCTTACTTCAACAATCGTATAAAAAATTCCTTTTGCTGAAAAATAAGTCTGGTACCATTCGTCATTTTCGTTGCTGAAACCGTCTCTGTGGATCATGATGCGTTTCGGAGTTTCTCCAAATGCTTCTTCATACGAAAAGATTACCTGGTCAAAAATATCCTGTAAAATTCTTGTTGTAATCTTCTCTCCACGCTGGGCCTGCTTTGGCTTGTAAAATCCTAATAAACGTCCATATTTATCAAACACAACGGAACAGGCCGGAAAATGAATCCCCGTGTCCGCAGTCGCTACATCCAGACCAACAAAACAATCTGCATTTCCTGGCATATCTTTTATGATCCAGGGAATGCCACCTATTTTTCCAAGAATTCCCAGAACAATGTTATGCAGATAATATTTTGATGTAGAAGCAGTTGTTTCCCGTTCAAACATTTTTGCTGTACGAACGCTGACCATCTGTGATGGAATATTCGCCTCCGCCCAAATGGTTTTAAACGGATTATACGGTCCATCATCTTCCATATCATCAGGAACAATGGCTATTACTATATCCACTTCATCAAGTTTCTTTATTTTATTTGCTGCCCGCTTATAATCGGTAATGTCACCAAGCTCATATTCTTCCTGAATCATAGCCCGCGACTGAATATCTAATAACCCCTCCCGCGTATAACAATCCTTCTGACCATGGTAATATCCCTTTGTACTAAAGGTGTAGATGGAATTCGCCACTGCTTTCATCAGATTTTTCATTCCGGTTGGATATAAATAGCCTATTTTTATTTTTTTATCCGGTTTCTTATAAAATCCATGTTGGAAAACCTGAATTTCTTTTCCACAATCTACAGTGTGACCTTCTCCACACGTTAATGCCGGAAGATATACCACACCAGGTCTATATCCTAATCGGTCTGCTGGACAACAATCACGTTCAAATTCAAAACCGCCGAGTTCCTGAATTGCTCCAATATCCTGAATAAAATCAGCATCCAGCTGCAATCTTGTACGCATATCGCGTTTTACATACTTGTCAATTTTTAACGAAAACTCTGGATCCAGTATTCCAACCATCTCTCTTGTCAAAACAGGCTTTAATGCCTGCGGATAATACGGCAGTTCACTGCCTCCAAGCAATTTCACCTTGATGACTGGTGTGTTGTCCGAAATGTCCTTCACGCGGTATTCTTCACCCTTTTTTACATAATAGTCCTTCAAGCTACGCGCAAAATTCAATGAATCTGTAACAGTAAAGCCACATACCTCCGTAATCGTTCCAGTCTGCTTATTTTTTGCCCAATCATTTTTTACTGTCATACCAACCACAGACTTCCCGGCAGAAAGATAATCTGCCACTGTAAGCCTTGAGGAAAACATGCTGCTTGTATCAATATGAAGGTAGGTATAGCCATCTTCTTTTACGGAAACCCATAATTTATACTGCCGCTCCAGACTAATTTCCTTATTTCTGGAAGAATACGTCTGAAATCCGTTTTCTGTCATAATAAATTTGCTTGTAATTTCATTCCTGCATGCATATTTCCTATATTTTTCAGCGATGAGGACCGTTTCTAATTTTCTAAAAATACAATACTTGATAAGTTCACCATAGACCCTCTGATTCTTTCCAACCTCCAGCTCCTGTTTTCCCTTGTATTCCAGTTCAAAATCAGCATTAGGAATATCGTTCTTTACCAGCTCTGTTGTATATATGTACTCCCCATTTTCAAATACACCGCAATGATTATAATTGCGGATTTTCCAACTAGCTCCCCGTATAATCTTGTATTTATTATCCTCAATATTTTGAGAAATCAGTTGATAGACATGCAAAGAAACCGGTTCAATCCTTGTCTTTGATGCAAACACCTCAAGTTTCAGATCTTTCCCCATAATAACGTACCTCCCAAACATAAATACCGGATATAGTATTGTCATTTTGTAACTGTTCAGTACCTTCACAGTCACGAGCAAAAATCCCATTGCCTGCGGCAATGGGATTTTTGCCTGCCAGCCTATGTTTTCTTACGGTCAGCGCAGTAAATGCGCAGACCTACTGAACAGTTACATCATTTTTTTGATATGCAGCGCAGCATTTGCAGTTTCACAACTTTTTAGCTGTTTGATATTTAATATAACATTTTAGCTGTCCTATAAAAATCCCAGATTATTACTGCTGGGCAACTTTATCAGGTTTTCCCTGTGGATTGAAATGTAAGCATTTGTTAATATCTCAAGCATCGGTTCCCATTTTTAATAAGGCTATCTTACTGAGTTGGGATCAACATGAAAAATCCCCCATGACATCCATCTCTTCATAGATATCATGGAGGATTTTTTCATCAGCAACCCAATTTTTCACTCCACTCTGCCTCTTTAAATCCCGTCAATACCATCTCATCCTTCACGATCAGCGGGCGCTTTACCAGCATTCCATTCGACGCCAGAAGCTTCAGCTGTTCTTCTTCGCTCATACCCGGAAGTTTGTCTTTCAACTGCAATTCCTTATAAAGCATGCCACTGGTGTTAAAGAATTTTTTTAGGGGGAGTCCGCTGCGCTCATACCACTGCTTCAGTTCCTCGTACGTTGGATTGTTCTCCACGATATGACGGTCTATATAAGAAATGTGATTTGCATCCAGCCATTTCTTTGCCTTCTGGCAGGTAGAGCATTTTGGATATTCGATAAATAACATGGTGTGTACCTTCTTTCTTCATTTTTGATCGTTTTTTCAGTTCCTATCTCGTCTCCCGGTATCTCCTCCGATAATAATCCATCGTCCGGTATTCGATAATGTCTTTCATTTGTTCTGTAAACGCTTCATGATGCACCAGCCCCTGCAGTTCGCTTCTAAGCGAGATCACAAAGCCATCCTTCTCTACAAAAAATCCTTTTCCTGATTCCAAAAGAAAATGAACCGGCATTGTAATGATCTTTTTTAAATGGTCTTTATCGGATATGGCTTTATATTTATCATAAGTGATCTGTTTGTCCAGGTCTTTCCAGTTTCGGTTCTGGTCAAAAAAGTGCTTCCAAGTCTGGAGCAATTGCGGTGCAGTCAGATCCGTCTGAATGTCACCGTCGTGATAAAACGCCAGAAGTACAGGCATTTTATAAACCTTGGTCATATTGGTTATCTCCAGGACGTTCAAAAATTCTTTGCCAATCCCGCGCAGCAGCATTTCTTCCATATCTGTTGTCTCGCCCAGTGATTTCAAGAATCCAAGGTAATCTTTAAAAATATTATCTTTCGCATGCGATATGGCAAGCTGGTAGATATCGTCATCCATGTAAGTGAACAAATCCAGACGGGATGGACGCCTGCCGAGTTTTTCCTTTACACGGAAATATTCCATTTGGATCTGATCCCGGATTTTCAGACGCTTTTTATCCAGTTCTTCGAAAAGGTCAATCAGCCGCATATCAAAATCGATCAGACAGTCATCTGGGATTCCTTCTTGATCTGAAGCCTGGTCTGACAGTTGATTCATTGCCTGATCGGATGACCGGTATGACATTGCCGACGAACCAAAATTTCCAGTGAGAAGCCGCCTCACATTTCCTGCCTTCTCATAATTTCCGATGAAATCCAGCACATTCAGGTATTCTTTTCCTGCATTGCGTCGCAGTCCTCTGCCAAGCTGCTGCAAGAATACGACCGGAGATTCCGTTGGCCGTAGGAACAGTACCATATCCACCGACGGAATATCCACGCCCTCATTGAACATATCGACAGAAAAGATTACCCTGATCTCGCCCGCCTTTAACATTTCAATTGCTGCATTCCGTTCTTTGGCATAGTCTCCTGCTGCACCACTGTAGACCGCAGCCGATGGAATTCCTCTTTTGCTGAATTCCATTGCCATTTTTTCAGCATGCTCCCTAGTGGAGCAGAACCCCAATGCACGCCTCGAACCGTATTTCCTGTAATATTTGTAGATCAGCTCATATCGGTCTTTATTTTCCAGATAAATTTCATTCAGGTCTTTCTCAGAATAATGTCCCTTTACCAGATGCAAGCCAGAATAATCAGTTTTATCATAAATGCCATAATAATGAAACGGCACCAGCATTCCTTTGTTAATTGCCTCGTTCAATGGAATTTCATAAGGAACATTATAATCGCACAGCTCGTAGATATTCCGACCATCCATTCGTTCCGGCGTAGCTGTAAGGCCCAGTAAAAACTTTGGTTTAAAGTAATTTACAATCCGAAGATACTGATCTGTTACTGCATGGTGAAATTCATCAATGACAATGTAATCAAAATACTCTGCCGAAAAATATTCTTCCCGCAAATATTCCGTTCTGCCCAGTGTCGATACCGAAGCAAATATCACCGACTTATCCGTTGTTTTCTCTTTGCCGTAAAAAAATCCATAATCATCCGAATTCCGGACATTTCGAAAGGAAACTGCCGCCTGATTCAGAATCTCTTCACGGTGTGCCACAAACAAAACCCGCTGATAATTTCTAGAATCAAATGTAGCCAGATACGTCTTTCCAACACCTGTCGCAGCCTGGACAATTCCACGTGTCGCACCTTCTGCCCGGCTGTTTTCCAGTGCACAAAGTGCTTCAATCTGCGCTCCGCGCGGCTCAAACAAAAGCCTTACCTTCGTATCTTCCGCTTCTTCTATACTTTCATAACGATCCAGATCTTTAAAAGCTGCCGGCCTGTGCCAGGTTTTTGAGTACCGTTTTAATTCTGCCTCATCGATCACAATGGAATGATTCTGAAAAAGATCTTCGAACGTCTGATAAAACTTTTCGTAATTTTCAGGGTCCTTATAACTGCTGAACCGGTAATTCCACTCAATCCCAGATGTCAACGCGCTGCGCGAAATATTGGAAGATCCTATATAAATCTCACTATGGTCCGGATAATGGAAAATATAAGATTTTGGATGGAAAGAGCGGTTTTTTTCACAATAAAACCGAAGGTCCACAAGTTCTCCCAGTTCGTGCTTGATCAGATACAATGCCGACGGCTGGGTAATGCCAAGATAATTGCCCGTCAGGATGCGGACCGTTGCACCGCGCTTCATAGCCTGCTTTAGTTCTCCCAAAAGCATTTTCACTCCGGATTCCATCAGAAACGACACAATGATATCGATGCGGCCCGCCTTGCGCATGCTATGAATCAGCTGGTAATACAAATATCTTCTTTTATCCCGGTCACCCGTCATGACATCGGTAGCATCTTCTTCCAAAATCGCAGTTTCTAATGTTTTCGCAGCATTACATTCAGCCATTTTTCCTCGCCTCTTCCAGGTCTTACATCGGTTGTGATCCAGTATGTTTCCATACTAATTTTTTCTATATCTTTTATAAATTCCGTAAATGTTTCTATTGAAAAATCCGTAAAATATCTTCCGTTGCGTTCTCCTTCAAAGTCCCCATATTTGAACGATGTGTAAATGATGCCATCGTCGTGCAAGGCCTCCACCATCTTCCATAATACTTCCCGCAATTCATTCTTCGGAAGATGCAAAATGGACGAACAGGCCCAGATTCCGTCATATTGATTCTGCGCATCCAGTTCCTGAAACAGCATATGCCGAACCGGTATACCTGTATATTTCCTGGCATATCTGCACATTTCTTCTGATCCATCCACAGCTGTTACACAAAGCCCCGCTTCCAGAAAATACTTCGTATCCCGACCTGAACCACAGCCAAAATCAAGCACCTGTTTGCCACGCAATGCATTTATAAACTTGTCCTGAATTGGTTTGAAATTTACGGATATGGTACTGGAGACGAAGGATTGGGCATGATGGTTGTAGTAGTCTAGGGTTTTGTTGTTCATAATTGTCTACTGCAATACCTCCCGCACCTTCTCCACCACAAGCACATCCGCCGGTAACCATTCTACCGAACCCAGTTTCTCTTTCGTTAACCACTTCGCTGCTTCGTGTTCCCGAAGCACTAAGTCTCCAGAAACAACCTCTGCCCAGAAGCAGTCCATAGAAAGATGGAAGGTTGGATAATCGTATTCTACTGTAACGATCGGCTCTCCCACTGAAATTTCAGTATCCAGTTCTTCCTGAATTTCCCGTTTTAATGCTTCCTGTGGTGTTTCTCCTGCCTCAATCTTCCCGCCTGGGAATTCCCAACCGTCTTTAAATTCTCCGTATCCACGCGGGGTTGCAAAAATAATCGCTTCTCCATTTTCTTTGCTTGCTTTGATCACTGCTGCAACTACCCTTACTGTTTTCATCGCAATCCTCCATTTTTACGCAGTAAAATAATCGAATATATCCTTACGTACTTCTTGTTTTAATTCCAACTTAAAATTCATGATCGGGCGGGATTCTTTTTTATCATTTAATATAGTAGTTTCTTTCCATGCAACCGGCGTTACTTCACCCATATAATAAAAATCACTTCCCTCTCCATCACTTTTTTTCAAAAATAAAAGAACTTTAAGCCCATTTTCACGAGCATGAATCAATTCCTGCGATTCCGAACTCTCAAGTTTCACTTTACTACGAGTCATCCAGCTAAAAATTTTATTGCTATAAACTGTCGGATTGATAGCAATTTTTTCGAATTCATCTAAGTACTTCGTACTGTTTGCAATGTCTTCTGATTTTTCGTATGTAACAAAGATCGGACATGTATGATATTTAATACGATAACCATATACTGTCGAGCTATCGTCCTTTGTCCAATTCAATATCCTACATACATCTTTTCTAGAATATTTTTGATACAATGTTCTTGGAATTTTAAATGCTAAACCAGTCCAATTAGCTAAAGTACATTTAATTCTACCGTTAACATTCCCATCCATGAGATAAAGCTGTATATTTTCCCTCTTGCCATACACTACTCCTCTTCTGTTCTATCAACCGAGCCTTCGTTTCTATTCCATAAAATTTCCAAAATATATTAATAACTAAGACTTCCAACCCCCCGAAGGGGCGCACCTAGAAAATTCAACATTTCAGCTAACAAAATGTAAACGCCTCATAGCGGGTACCTTGCCAGCCAAAAGCCTCTTTCACGGCCCGATTTCCACAATCAATTTTTTTATATCGTAACTTCTTCATCTGTTGATTGCAAGTTAAAAACTCTTTATCTACTGCCACGCAATCACCTTTCCTCATTTAGCTATTTGAAACATCAGACGAATCCTTAAAATTCATTATTCTACCTGTTACTGGTATTCTATCAACCGGTTCAACTTTAGACCTAAAATATATTTTAGCTCTGAAAGCTTCTAAACACTCTTCTATATCATCAAATTCTTTCTGGTAAATACTCACGTAATCAAATGCATCTTCAGACTTTTTTTCCTCTGCAAATAATGCCTTACTCACTCCAATCGCCTTACGCATGCAAACAGCAAAATTGCCTTTATTATTTTTATAAAGATTGAAATGATAAGTCTCTTCCAAAATTTTATGTTTTATTTTTCTTATCTTGTCAAAAATTTCATTATAAGCTCTGAGTCGTATATTTTTATTAGCAAAAATAAAATTCAAATTGCCATACGCACTGTCTAATTCAGATAAGCTAATCTTTGACAATTCTATGTAACTATCAATAACTTCATTAATTGTCCTTTCATAGCCCTCCATTCGAGAAATACATATTTGATTTAAAATATTACATACATCATCATTTTCCGTAAATGACATAGGTTCATTTTCTTCCATCCATTGAATGTATTTTTCTCGATACTCATGCGACTCTTCTGGGCCAAATATACCTGCTACTCCTGGTGGTAATTCCTTAGCGCGTTTATTATAATAATTTTCAGCAATACAACTAGTAACAATATCCTCTGGTTCATCAAAATAAATATATTTCGCCTTTCGGAACTGTGCAAGCACTCGTTGTGCTTCTATCCAGAATTGTTCCATTGCCTTCTTACGTTCTGAAAAATATTCTACCAATGACATGATAAATCCCAGCAAAGCACTACCAAATATTGCCAACGTAATATCATATCCAATATTTTCATCTGAGCAGCAGTATTTATTAAAAATTGCCATCAATATAATAGCCACTAAAGAACAAATGAATGTAACAATTGTAACCCATTTCTTTGCCGTCAATTCTAATCTTCCTCCTGATCTATCCCACACGCATCAATCAGATACTTCCGCATATCTTCCTCGTGCTTCTTGTACATAATTTCTTTCCAATAAAGGCTTGCAACCTTATCGCCATTCTTTTCAGTAAGCTCGTTCATAATACGAAGTTTGATACTTCCCTTGCTTATCATATCTTTAAACGTGCTCTTCTTTGCCTCCGAAGACATATTTGAAAACTTTGAATTAACATTACGCTGGATAATGCATAAATTAGCAAACTGATCTACACCATCTTTCCATTGTTCAAAGGTTCCCTCTGACGGATTTTGAGGATACCAATGCTCTAATCTCTGTTTACATCATCTAAGCATTCCTACTCTTTACAGGCTTATTTTTATAACATGTACTAGCAAATATAGCCCTCAAACCCGCTTAAACTTGTGCTTTCTTCGACAACAAGCAAATCACTTCGCAGTGGCACGATACGTTAGTAAGTACGTCATATCCACCTATCTGTTCAAGGGAACATATCTACGAACCCTTTAACGATAACTCCATTTTTGAACCCTGCCTTATATTATTTACTCTCTTCTACAACACTTCGCATAGAAGTATGCCGTAATGCCGACATTGGCTTCCCATTGACTTTTGCATCGAGGTTCAAATATGTTACTCCATCCCTAATAATAATAGGACTATTCTCTTCTCCTGGTTGCAACTCTATGTGTGGGCGTTCCTTCGCATGAATGCTTTGGGCATGCAATGTTCCCAATTCGAATTTTCTATCGGTTCTACTATTCAGTAGATAGAACCAATCAATGTACAAATTTTCAAATTTATCATACATGCAAATAAACATCTCTGCTGCTTTTCCTGAAGCTTTATTAAAGTAAATATCATCATTCATAAAAAGCTGCAGTTGAAATTGTTTTGATCTATGGAGATAATACACATCCATTATGAACGCCGGATATTCCATACACGTTTCTAATTCAGCAGCTTTCTTATCAATCGTAAAAGCTTTAGCTTTATTCAAATCTTCAGATAGAATGTGAAGATTCTCATAGGTACAGTTCAATCCATCATTATCCAGATGTTCTATTATGTTACCCTCTGCTTGCATTCGGTCAATATTTTTACGCCCATAAATAAATCCCAAAACAAACTCATGGAAATATATGTTTAACTTACTGTTATGCAAATAAGGGTGCTCACCATCTTTATATGTCCAAGTGTACTTTTTAACTTCTTCTAGTAATGACGGATCATTTGTTATTTTTGCAACATGCCCTTTCCACTGATCTCTACTTAGTTCAATAACATTACCGATAACTTGTATGTTAACTGCTTTAGGCATCTATTCATCACCTCCTTCTTCATAATCTTCTGATGTGAGCAAGACTGCTGGAGTATATTCGCATTCTGGTACAAGGCTTTTAATCGCAATGAATAATTCTTCGAAATAATCACCAGGTACCCAGTATGTTTCTTTAAACTTCGTTTTATCTGAATATGTAATATTAAATTCAATACCACCTATATCAGTGCAGAACTCTTCAACGCCTCTTTCAATAATTCCTGGAAGTATACCCGTAACCTCATCATATTTCATTTTGAAGATTGGACTGTTCGTTTTGTAACTCCACTTTCTCTTTGGATTAATATCCGTTTCCTGATAAGGAACATATTCATAGGCTATTGAATCTTGCGTAATGGTCACTTTATCATTGAAGGCTTCATCATAGCAGCAATAGCCTGACGAGCCTTTTATCACAATTCGTGTTATTTCTGCCATGCTGTACCTCCTATTTCATAATCGCTTTAACTTTGGATATCAATGTGATGTCCGCCGGAAGCCACTGCACACTATCGAGTTCACTCTTGTTAAGCCACTTTGCATCTTCTACTTAAGCTCTCCTTCTATCACTTCACACCAAAAGCAATCCATCGATAAATGAAATGAAGGATAATCATATTCAACAGTATCGATTAAATCTCCGACACCTATAAGAATATCTAGTTCTTCCTTTATTTCTCTAACAAGGGCCTCTTGAGAAGTCTCTCCAGGTTCAATTTTTCCACCAGGGAATTCCCACTGACCCTTGGATTCTCCATAACCTCTAACTGTAGCAAATATTCGTTTCTTTTCTTTTATAGAATCACAAATAACTGCAGCTACAACTTTTACTGTTTTCATATCAATCCTAAATGAATTCAAGCATCTTCTTTTCCATGCAGAATTCATATTCCATCTTCTTTAATCCAACTTTGTCAAAGTCTACCGCAATAGAGGTTCCTTCGATTGCAGTAATAGTTCCGATTCCAAATGCCTTATGTTTTACTTGCTTACCTATAATATCAACAGGAATAACAACTGGTGGCTTTGGTTCTGGCTTTGGAATAACTGGTGGAACATACGTAGATTTGCTGCCCGACTTTTTCTTAGCAGCAATCATCTTCATATACTGTTCATCCATGTCCTTACCACGCGCTTTGAAATCTTCCATATCCTTAAATACAAACATGGCCGGTTTCTTTACATCATTATCAGGCACCGGACGGATAGGAAACATCCAAACTTTACGAGGAACTCCATCCTCGCCTGGCTGAGTTTCGGTGTAAGGTTTGTCAACAAGCTCTATCCTTCCGCAGTACACATACTCGCCCGCATCCATTACTTCGAAAAGGTGGACATCGACGCCATTGTAACCGCATGCTGCAAGCGTAGCATTCTGGGCCCAATTAATATCCTGGTCTCCATTTTTACCCATACCAGTGTAATGAAGAGCTCCACCAATCCACTTATCGTGATAGATTCCTTTTGTGTAGTCTGAGACAATAACCAAAGTATTCGTAGTCTTTGAACGTCTCATCCCGCCCATATTCCCGCATTTGAATATATCAACAATATCTGCATTTTTTAGTATTTGCCCTATTTTTAATCCATGATTAAATGCCATAGTGCACCTCCAAATTTGATAAACTTTCTAGAAATTCATTCTTCTTCCGGATAAGCACGCTATCCAAAGCATGTCAATCATATCCACCTACACTTTTATAGTTTTATCACACTCTGCATCTTATTTTTCCTTTATGTATTTTCCACTCTTGATACGCTCATCATTAGGTTTTTCTGCATCAGCCGGAATAGCCCAATAGGAACCGATCTTTGTTGCACCTGGAATTCTATTTTCTGCACATAAAACCTGAATTCTTCTGATGGAGATACCCCATTTTTCAGAGGTTTGTCGTATTGATAAATATTCCATATAATCCTCTCTTATAGTACAAAACACACACAATACAATCTAACGATATTATATTCCAAACCACGAATAAAATCAATCTAAAAAAGGCAGCCAATCCTAAGCCTGCTGCCCTTGCAAATCCTTGTTATCTTGGAATATCCAGTTCAATTCCTGCTTTGAAGCAAACTTTGAACCTATCGTCATAGATCTTTATCTCTTGAATGTACTTTCTAACCATCGATTCTTCATATTCAGTGAGTTCTTCATTTGCTTCTATCAGGTACTCTTCCAACTCAGAAATTCTCTTTTTAAATCCCTCAGTATCAGCCTTGGCTACCAATAGCTTCTGCTTCTTTTCTTTAAGTCTGTCAACCTCATCGGCGAGAGCCGAGTAATCCTTTTTTGCCTGGGCTAGCTTCACCAGTTCTTTCTGCTTTGCAGTAAGAAGCTCATTTAATGTTTCCAACTCACCGCTGTTATCATCTGCAATCGCAGCCTCGATATTCTGTAATAGAACTATCTTCATTGATGAAGAGCATCTTACTAAAAGGTTTATGGCCTTTACTGTTGCCTGCTGAAGTTCTTCCTCACCAATCGTAGGTGCGTCGCATGCATCTGGTCCATGCTCAACCCTGGTGCAACATCGCCATACATTTGACCTTTTTCCTCGATTATTCCAGGCAATGCGCCTGTAAATATCCCCGCATCTGGTGCAAATGCAAATACTGCTCAGAGCGTATTTGCTGGAATAGATTCTTTTTCTTTTACCATCATTGCTATACATATTAGATCTTCTAAAAAGCTCTTCTTGCACCTAGGTAAACAGGTCTCTAGGAATAATCGCCTCCTGGCTTCCGGTAACGTAGTATTGTGGAACCGAGCCATCATTCTTAATTCACGTTTTTTCAATAAAGTCTGTGGTGATTGTTTTCTGCAAAAGAGCATCGCCTATGTGCTTCTCATTTTGAAGAATACCCTTAACTGTACTCAGGTGCCATTTGTATTTTTTTCCGCCGGTCTTTATCTTATCTCTCTCAAGACCAGCAGCAATTTCACCAAGGCTGGTCCCTTCAAGAAATTCTCGGTAGATACGTTTTACTATCTTTGCCTCCTCCTCGTCTATGATGAGATTTCCTTCTTCATCCTTGGTTGTTTATGATACACTAAAATTACCAGAAAAAAGCGTCAGAATTCCCTGAAATCAGCAAGGGATTTTCCTCAAAAAAGGCGGGACATATTGTATCCCCTTCACAATACAGATATCCTTTGGGTAGAGACCAATCTATTCAAAGGAGGAAAGGAAGATGTACACTATGTCCCAGATCAATCATATCAAAGATTTAAGCAATTGTGGATACCGGATCAGTGAAATTTCAAAGAAAACTGGTGCCGATCCTAAAACAATCCGCAAATATCTTTCCCAGGAGGACTTCTCACCAGTACCTCCGGTTGTCCAGACACAGCCATCCAAGCTGGATCCGTTTAAGCCTGTTATCCACGAGTGGCTTGATAAGGATAAAAAGCACTGGCGTAAACAGCATCACACTGCACAGCGGATATATGAACGTCTGGTTGAAGAACAGGGATATACAGGCAGCTACAGCGTTGTCCAGCGTTATCTGAAAAAATGCCGTTCCGTCCAAACAGAAAAAGCGAACCTTGAACTGGTATGGGATCCCGGCCCAGGTTGATTTTGGAGAAGCTGATTTCTATGAAAACGGAAAACTGGTCAGAAAGAAATATCTTACTGTATCGTTCCCTTACAGCAATGATGGATACAGTCAGGTATTCGGCGGTGAAACGGCTGAATGTGTCTGCCAGGGGCTGCTTGATATCTTTGAATTCATTGGTGGCGTACCTCCACTGCTGATCTTTGATAATGCTACTGGTGTTGGACGCAGGATCGGTGATATGATTCACGAAACAGAACTTTTTTCCCGTTTTCGTGCTCATTACCATTTCCGTGTCCGGTTCTGCAACCCTTATTCTGGATGGGAAAAGGGAAATGTGGAACGCGAGGTGGATTATAACAGGGCAAACCTCTTTGTGCCTGTTCCGCATTTTTCAGATGTTATCCAGTATAACCATAAGCTGCTTTTAAAGCATAAGCGGAAAGCTTCTGAGCTTCACTATAAAAAACAGGTTCCAATCTGCGAACTCTTTGAAGAAGACCGCAAAGCGTTGCTGATGCTGCCGCCCAAACCTTTTAATGTATGCAGATATGAATGGCTGAAGGCAGATGGTTATGGAAAAGTCTGCATGGATGGAAAACATTTTTATTCAACAAGTCCTGAAAATGCCAATCAGAAGGTACTGGTTGGAATCCGCGCCCATTCGGTTGATATCCTTACAGACGGAGGGCAGGTTATTACCACCCATAAGCGTGTATTCGGCGACAACAGGAGCGATGTCAGTGATTATACAACTACGCTTGCTGTGCTTATGAAAAACTCCGGGGCATGGGGAAACAGCGGACTCCGGCAGGAAACCCCGGATGTCCTGCGTACATACATGGATGCGCAGCCGAAAGAAAAACTTAAGGACTGCCTGCGGATCATGAGCGAACTTACAAACCAGTACAGCTTTCAGGCTGCTGCTTGCGCAATGGAAATGACATGTGCCAGAGGGAACATCAATATTTGTGATGCATCGGTACTGGCTGCCCGGATCACCGGATATGGGATCACTACTCCTCCAGAGACCGGTCCATCATTGGATATCTATGACGAAGCATTCCTGAAAGGAGGCAGCAAAGCATTATGATGACACCCAAAATGAAAGAAGACCTCTGCACACAGATCCTGAATGCCAGCAGACAGTTGTTTCTATCCTCAAAGATCTCCGAGGCCTGCCAGGAGAAGGGAACACAGAAACAGCTGGTGTTTGTCCTGGGACTTATGAACGAAGAGCTCACCTTGCGTGATGAAAACCGTCGGAAACGTCTGATCAAACGGGCCGGGTTTCCAACATACAAAACATTTGAAGGATACAGTTACCAGCATGTCAAACTTCCTCCTGCTTTTAGCAGGGAGGAGTTAGAATCACTGGAGTTTGTGCCCGGACAGAAGAACCTTGTACTGTATGGTCCTGTTGGAGTAGGGAAAACACATATGGCAATCGCAGCTGGTGTGAAAGCCTGCAATCTTGGATATAAAACAAAGTTTTACACTGTAACGGAACTGGTTCTGAAACTGGCGGAATCCCGCAAAAATGGGACTCTGGAGAGGCTTCTCCGGGATTTACGGAGCCTGGATCTGTTGATCCTGGATGAGTGGGGATATGTACCAGTAGACAAAGATGGTTCTCAACTGCTATTTCGGGTGATATCAGACAGTTATGAAAGTAAAAGCCTGATACTGACAACCAATCTGGAATTTTCCAAATGGGGAGGAATATTCACTGACGATCAGATGGCTGCCGCCATGATTGACAGACTGGTTCATCATGGTCACCTGCTGATCTTTGAGGGAAAAAGCTACCGGATGGAGCATGCTCTCATGCGCCAGGATGCATAAAACGTCCTGCCTAAAGCAAGGAAAATCCTTTGCTAAAAACAGGGAATTCTGACGCTTTTTTTAGGGAAAAGTGCTTGACAAAAAACACACTTCTCGGCTTCGATTTAGACGAAGATGGAAACCTGGTGATCAATGAGGAAGAAGCAAAGACTGTGCGTCTCATCTTTTTCATGTACCTGTACGGTTACACTTGTCAAGAAATCGCAGAAACGCTAACGAGCCTTGGCAGAAAAACCAAGCTAAACAACACTGTCTGGTCTGCTGGAAGTGTTCTGCAGCAGCTTCAAAACGAAAGGCACTGTGGCGACGTATTGGCCCGTAAAACCTGGACGCCAAGTTACCTGGACCACAAATCAAAGAAAAATAAACAGGACAGAAATCAATACCGCCAGAAGAACCACCATGAGGCAATTATCTCGCGTGATGACTTCATAGCTGTACAAAGACTAATCAGCAACGCCAAATACGGAAATCGAGGTTTTCTGCCTGATTTGCATGTATTCACTTCCAGTGCACTGAGAGGATTTGTTTCAGTTAATCCTCGCTGGGCTGGTTTCAAAGCTGCAGATTATAAGCGTGCTTCGGAAAGTGTCTATGATCCAGCGATTGTCTTGCCAACAGAGCAGACCTTTGAAGTGAATTCAGGCGATTTTGACCTCAGAGGATTTGAAGTGGCCAGGGCTCAATTTTTCTCCTCAGCAAATCGAGTTTATGTGACCTTTTCCAATAATGGGATTCGGTTTAGCACAGAATGTGTACGCAAGCTAGACTCTCACTTTGTTGAGATGCTGATTCACCCTGGAAACGGAATTATCGCGTTTAAACCAGCAACAAAAGATAACAGAAACTCAATGGAATGGTCCAGACAATTAAACGGTGCTAAGGTTCCTAAACCGGTATCTGGTGCTGCTTTTCTACCAAATCTATATGACTTATTTGGCTGGGATAGCAACTGCAACTATCGAATCATGGGATTTAAGAAGCACAACAACGACAACACTTTAGTTCTGTTTAGTTTGGCTGATGCAGAAATTTTAATTCCTAACTCAACCATTGAAGGAGACGATGAAGAACCTATTTCTTTATTTGAGGAGGATGTCAAACCACTTGGCACAAAAACGTCTACTTTTGGTTATCCGGAAGAATGGGTATATAGTTTTGGAAACAACTTCTATCGCCAGGCACAAGCCAACGAACTAGCTGCTTTTAATGAGTCAGACTGGTCTGTGGAAGAAGAAAAAACTTCTTACAATCCAGATCCACCGCTCCAGGTAACTGCTCAAGAAGAAATAGAAGAAAACATCAAATCCATGATAGATGGAATGAGACAGGAGGCAAATAATGAATGATGAGACACAACTCAAAGAAGCTGTAGATTATGTGGAGGATGAGGCTTTTACCTTTGAAGGCTATCAAGTTGTACGAGGAGAATTTTTTTCTCACGTATTTGAACCCTCCTTCACATTTAATAACTACAAAGTCCAGATCAATACTGCCTGTATTAAGCGATTACCGGATTTTGACTATGTTCAAATATTGGTGAACCCAGACACAAAAAAGCTAGCGGTCCGCCCTTGCCAGGAAGATGAGCGAGACTCTTTCCGCTGGTGCTCTGCTACTGCTAAAAGAACACCTAAGCAAATTACCTGCCGCATGTTCTTTGCCAAGGTAATCTCACTTATGAACTGGAATAGTAACTACCGCTATAAGCTCTTGGGAAAGTTAATCAAATCAGGGGATGAGCTTCTCTTTGTCTTTGACTTAAATTCTGCTGAAATCTATCAGCGTGCGATCAAAGACGACGGTAAGGTCAAAACCTCCCGTACTGCTACTTTCCCGGAGGAATGGAAGAATCAGTTTGGTTTGCCAGTGGAAGAACACAAATCAAATATCCAAGTCAACACCTTTAATGGCTACGCAGTATTTGGCCTTCAGGAAGAATCTAAAAAATCATCAAAACAACCTGAGCAGTCGGAACCTGTCCAGGTAGAACAGGAGGAAACATATGAGCAATTCAGTCTCGCAGGCACAACCAACTCTGGTTATTGATTGTTGCAGCAATCGAATACGAATACATAGACGGACACTTCACTTACTTGGTGATCCAGAATATGTCCAAATTCTGATCAACCCAACCACCCGCTGCATTGCTTTACGATCCAGCACAGATAAGCGTGCCGAGCGTATCCACTGGAATGCTATCGGTGAAAAACAGTGCTGTGAATTTTACAGCAAATATCTCATCCGACAAATACGGAAGGTTTTATTTGATGTAGATACCAAACAGGCCTATCGAATTATGGGGCAATTTGTCGCCAGGGAAGAACTCGTATACTTCTGCGCAGATAAGGCTGTATCCATTTCCAATTATAAGGAGGAGCTTGAGTAATAATGAGTAAACGAAAACAATACAAACTTGCAATCGATGAAGAATTCCGCAGAATTGTACCTCCCATGCCACAAGATCGCCTGGATATGCTTAGACGCCAGATCAGGTACTTTGGTTGCGACCACCCCATTATTACCTGGCACAGAATTATTGTTTATAGCTATGAAGAATACGCGTTCTGTGAGGAATTTCAACTTCCATTCACAATCAAAGAACTCGAATACAATTTTCGATCCGAGGTAATTAACTATGTCAGTAAGAAGTGTTTGTACCTGGATTATCTGACAGACGAATGGAACCGCTACTGCATTGGCAAATTTTATGAATCCAAAAAGCAACTGCTTATTGATAACTATCCAATTCAGAACCAATTCACTCCCCAGGAATTAAAGCGTCCTGCCAATATGCTAACCAGTGAAATGTGTGAAAAGGAATTAGCGGATTTGCGTGGAATCAAACATGGTACCATCTCGAAATATGGTACCTTTGCTGGTGCGATAGATACCATCTATTCAAAAAGCAAGGATATAGCCTACGAACTTCTTTCTGAAAAGTTCCGATTATCACACGATAACACCATACTCCTCTCCCGGCTGACAGCTCCAGAAGTCATTGTTGTCAGGGACCGCATCATGAGTGATGGTGATTTATCTATTCTGCATTCCGGCACTTTGCGCAATCACCATGTAGCAAAGATAAAAGCCGAAACGGATAGTAAGTACAAAAAAGCTCCTGAAATAAAGCAAATGCCCAAATATGATCCAAATGCTGAAATATCGAGTTTAACTCTTACCATTCCAAGCTGGATCAGCTCCATTGAAAGAACATGCTCCTCTGCTGACTTTGAACATGCCACTCCAGAAGCGCTTGATAAACTAGGCTTGAAACTGCAAATTTTACAGGAAGCTATTAACATACTAATAGCCGCAACAAAAGGAGAATCGATATGAACGAAGAAGTTAGAGAAATAAACATAAATGACTTTGTGCCACAAGTGCACTATGAGTTAATTCCTATTAAAAACTTGGTATCTAACCAGGATTACCAAAGAAACCTATCAATCAAACATGTAGAAAAAGCTGCTGCCAATTTCGACTTATGCCAGATCAACCCTGTGAAAGTCAGTAGGCGCGATGGTGTTAATTATGTATTTAATGGTCAGCATACCATAGAGATAATCACCCTTGTTTCCGGATCCAGGGAAACACCTGTCTGGTGCATGATATATGATGATCTGGAATATGAACGGGAAGCTGACATCTTTGCTAACCAGATGAAGTATGCAAAGGCCCTCTCCCCTTATGAAATATTCATGGCAAATATTGAGGCTGGAAATGACAAGCAGCTCATCATCAAATCCCTGGTGGAATCTTATGACCTCGTTGTTTCAAGTAAGACAAGCCCCGGATGCGTTTGTGCTGTGGCCACCCTAGAAAGTATCTATGACAAGTACGGATTCCACACCTTGGATCGCACGCTGCGCCTTTTAATCGGTGCCTGGGAAGGCTCTCCAAAATCTTTTAGTGCCAATATGCTAAATGGAACCGCCCGCCTGATTCACTGCTTTGGCGATGACTTAAAGGATAATATTTTCAAAGAAAAACTTGGAATGATTTCCTTAAAAGAGCTTAGTCGTACTTCCAGGGAACGAGGCGCCGGTTCCAGGGGATTTGCTGAGGCAATGTTACTTATATATAATAAGAAAACTCAGCACCCTCTCCAGATGACAAAACTATACTCAAATAAAGGTCCGAAGCCTAAGAACCAAATGACTGACGAGGACCTAGCGGCACTTCAAATACCAGAGGTTTCCATGCCATCTGATTCAGAGCAGCAAATGGAGCTCTTTGAACAACAGACCTTATAACGTAAAATAGCCGGTAAGCAAATCTAATTGATTCACCTACCGGCCCTTTTATATTTATTTTGCATTATAAACGATAGTTTCCACTATCTTGCCTGTTGAATATTTTGTTGCGCTTCTCTTAATAATTTCACCACCATGATTTTGCTGTAGCTTAACAACCTGTCGCCCTGTACGTGTAACATAAGCCTCTAATTTATCTCCTGGATTTTTTAATAAAGCATTTCCTAATCCCTTTACTAATGTGCTCAAACTATTATTCATGTGTGGTCTCCTTTCGTGTGCCTTCAATGGCATCAATTAGTTTCTTAGTTTCATCAATTCGTTGTTGCTCGGTTTCAATTTCCTTCTCAAGCTGTCGGATACTCTTTTTCTTTCCAGAAATAAGCATCTCCGATTTTCGAATTTCCTCATATAACAATTTTTTCAATTCACTTGGAGCTATCTTCGCATTCCTCAAGGCATCCCTATTCTTCAATGCCTTATCTGCTAGAGCTCCCGCCATTACACCTGCTGCAAGAGTTGTAAGTCCTACAAGCGGTCCTGCTATCATACCACCAGCAACCATTGCGCCTGCATATTTAGGTGTTGTTTTCAAAAAAGAGTCCAACATTGCCTGAGTGATTACATTGCCTTCTTTTCTTGAGCCTTGCTCCGCTTCCAGTTTTCCTGAACGTATCCATCTACGCACAGTTTCAGGATTTGTATTTAAAAGTTCTGCAATTTCCTTAACACTATATGTTTTCATTTGGCCCTCCTTTTACTATATTTTATTACTACATTTTTGTTTTGTCAATAATTTTGTAGCATTAAAATGTAGCATTATTCTTATAAGGCAAAAAGCCGATAAGCAAACCCCACTGATTCCCCTACCGGTCCTTTTGCCTTATTCTGCTGCCAACTCAAATTCTGTTCCATCATAAAATCTTATCTGCAGTCTGCCATCTTCGTGCACTGTGATAATGTCCATCACTATTCGCATAAGCTCTGAGTCAAATCCCCGAATTGGTCCCGCTGCTGCTGTCCGCATCAAAAGTTTAGTTTTATACTTTAGCAGTGGATCATCGCTTCTTAGGTTTTCATCCCAGGCTTCTTTGTAGCTTTTCTGGTTTTCTATGTTGCTAGAATATAAATAGTACAAGCCAAAATGAGAAATTCCAAATACACATAAGCATGGTACAATAGAAACATGCTGAAGGAGGATCTCATATGGCAAAGCAACATGACAAACAATTTAAACTTGATGCAGTCCAGTACTATCAGGATCACAAAGATCTCGGAGTACGTGGATGTGCAGAAAATCTTGGCATCGGCTACAGTACATTAACAAAGTGGCTGAAAGACTTCCGGGAATCAGGTGATATTCCTGTTCGTGGTTCTGGTAATTATGCATCTGATGAGCAGAAGGAAATTGCCCGTCTCAGACGTGAATTACGTGATGCCCAAGATGCACTTGATGTGTTAAAAAAAGCAATCAACATTCTGGGAAAA
>OHMN01000789.1_pt1 | contig 26154 bp, 23 predicted proteins | sample 1569361 | NCBI WGS metagenome assembly OHMN01 (sample SAMEA3541508, study PRJEB24748) | human gut metagenome | biome: human gut; feature: human-associated habitat; material: faeces | place: China | collected 2012
ACTTATCCGTTATGATGAACTCCGTCCAGGCCGGCCAGCACAGCCACGAATTCATTATGCGTGACTGGGAGGTAAAGACCGACGGCAACCCGTACACCCACACCATCCTGCGCGGTGCAGTCAGCAAGCACGGCCAGTGCCTGCCGAACTACCATTACGAGGATCTGATGCTGCTCCACGAGCTGTATGCAAAACGCGATCTGGTCAATCCGGCCTGCATCGTAGATGCAAACCACTCCAACTCCAACAAGCAGTACATGGAGCAGATCCGTATCGTCAAGGAGATCCTGCACAGCCGCAGACATTCCGCTGACTTAAACAAGCTGGTTAAGGGTGTCATGATTGAAAGCTACATCGAGCCAGGCAACCAGAAGATCGGCGAGCACTGCTACGGAAAATCTATCACTGACCCATGTCTTGGCTGGGAGGATTCCGAGCATCTGCTGTACGAGATCGCAGAGCAAGTATAAAAAACGGGAGAAGCTGCATCCGCAACAGCTTCTCCCGTTTTTTATTGCTTTATTACTTCATTTTGTCACTTCTTATTACTGCTCCAATTCCTTCCAGTTCACGATATGCCCCGGCACTTCTCCTTTTGCGACCTTCTCGATATCATCCCAGATCATACCATAACCGCGGCGGAAGCTGCTTCCTGTAATGCCTCCGATATGCGGGCTGAATACGATCCGGTCCAGAATCTCCCTCGGCCAGGAAAGCATCGGGTGATCCTTCTGCACTGGCTCATGATCTAAGGTATCCAGACCAGCCATGGCAATGGTTCCGTTTTCCAGAGCTTCCAGCAATGCCTCATCGTCCACCAGCTCGCCACGGGATGTATTAATGAAATAACTGCCCTTCCGGCATTTTCCGAAGAACTCCCGGTTGCACATACCAGTCGTTTCCTGCGTAACCGGAAGATGCAGGCTCAGCATGTCGCAGGTCTTAAGCAGCTCGTCCATAGGAAGATAGCGGACCTGATACTCCTTCTCTTCTTCTGCCGTTAAGCGGTGGCATTTTGTATAATAAACCTCAACACCAAAACCCTGAAGCATTCTGGCAGTTGCCTTGCCAATCGCGCCAAAGCCGATCAGGCCAGCCTTACAGTCTGCCAGCTCCATCAGGCTCCCGGCTCCCATATAAGCCATCTTTACATCCATCTGGTTTCCATCGCGCACGGCAGCATCCCCGGATACTACATTTTTGACCACGCCAAGCATCAGAAGAAGCGTCTGCTCTGCCACTGCCTTGGCATTCATCCCTGCACAGTTGCAGACATAAATCCCCCGTTTTCCTGCGGCAGCCAGGTCGATCCGGTTAAAGGCAACACCTTCCGAATGGATCAGCTTTAAGTCTGGCAGCTTTTCGATCAGCTTTTCCGAAATCTCCGTGATCGCGTCTACAATGATCATCTCTGCATCCGGTGCCAGCCCTGCATAGGCTTCATCTGTCAGGCCAAGCGGTGCATTGACAACCTCTGCGCTCTCTGTAAACGGCGTTTTCTTTGTGTAATTCTCCACATTGTTCACATTGCCGATATGTAATATCTTCATGGCGTTCTTGTTCCTCCCCGTATTATCATTTTTGCAGATTCATTTCCGAAATCCGTTTATTAATTGAAACTGGAGTATAACTTCCCGGCCTCAAGCGTCTTTCCTTTTGCTGCCGCCATCTGGCTCACGGTCACCATCTGGAAGCCACGTTTGTGAAGCTCCGGCACAATACGCAAAACTGCATCTCCGGTCGAAGCGTAAAGCTCATGCATCAGGATGATATCTCCGTCTTTGACATGGTTCAACACGGCAGCTACCGTCTTATCCGCATTTCTGGTCTTCCAGTCGAGTGTATCCACATTCCACTGGATCATCGGCATTCCGGCATTTGCCATTACGGTTGCGTTATGGTTTCCACCCGGGAGACGAAGCAGGGTCGGGCGGACACCACAGGCTGCCTGGATTGCATCATTTCCCTGGTTGACCTGCGCCTGGATCTGTGCTGCACCAAGTTTCTGCAGGTATTTGTGGTTCATGGTATGGTTTGCGACCTCGTGTCCCTCTGCCACCATGCGCCGCACCTCTGTCTTGTAGGAGCCAACACGGTCACCCACCATAAAGAAGGTTGCCTTTCCGCCATACTGCGCCAGACAATCCATAATGCGGTTTCCAACAGACGGCTGCGGTCCGTCATCGAAGGTCAGGGCCACCATCGGTCTGGACGGGTCTACGGTTCCTGCCTGCTGCGCTGCAGCCTGTCCGGCGTCCGCCGCCTGGGCTGCGTCCTGCGCCGCCTTCTCCTCCGGCAGTACCGGTGTCACCGGATCACTCTTGATGCCGCCAGGTCCCTCCGGGATGCCGGTTACCTCGCCAGCAGAAACCGGCGCAGAAGATGCACCATTGTCTGCTGTTGCCGGCGCTGCGGTCTGGTTCTGGCCGGATACGATGGTCGGGGACTGCTGAATGCTGGTTCCATCTGACTGCGGAGCCGTTTCTGCGGCCGATGGGGCCTGACTGGATGCATTTGCCGGTGCCGGTGCAGATGACTGCCCTGCACCAGTCGGCGCTTCTCCCGCAACAACACCAGATGACTGGGCTGCGTCCTGTGCTGCCTCTTCCGGCGTCTGCACGCTCTGGTTTACTCCCGCCGTAACAACCGGCGCTGCATATGCAGGCTGCGCTGCAAGTAAAAAGCTGAGGGCCGCCCCCAGTGTGATCCATTTTTTGAGTTTCATTTTCCCATTCCTCCCCTATCTTCTTGTTTCATAATTATTCAGCTGCATCACTGCTGTCTTATCTGAGTTCTATCTTAATCGAAATTCACTACTGAGGCAACCATTTCACCTGCTTTGTAATGAATTATTAAGACTTTGCAAAAAACAGGGCATTCCGCAATATCACGGAATGCCCCTGGCAAAAATGGGATTTCACTATTAGATTATTTCTGCGGATGCAAAGCACCTTCACTCTTTGCTACCACAACTGCTGCCGCTGCGTCACCGACAATATTCGGAATAACACGGGCCATATTCAGAATACGGTCGATTCCGGCTAACAGACCGATCGTCTCTAACGGAAGGTTTACCGCATTCAGAACGATTGTCATCATGACGAGACCGGATCCCGGTATTCCTGCTGTACCGACAGATGCCAGGACTGCAGTCACCATAACCATGATCTGCTGGGTTACAGTGAGTTCGATGCCGAATACCTGGGATGCGAAAATAACTGCAACTGCCTCGTAAATTGCCGTACCATTCATGTTCATGACTGCGCCGAAGGGAATGACGAAGTCTGCGATCTTATCATCGACACCAAGTGCCTTGGTACATTTTAAGTTCAGAGGAATGGTTGCTACACTGGAGCAGGTTGCGAATACGAACAGAATTGCTTCTTTCATGGTGCCAAAGAATTTCACCGGGCTGATGCCGCCGTAAAGCCCAACCATCAGACCTCCCTGCACGATGATCGTAAACAGCGCACAGGTCAGATAACATGCTCCGATGGTCTTAATATAAGGAAGAAGGACATCCATGCCGTACTTTCCGACGATGTTTGCCATCAGACCAAATACCCCATACGGAGTAAATTCCAGAACAATGTTGGTGATTTCTTTCCATGCTTCGGTCCATGCGCGGAAGAAATCCAGTACCGGAGCCCCCTTGTCTCCCAGTTTGATGAGGGAGAATCCCAACAAAAGAGCAAAGAAAATGATCTGCAGCAGGTTCTGCTCACTTAAGGAATTGAATGGGTTGGTCGGAATGATGTTCATCAGCGTGTCTGCAATGCTCGGGATTTCCTTTGCATCATAAGCTGCCTGCGTTTCCATGACAAATCCCGCACCGATCTGCATCACGTTGCAAAGTACCAGGCCAATGGCTACCGCTACAGCAGTACCGCCAAGGAAGATTGCCAGCGTCTTTCCGCCAATCTTACCAAGTGTCTTGAAATCTTTCACATCGGCTGCTGCACAGATCAGAAGTCCCAGAACCAGCGGCGCAACTACCATAGTCAGAAGTCTTGTCAGGATGGTTCCCAGAAATGCAAGTTTCGTTGCGGATTCGCCCAAAATGACACCTGCTGCGATTCCCAATACAAAACCAATCATGATTTTTGTAAAAAGACTTAATTTGTTCCACATCTTAATCGGATTCATCGCATTTTCTCCGCCTTCCTAGACAAACCGGCATACATGGTCTACTGCGATATCAGAAAAACCATATGCCTCTGCTTTTGTCATTTTTCCATTGCAAACCTGATTGATCTCTTCTAACAGCATTTTTCCGCTCTCCTGAATCGTAGCGGTTCCATCCATAATGCCGCTTAAGTCGACATCCATATTGTCTTCCATCATCTGATAGGTCCGTTTGTTTGCGGTCACCTTCAATACCGGAGCAATCGCATTTCCGGTTGGGGTTCCGCGTCCGGTCGTGAAGACAACGCAGGCACATCCTGCTGCTACCATGGATGTTACGGAAGAAATATCATAACCTGCCGTATCCATAACGATAGCGCCGTGCTTCGTTGGGCGTTCTGCCTGCTCAAGCACTTCTACGATCGGTCTGGTACCGCCCTTGCGGATACAGCCCAGGCTCTTCTCATCCAGAGTGGAAAGACCGCCAGCCTTATTGCCTGGTGTCGGCTGTCCGGCACGGCAATCCTGACCTGCTGCCTTCAAATGTTTTTCATAATCTTCGCATACTTTGATGATCTGGTTATGGATTTCCGGAGTTGCCGCACGCTTTGCCAGCAGATGCTCACCGCCAATCCACTCAATCGACTCACTCATGATGGTGGAAGCACCAAGATCTACCAGAAGGTCGCTCAGTTCTCCTACTGCAGGGTTGGAAGCGATTCCGGAGGTTGCATCAGAACCGCCGCACTCGATTCCCATAAGCAGTTCGGAAATGTCACACTCCTCTTTCTGAACAAGCGCTGCCTGTGCAGCCATATCTCTTGCAGCACGCACTGCTTTTTCAATGGTCTTTAAGGTGCCGCCCTCTTCCTGGATACCAAACGATACCACCGGTTTGTCGGTCATGGCCTGAATTTTTTCTCTCAATTCTTTATGCGGAACAGTCTCACAGCCCAGTCCGATGATCACAACTCCGTATACGTTCGGGTTGCAGGCAAAACCGGTCAGAACTTTCTGCGACATTGCCGTGTTTGCAGCAACATCGGAGCAGCCCGTGTTAAACACAATGTTAACGGCTCCTCTTACCTGACTAGCTACAATGCGGCTGGATTCACTTCCGCAGGCACAAGCCGGTAAAATTAATACATGATTTCGAATTCCTACACGTCCATCTGAACGACGATAACCCATAAATTTCATAACTTTCCTCCTAATTTTTATGCCTCCGGCACATACTCACTTTCATAATCACGCGGAACACTGTAAATATTTTTGTGATCTACCAGGCAGCCTTTTCCGATCGGAGACATTGCTTTTCCAATCAGCTCTCCATATTTATAAATTTCTGCCTCCTTCGCAACTTCCTCCAGTGCGATCTTATGTCCGAATGGGATATTTTCTTTCGCATCCACATTCAGGAACGCATCTCCATTTCGGTAGCAAACCGTTTCGCCAGCCGCAACATCCCGCACGCAGGTCACTACGTTGTCTTTGGGATCCAGCATAATTGCATCAATCTTCATCTCGACTCCTATTCTCCGAATTATCCGGTTTTGACACAATATGATGTTTGGTTCAAAAATTGTCTTGTGCACAAGCTTCCAACGGATTTCCAATCTTTTTGCCCCTGATACCATCATCGTTTTGTGTCAGGTTTTTATTTTTTCTGTTGTCCTTATTATAAGTTCGCGCTATAATTAAATCAAATTTATCGTTTTTATTTTATTATAAATCAATTTTATACGAGGTATCTTATGCAGCAGGAAATGAAATATATCTATACCGTATATCAGAAAGGCAGCTTCTCCAAAGCCGCTGAATCCCTTTACATGACCCAGCCCGCCCTCAGTATTTCCATCCAGAAAGTAGAAACTGAGATCGGCATGCCTTTATTTAACCGCGACAAAAAGCCTCTGGAATTAACAGAGGCTGGAAAACTTTATATTGAAAAAATCCGTCAGATCATGCACCTGGAAAACGAATTGGCCCAACAGCTTGGAGACCTGACGTCTCTTAAAACCGGCAATCTGCGTGTCGGAGGATCCCATTATTTTAATTCTTATATTCTGCCTCCGGTCATTGCAGATTTCAAAAAAAAATGGCCCGGCATCGATCTGCAGCTGACCGAAGCCGGGTCCAATGAACTTTTGGATATGCTGAAAGAAGATCTGATCGACCTGACCTTTAACTGTACACCAGATCCTCATGATAAATTACGCCGGGTTCCAGGTTTCAAAGACACGATTCTCCTGGCTGTCTCTACCCGTTTTCCAGTCAACGACCACTTAAGAAAGGCTGCGCTTACCACCAGCGATATTCTTTCCCACCGTTATCTGGAAGAAAATTGTCCGGCTGTCACGATGGAAGCATTTGCTGATACCCCATTTATTTTACTCTCTCCCGGAAACAACCTGTACAGCCGCTCCCAGATTCTTTTTCAGGAAGCAGGCGTTATACCTCCGGTTGCCATGCAGGTTTCCCAGCTGGTCACCGCTTACCACCTGGCACAGTCCGGAATCGGAGCTACCCTCATCAGCGACTGGATGGTTATTGGAAAACACCCGGAAATGGTGTACTACAAAATTGATTCTCCGCTTGCATCCCGTGTCTTTGATATTGTAACTCCGGGAAAAAACTATCTTTCCAATGCGCAGAAGGCTTTTATTGCGCTGTTCCAGGAATATTACAAAAATTCACTATTGTAAGATCACTTTTTTCCCGCGATAATACGTATTTCCTTCTTCATCTTTCGTAAACTGGCACAAAAACTGGTCATAGGAGATCCAGCTTTCCTCTGGATAATTGGCATGGACCATATTTGACACCACACCAGCCACCAGCATCGGAATGCCCTGCTCATTTGGGAAAGAATACCAGGTGATGGGGCAATCCGACCAACTTTCCACTCTGGAAATATCCAGATGCCTGCTCTTAATCTTTTCCATTAATGCAATGCGCATACTTGGTGCCGGTGAAAACGGCAATTCCGGATCTTCCTGATGCGAAGCACATAAAAAATCCTGGTCTCCGTAAATCCACATTGTCGGAACGGTCCGGCTGCCCGGCTGATAATTTGTTTTCGTGATATCGTTTGAACGCAAAGCAGACCATGGCGCCACTGCAGTAAAAATATCTCCGGCTGCATAGCCAAGCACATCGCTCATCATCCCGCCGCTGGACTGTCCCATGGCATAGACACGACTCTGGTCGATGCCATAGCGGGTCTGGATATCTGCATAAATCTCCCGGATAAATTTCACATCGTCGATCGACTTTCCCTGATATTCCCCGCACCAAAGCAGCACATTTCTTAATCCATGCTCTTTTTGCTGGTAAATTCCAGCCTGTGGGATTACGGCAATAAACTGTCGTTCTTCTGCAAGAGCGGAAATTCCACTCAGGTCAAAGAAGGTTTCTGCGGTACCTCCGCGTCCATGAAATACAAAAACAAGCGGCCATGTTTTATCCGGTGTGCAGCTGGACGGCACATATTCATACCAGGTACGCATGATGCCGTCCACCTTCTTTTCCCATTTCACTGCCCCGCAGGCAATCGGGTCTTTGAAATAACGCAGACACTTTCTGCCCTGTCCTCTGTGACGACGTGCCAGGCCAATATACTCCCATGCCTGTTCTATGTGCTTCACGGAAAAATCTTCTGTTCCAACTGCAACCCGGACCTGCGCAATATACTCTTCATTCACCTCACTGCGGACCCTGACCGGAGTCGGAGCCCAGATTTCATCTGCCCCACCTCCGGACAATGCGATTCCGGTCACGTGATTTTGCTCTTTCCAGTATGCGATTGCAGAACAATTCTCCCGGCTGTTTCGTTCTGATATCCGCATCCAGACCGGAAGCTGCGCCCTCGTTCCCATGATTTTCAGTTCTACTTCGCCCTGACTTTCCTCCCCATGCAATATCTGTGCATCCTGAGTAAGATTTCCATTCAGCTCGCCGAACGTCATCAGTCCGCTCCACTCACTGGCCATACGTTTTGCTGCCTGATGCGCTACAAACGAAGCATCCCCGATTCCACAAAGATAAATATTATCCTGCATAGTGATGTAAAAGTCTCTCGCCTGGATCGTCACATAAATCGCATTCAGATAATCTGCATCACTTCCGTCCGGATTCCAATGATCCTCCGGATAAGCCACATGCAGAAACAGCTGTTTTTCCTCTGCAAAATCTTTTAAACCAGAAGTTTCCAGATATGCTTCCGGATGCACCCCGGAAGGAATTGCGGTTACCAGACATGGCTGACAGTATTCCAGATTTTCCGGAATATACGTGAGAAATCTGCGCGGTGTGCCATGAACCAGCGTATGCTCTTCAAATAAACCATGGACCAGCGTCCGGTTTGGATGCATCAGATCTACCTCAAGATCTGCCATGCAGGAAGGAAATGTTTTTGCTTCCATATTTCTTTGCCTCCATATTATATTTTGTAATCGCTGTTCTGCTTAGAACGGATATACCGTCATGATCCAGAAAATATTTACCAACGATAAAAGAATCGCCGGAAACACGGACTGCTTCAACTGAGACTTCACATCGTATCCACCGATATCCATAATCATCGGAACACACGCAGTTGCCATTGGCGTCATAAATGCGGTACAGCAGGCTGATGCAATCAGAAGCACTGGTCCAACACAGCTTACCCCCATACCCTTACATGCAAGAATCGCGATTGGCTGGAACGTTGCCATAACCGTACGGTTCTGCATGATCTGGGTGAGGAAAAACGGAACCAGATAAAATACAGCACCTACGAGATACGGATTCCCCAGCTTTCCTGCAACCGAAGCAATGGCTCCACCAATCAGATCTCCACCACCAGTATTCGCCAGGGCAGATCCCATGCAAAGGCTTCCTGCAATCAAAAAACCGAGATCCCACGGAACAGACGCAAATGCTTCTTTACTGGAAAGAACGCCAGTCAAAACCATGATCACAGCACCTGCAAGTACAATTTCCCAGGAAGCCAACGGTGCCAGACCCACCGCCTGTAAACCTGCATTCAACTGCGTGTTGAAGATCAATGCCAGACTTACCAAAAAGAATACCAGATATCCACATTTTTCTTTAGCAGGAGATAACGCTTCTGCTTTCTTATTCTTTGCAGCCAGATCTGCTCCATTTTCCATCTGAATCACAGGTTGTTCCGGTGAAAAACGATAGCCAAGGAATACACAATAAATAACCAGTACCACAAGGCTCATCCAGCGTCCTTTAAAAAGATCTGTGACAGCCAGCTGATACTCTGCGTAGTCATTTGCTGTAATATATCCATTTAATTCTGCAAACATCGCAAGTGATCCGCCTACCGGAATAATTCCACAAGCTGCGATGCAGGTAAGACCAACACAGAACGTAACTTTGCTTGGACTAATATGTAATTCCTCACAACTCGCTGCCACAATCGGAGCCATAATACAAAACGCTGCTGCCGCACTTCCGGTTAAAGTCGCCGCAAGGACGGATGCAAAGATAAAGCCAAACATAACTTTTGTAATGCTTCCCTTAGACAGTACGTTTACACTTCGTCCGATCATCTTAACAAACTGTGTCTTGTTAAATCCAGCGGATACTACAAACATACTGAGCACCATAATGACATTGCTGTTTCCAATATTGCCCAATGCATCCTTCGCTGAAATGCAGCCTGTCAGCAGAAACAAAAGCATACTGCACGCCGCAACTGTGCCAAGTGTCATTTTCCCCCAGACATAACCCAGGATTGTCAAAAGACAAATGACAAGGCAGATTCCTAATAATTGATTCATGACTCTTCTCCTGTTCCCCATAAATTTATCTATGGTGTTTTTACTTTTAGCTACATTATAGGAATCTGCCTGTTTAAAATCAAATTTATAGATTTTATTTTATTATAAATTTATTTTATGCACATGAAAATTTTACATATTATTACGATTACAATTCTCCCCTCAGATACGCGATCACCCCCGCCGCACTGCGCTCCTTCACCGCCATGGTATACTCTGCCTCATGGATATGTTCCAAATAATGTGCGTCGGAGTTACAGATCGTGCGGCACTGTGTAAGATATGGATTACTCTCTTGCAGCTTGGAAAGCTTTTCCATATCATGCAGCTCAACCGTTCGAAACTGGCTCTCCGGCGGCACAAAGCCCAGATTTGAGAGCAGGCTGTTGGCATTTTTATCGATATGCGCCGGGATCATGACGCCACCGTACTGCCCATCCACAATATCCCAGAGTTCATCAAAGGAAAGCGTTGTACTGTTGATGAGCAAATTCGGCTCGATGCCGATACAGATGTCTTCCTCATTCATGATCTGCTGCTTTCCAAAGATGTCCTCCCGGTTTGGGAATTTTATCAGTTTTTCATAGACAAACCGGTCAAACTCCAGCGCAGCGGAAAGCTCCGGGAAAAGGCAGACTGCATGAACTTCCTCTGCCGTGGTCAGTTCCATGCCCGGAATGGCAAGAATTCCATACTGCGCAGCCAGCTTCATGACCGCCGGACAGTTTTTGCAGGAATTGTGGTCTGTCACTGCGATCACATCCAGCCCTTTGATCGCTGTCATTCCCACAATATTGCCCGGCGTCATGTCATCGTCCCCACAGGGAGAAAGGCAGGAGTGGATGTGCAGGTCATAACTCAATGTTACGCAATCTGAACATCGTTCTGACAGATTTTTCTGTTCCTGCACCGCATGCGCATCCCGGTTCATGACTTCTGCTCCCCACCCTGCATCTGCTGCCAGATCCAGAGTGCCGCGTCAAACACCGGAAGCTCCGTAGCCAGCACCGTAATGTCCTGCTGCTCTGCTTTCTTTTTTGCTGTCTCATCCAGCGCAGCATCTTCCGCCAGCACAATACAGGCCGCATCTGCCAGCGTGGCCACGGCCAGTGTATTCATATTTCCCATAACCGTGACCCAGACACATCCGGCCGGAGCCTTTCCCATGGCTACACTAAGAAGATCGCAGCAAAACGGGGTCGTAATTTTCCGCTCCAGATCATCGCCTGCATGGATTACCTGAAATTTTTTACTGTCAAGAAGCTGTTTTACGTTCATAATTCCTCCTTATCACCTGTCTTTTTGCAGGCCTTTTCTGCACATTCTGTCACTCAGACTGTGTTTTCTCCTGTGTTTTCGTCCGCATTTTCGCTTTTTTCACGTTTTTGTTCCTCCAAGAACTTCTGCATCCGCTCCTTCATCACATACACACAGTCCTCTTCCTTCGCCTCGCCTCTTGCAATATCCTCTGCAAGTGCCCGGCAGGATGGCGCCCCGCAGGCACCGCAGTCGAGTCCCGGAAGCTGTTTGCTCAAAGCCTCAATCCGGCTTAAACGGGCAAAGCTCTCCATCATGCTTTCGCCCAGGTTGTAGACCGGCTCATATTCAACATTTTCTGTCCATGGGAGCAAGCCTTCTGCTTTCTCCTCAGTCTCTGCATCCATATGACTTCTTGCAACCGGCATATACTTGCGCAGATGTTTTAGCTTTACTTCGGCAACATAAGGGTTTTCTACCGTCAGCACTCCTCCTACACAGCCGCCGCTGCAGGCATCCAGCTCCACAAATTTTAAATCGGTAAATTTCTGGTCTTCCATATCCTCCAGCACCCGGATGACATTTTCTATTCCATCTGCCGCCAGATAACTCTCCGTAAACAGACCTCCGGCCTCTCCGCCGCTGTGTCCCCAGCTGATGCCGATCTTGCCGGAAATGCTGATATTTTCCGGATCTTCTTCCACCTGCTTCATATATTTTAAAAGCTGTGGATATACATCTTTAATGGCAAACACACAGTCGATCTCGCTCTTTTTTGTCCCAATCGGAGATCTCGCATAAGTCACCTTGGACGCACATGGGGAAAGAAAACAGATTCCGATTTTTTCCCTTGGAAGTCCTGTTTTTTCCATAGCCCGCTTCACTGCAAGTCCCGCTGCCACTTCCACCGGCGGATTTAACGGCAAAAGATGCGGGATCAGATTCGGAAAACGCACCCGGATCAGCCGTACCACGCTCGGACAGGCCGTACTGATCAGAGGCAGCTGTTCTTCGTGTTCGGTTATGTAAGAGCGGGTTGCTTCGCTGACCAGCTCCGCCGCGGCACTCACCTCAAACACATCGTCAAAGCCCATAAGCAAAAGGGCATGCAGCACAATGTTGATATCGTCCAGATTATTAAACTGGCTATATAAAGAAGGGGCCGGAAGCGCCACCGTATATTGAAAACGATTCATTTCCTCAAGCGGATCATAAACCGCATGCTTTGCATGATGCGGGCATACCCGGATACAGGCTCCGCAGTCGATGCAGAACTTTTTGTTGATCCGGGCTTTTCCATCCTGCACGCGGATGGCCTGGGTGGGGCAGCGTTTGATGCAATTGATGCAGCCTTTGCACAAGTCCTCATCCAGACGTACGGAATGGTAAAACTTATCCATCCGTTCTCACCTCCAACTATCATTTTGTTGCCGTTCACATGCTGTACACCAGCAGCGGGATTTTTCCAGTCCCGCCCGGCACATGCTCACCCAAGTAATACTTCCATCGTGATCTTGGTCCCGACGCCAATCTCTGTCTCTATTTTCATATCATCGGTATATTTTTTCATATTCGGAAGTCCCATTCCTGCTCCAAAGCCAAGATTTCGTACCTCATCCGGCGCCGTGGAATAGCCCTCCTGCATGGCACGCTCAATATCCGGAATGCCAGGACCTACATCATCTAAGATCATCCGGACCTTCTGCGGCGTGATTTCTACCGTGATCTCACCGCCCTTTGCATGAATCACCATATTGATCTCGCCCTCATACATGGCAATGGCAACCTTGCGCACGGTCGCCGGGCTGATGCCAAGCTGCTTCAATTTCCCTTTTACATCACTGCTGGCCTCCCCCGCCCGGGTAAAGTCATCTGCCGAGATATGATACTGTAATACGATCGCATTTTCCATTAGACTGCACCTCCGCCTAATCCCGCCTGGTAGAGCATACCGCAGGTGGAATACATGCGATGCCCCGTTTCCATGACAATAAGTTCACGTTCTTTTGCCATGGAAAGAATCGTCTCATCTGGTTTTTTTCTGCGGACAAAGATCACACACACAATGTCTAACATCTCTGCAGTCCGGATCACCTGCGGATTGCACAGTCCTGTAATGAGGACCGAATGATCTTTGGAAAAAGCCAGCACATCGCTCATCATATCGGATGCGCAGGCGCTTGTGATCTCACGGTCCAGAAATTCTTCTCCCGTAAGGACTCTCGCCCCGAGGATTTTCTGAACATCTCTTGCTGTCATAAGCAAATTCCCCCTGTCATAGGATACCTGTAAATGATCGCAGATGGCTATAACCGGCCATATTGATTTAGCCATTTTCCGTCATTTTTTCAGATTTTATTTCGTCACATTTTTGTCAGACTAAACATATTTTCAAGGTAAGAATATCATCTTTTCTGTTAATAATCAACAAAAAGATGAATTGCGTTTTTAAATTAACACAGAAAATTTGTAGATTTTTTTTCATCTTCATGTTAAGATATTATAAACATTTTACAATAGCAATAAGGAGGAGGGTTACCATGGCTTGTAAAAAAGAATGTGTTCCTTTCAGCGGAACCCCCGAGCAGGAAGCGGCTCTGAAAAAGGTGATTGCTGAATTGAAAGACACCAAAGGCGCACTGATGCCGATCATGCAGCAGGCGCAGGAAATTTACGGCTATCTGCCGATCGAAGTCCAGACTATGATTTCCGACGAAACCGGAATCCCGTTAGAAAAAATCTACGGCGTTTCCACATTCTATTCCCAGTTTGCCCTGCAGCCAAAGGGCAAATATCAGATTTCCGTATGCTTAGGCACAGCCTGCTACGTCAAAGGCTCCGGTGCAATCTTTTCCAAACTGGAAGAACTGCTCGGCATCACCAACGGGGAGTGCACCCCGGACGGACGTTTTTCCCTGGATTCCTGCCGCTGTGTCGGCGCCTGCGGACTGGCTCCGGTCATGATGATCAACGACGAAGTTTACGGACGGCTTACCCCGGACGATATTCCTGGCATCCTTGCCAAATACCAGTAGCCTATGATGCCGGAAATTTCTTTGAACATTCTTGATGTAGCAGAAAATTCCACCCGGGCAGGCGCATCTTTCATCCGGATCACGGTAGATATCCAGCCGGAAACGGACAGGCTGACCGTCATCATTACTGACGACGGCTGCGGCATGACAAGCGAACAGTTAGAACGGGTCACGGACCCATTCTACACCAGCCGCACAACCAGAAAAGTGGGGCTCGGTGTTCCTTTTTTCAAGCTCGCGGCAGAAAGCACCGGCGGAAGCTTCCGGATGGAGTCGGAACCCGGGAAAGGAACCACGGTCACCGCGGTCTTTGCACTCGGTCACATCGACCGGATGCCGCTTGGCGACATGACTGCCACCATCCACACCCTGATTCTCGGGCACCCGGATACCGATTTTCTCTACCGTTACCGTTATCGTCAAAATGAATTCACGCTCGACACCCGCGAAATGCGAGAAATCCTGGGCGGCGTTCCTTTTGACGCACCTGAAATTTCCAATTATATCAGGGATTATCTGACAGAAAACAAACTCGAAACCGACGGAGGAGCTGTTTATTAAATTTGGATCGCAGGTCGGAATGGCACACTCATTGCGAGCGGTGCACAGACCTGTTTTCAAAAAAGCCCCCGTCAGAACAGGAGGAATCATTAGCATGAAAAGTCTTGAAGAATTAAGAGCGATCCGCGAGAGAATGCAAAGTCAGGTCAGCATGCGTGCGGAAGACCACACCCACACCCGCGTTGTGGTCGGCATGGCTACCTGCGGCATTGCCAGCGGCGCAAGACCGGTCCTTAACACCCTTTCCACACTCGTTCAGGAAAAAGGTCTGACCGATAAAGTTTCCGTTACCCAGACCGGATGCATCGGTCTTTGCCAGTATGAGCCGATCGTAGAGGTCATGGAACCTGGCAAACCGAAGATCACCTACATTAAGATGAATGCAGACAAGGCAGCCGAGGTTGTGGAATGCCACCTCATCGGCGGACATATCGTAGAAGAATACACATTAAATTCAGCAGATCTGAAATAAGGAGGAAAGCGGATGTATCGTTCACATGTATTGGTTTGCGGCGGAACAGGCTGTACCTCCTCCGGAAGCCAGCAGATTATGGAAACCTTAAAAGAAGAGATCAAAAAAGCCGGACTGGAAAAGGAAGTCTCCGTTGTCCAGACCGGATGCCATGGTCTCTGCGCCCTGGGTCCGATCATGATCGTCTACCCGGACGCAAGCTTCTACTCTATGGTCAAGGTAGAAGATATTCCTGAGATCGTTCAGGAGCACTTATTAAAAGGACGTGTCGTTACCCGTCTTCTTTACCAGGAGACCGTTACCCCGGCCGGCGTCAAGGCTCTTATCGACACCAACTTCTACAAGAAGCAGCACCGCATCGCACTTCGCAACTGCGGTATCATCAACCCGGAAGTCATTGAAGAGTACATCGGAACCGGCGGCTACGCTGCCCTCGGTAAGGTTCTCACCGAGATGACTCCGGACGACGTCATCCAGTGCCTGTTAGATTCCGGCCTGCGCGGACGCGGCGGCGGCGGATTCCCGACCGGCCTCAAATGGAAGCTGGCAAAGCAGAACGATGCCGACCAGAAATACGTCTGCTGTAACGCCGACGAGGGTGACCCGGGCGCATTCATGGACCGCTCCGTCTTAGAGGGCGACCCGCACGCTGTCCTGGAGGCTATGGCGATTGCCGGTTATGCGATCGGCGCAAGCCAGGGCTACATCTACGTGCGTGCAGAGTACCCGATTGCCGTTGAGCGACTGAAAATTGCAATCAAACAAGCTCGCGAGATGGAGCTCTTAGGCAAAGATATCTTCGGCAGTGGCTTCGATTTCGACATTGACCTGCGTCTCGGTGCCGGAGCATTCGTCTGCGGCGAGGAAACCGCCCTCATGACCTCCATCGAAGGCAACCGCGGCGAGCCAAGACCGCGTCCTCCGTTCCCGGCACAGAAGGGCCTGTTCGGCAAACCGACCATCTTAAATAACGTAGAAACCTTTGCAAACATCCCGCAGATCATCTTAAATGGTCCGGAATGGTTCGCTTCCATGGGTACCGAAAAATCCAAGGGCACCAAGGTCTTCGCCCTGGGCGGCAAAATCCACAACACCGGTCTGGTCGAGATTCCGATGGGTACCACCCTGCGCGAAGTCATCGAGGAGATCGGCGGCGGTATCCCGAACGGCAAGAAGTTCAAGGCGGCACAGACCGGCGGTCCGTCCGGCGGATGTATCCCGGCGGAGCATTTCGATATCCCGATTGACTACGATAACCTCATTTCCATCGGTTCCATGATGGGCTCCGGCGGCCTCATCGTTATGGACGAAACCGACTGTATGGTAGACATCGCAAAATTCTTCCTGGAGTTCACCGTTGAAGAATCCTGCGGCAAATGTACACCGTGCCGTATCGGCACCAAGCGCATGCTGGAGATCCTCACCAAGATCACCAAGGGCACCGCAACCATGGAAGACTTAGACAAGCTTGAAGAGCTCTGCTACTACGTCAAGGAAAACTCCGCCTGCGGTCTTGGCCAGACGGCTCCAAACCCGGTGCTTTCCACCCTCCGCTACTTCCGCGATGAGTACGAGGCACATATCAAAGAGAAACGCTGTCCTGCAGGCGTCTGCAAGGCCCTGCTCTCCTACCACATCGACGCAGACAAATGTAAGGGCTGTACCCTGTGTGCAAGAAACTGCCCGGTTGGCGCCATCATCGGCACAGTCAAGAATCCGCACATCATCGACACCGACAAGTGCGTCAAGTGCGGTGCCTGCATGGAGAAATGTAAGTTCGGCGCAATCTACAAACAGTAATGGAGGATGGATATGGAGAATATTACGATCAAAATTAACGGCATAGAAGTCAGTGCTCCAAAAGGCTCCACCATTCTGGAGGCAGCAAGACTGGCGCACATTGAAATTCCGACACTCTGCTTTTTAAAAGACATCAACGAGATCGGCGCATGCCGTATCTGCGTGGTAGAAGTAAAAGGCGCAAGAAGCCTGGTAGTTTCCTGCGTCTATCCGATCAATGAAGGCATGGAAGTATGGACCAATACCCCGAAGGTACTGGAATCCCGCAGAAAAACCCTGCAGCTTTTACTTTCCAACCACGACCGCAAGTGCTTATCCTGCGTCCGCAGCGGAAACTGCGAGCTGCAGCAGCTCTGTAAAGAACTCGGCGTGACCGACGAAGGCTATTACGATGGTGAGCGCACCCCGTCCATGATTGACGACAGTGCCGTTCACATGATCCGCGACAACAGCAAATGTATCCTGTGCCGCCGCTGCTCTGCAGTCTGCGAAAAGGTACAGGGCATTGGCGTCATCGGTGCCAACATGCGTGGCTTTGCTACCTTTATCGGCTCTGCTTTCGACATGGGCCTGGGCGAGACCTCCTGCGTCTCCTGTGGCCAGTGTATCGCAGTCTGCCCGACCGGTGCCCTGCAGGAAAAATCCCAGGTGGACGAAGTTCTGGCAGCAATCGCAGATCCGAAGAAACATGTCATCGTGCAGACCGCCCCGGCTGTCCGCGCAGCTTTAGGCGAAGAATTCGGTTATCCGATCGGCACCAACGTACAGGGCAAGATGGCAGCTGCGCTGCGCCGCATCGGCTTTGACAAGGTATTCGACACCAACTTCAGCGCTGACTTAACTATCATGGAAGAAGCGCATGAATTCTTAGACCGCGTGCAGAACGGCGGCGTGCTTCCGCTCATCACCTCCTGCTCCCCGGGCTGGATCAAATACTGCGAACACTACTTCCCGGATATGACCGAGAACCTCTCCAGCTGCAAATCCCCACAGCAAATGTTCGGTGCCATCGCCAAATCCTACTACGCAGAAAAGATGGGACTGGATCCGAAGGACATCGTGTCTGTTTCCATCATGCCGTGTACCGCAAAGAAATTCGAGATTCAGCGGCCGGATGAAGCCGCAAACGGCGTCCCGGATGTTGACTACTCCCTGACCACCAGAGAGCTTGCCCGCATGATCCGCAAAGTCGGCCTGAAATTCAACACACTTCCAGACGAAGAATACGACGCACCGCTCGGTCTTGGAACCGGTGCTGCTGTCATCTTCGGCGCAACCGGCGGTGTTATGGAGGCTGCACTGCGTACTGCAGTCGAGACCCTCACCGGCGAAGAATTAAAGAATCTGGACTTCACCGATGTCCGCGGCATGGAAGGCATCAAGGAAGCTACCTACCCGGTAGCCGGACTGGAAGTCAAAGTTGCCATCGCCTCCGGCCTCGGCAACGCAAAGAAGCTGCTTGAGAAAGTCAAATCCGGCGAAGCAACTTACCACTTCATCGAGATCATGGGCTGCCCGGGCGGATGCATCAACGGCGGCGGCCAGCCGCAGCAGCCGGGCTATGTACGCAACACCGTCGATATCCGCGGCCTGCGTGCGAAAGTCCTCTACGACTCCGACAAAAACAACCCGATCCGCAAATCCCACGAGAATCCGGCCATCAAGGAGCTGTACGCAACGTTCCTCGGCGAACCAGGAAGTGAGAAAGCACATCACCTGCTGCACACTACATACATCAAACGCAAAGTAAACGAAATCTAAACAATATCGCACAGTAAACACAAATGGGCCGGAAGGTTCCGTCCCCACCGAATGGCGGGGACGAAACCTTTCGGCCCTCGTTCGTTACTGTGTGATATTGTTTACTTAGTGTCTGTGCATTGCCACCTGGTCTACGCCCAGATTCTTCAAGTTTGCATGCACTTCGCGGTCATCTGCCTGACCGATGAGAAGGTCTCTTGCCTTCTTTGCCTCCAGCTCGGTCTTATGCTTGCTCGGACCGCCTACACAGCCGCCTACACAGGCCATACCCTCTACAAAGTCTGCCGGAAGCTTGCCGACTTTCATAAGAAGCAGTGCTTTCTTACACTCTGCCGCACCGTTGCACTTCATTACATTCGGGGTGATATCCTCGTTCATTTCCTTGAAGCACTCTACCACCGCCGCGGTTACGCCGCCTGCGTTGCCGAAACGCTTGCCGAATACAGAACCTTCCTGATAGGTGTTTTCCTCCGGCTCAAGTTCTACGCCTTTCGCGCGCATCATGGCACGGATCTCACCAAAGGTCATGGCATAATCCGCGTTGTCCTTGATGTTTAAGTCCAGAGTCTCGCTTTTCTTTGCAATACACGGTCCGATGAATACGGTAACGGTCTCCGGGTCCTTCTCTTTCAGCATTCTGGAGATCGCGCACATCGGGGATACGGTGGTGGACATGTTATCTAACAGCTGCGGGAAGTGCTGCTTGATCATGTTTACGAAGGCCGGGCAGCAGGAGGTGGTCATCTTCTTACCCTCTTTGTAAGCCTCCGCCCACTCAGCTGCTTCTGCTGCAGCGGTCATATCGCCGCCTAAGGCAACCTCTACCATATCTGCGAAGCCAACCTTCTTTAACGCGGTCTTCCAGCTTGCCATGGTAATGTCAGCTCCAAACTGGCCCTCCGTTGCCGGTGCCACCATGGCTACTACCTTCTTGCCTGCATTGATCATGTTGATGACATCTACCATAAAGGTTTTGGAGCCGACTGCACCGAACGGACAGCTGTGGATGCAGGCGCCGCATTGGATGCACTTATTTTCATCAATCTCGCATACGCCATACTCGTCGTAGGTAATCGCGTCTACCGGGCAGGCCTTCTTGCACGGGCGCTCCAGATGTGCGATCGCGTTGTACGGGCAGGCATTTGCGCACTTGCCGCATTCCTTACACTTGTTCGGATCAATGTGGGCGCGGGTATCCCCCATGCTGATAGCTCCGAAATTACAGGAATTCTGGCAGGCCTTTCCCATACATTTTCTGCAGTTATCGGTTACCGTGTAAGATGCGATCGGACACTCCTCACAGGCTGCCCCAATGACCTGGACCACGTTTCTGGAATCTTTACCACTGGTCGGGCATTTGCCCTCTGCCAGGCGGACACGCTGACGGATAATCTCGCGCTCCTTATAAATGCAGCAGCGGAACTGTGCCTGCGGTCCCGGGATGATGGTGTACGGAACCTGATCCTTGTGTTCCTCATCCAGCTCGCCAGCCCATGCCAGCTTTGCTACCTCATACAGTACGTCGTGTTTGATGCGTAAGATTGTTGCGTCATTTGTTACCATAGTTTTCTTTTCCTCCTCATTTCCGGATGTCCGCCTTTCGGACCCTTCCTCAACTCTCTATTTTCATATCATTTAATAATAAGTTACAGTTACCTGTTTTCCCATATCTTCCACAACCGTCTTCAGCTGCTCTACCAGATTCTGACGGATGCCTAAATCGAACGGCAATCCCGGATTCTGGTAAGCACTGTTGATGGCTTTTCCGACATACAGATGCAGCTCCGTACAGTCCTCGATCAGCATCTTGGCTACCATGGACGCGCCGTTTGGCTTGTCCAGTTCCAGGAAGAACTGCTCGGATACCGTCTCATTCTTGACATATCTTCTTAACAGCTGTACCACACGGTTCAGCGTCAGAACACCTTCCGTCACCAGTTCGATGCCATCCATATACGCGATCGGCGGAATGTCGGGATCTACGTATTCCATGGACACATCCAGACGTTTCTTTAAAACCCTGGAGACAATGGTGGCGCTGGTTCCGCCGCAGACGATCCGCCTGGTGGAATCGTCACCGGACATAAAGCTCTTCACCATCTCTTCATCCATGGAAGGATCCTGGGCCGGTCCAGTCATCAGATGTACCGGCTTCGCGTTGATGATGCGCATGCACGCCACCGTGGTGTCATCACCCGGCCGGTACTGGTAAAGCTCATCGCACGCCTGGCAGATGGATGCCGCCAGACGCATGGCCGATATTGTCAGCGCGTACTGTTTTACTGCATATTTGGCAATATCTTCCCAAAGCCAGCCGAAGTTTAAAAGCTGGCCCACACCTGCATGGACGGTTCCATCGCTCATGAGGATCAGCGCATCTCCGCGCTGGACCTTAAAACGGAATTCATTAATCTTTTTGCCCTGGACTTCCCGGATATTCTGCGGGATCGGCACCAGCTGGCCATTCCGGATAAAGATGCAGCTCGGATTGTCAAACTCGACCAGATACGCATCTCCGCTGTGAAAGACCTGCAAAATGCTGAATGTGGAATATGCGACCTGCCGCACCTTACAGATGGGCAGCGTCTCCACGATCGTCTCCACGCACTCTTCCAGGGTTGCCCCGTTTAAAAACATGGTTCCCAGGATCTTGGAGGTCAGCGTGGCAAGGATATTCGCCTTTACGCCGCTTCCCATGCCGTCTGCCAGGATCATGATGTTAGAATCGTCTGTTTTTAACAGCTCGACCTTGTCCCCGCAGAGGACCTCCGAAAACTTATTCAGGCTTTTATAAGCAACATCTACGGTAATTGCCATTCTACTTACCTCCGTTGTCGCTTCCATCCTCCAGAAGGGATCTGCAAAGCTTCGTCAGCGTCGTCTTGGTCTCTGCCGTTGTCTCGCCGAGAAGGCCCGCGATCTCCTGGGCTACCATCATCTGCTTGTGGATGACCTTCTGCGCCAGGTCGATGGTGTCTAGCTTGCGCTCATACTCCAGTCTGGCCTGCTCTTCCTCTTTCGTAATATCGATAAAGGTAGCAAGCACCACATTCTGCTCCGGTATGTATACAATATTCTGAAGCGTATCCAGCTTAAACTCTGGATAATGCACCTTTTTGCCGTGGATATTCTGGTGCGTATCGAACACCCACTGGAAATCCGACGGATCGATGAACTCGTAAAGGTACATCTGCAGTGCTTCCGCACGGGTCTTTCCAAAATATTTTTCGCCCACAGCAGAATACTCCAGAAGCTTCATATCTGCATCGACGATCAGGACCACATTCGGGGATGTCTCCATGACCAGATTCGCAAAGGACTTAGACTTCTCGTACATGAACGGGATGCACATGTCAAGCTCTGCCTTCTTCTGGTACACTGCAATGGCCTTTTCGCGGCAGGTCGGATACCCGCAGGCACCGCAGTTTAACTTATCGTCCGGACGCACCTTGCCAGTCTTTGCAAGAATATCGCGGATTTCTTCTTCGGAAGGAACCGGATCCTTTGGCGTGCGGTCCAGAAATACCTTGTGCAGGGATACTTCTTCCAGCAGCGGCTTTGTTTCCGCTTCCGGTACCGGGTCACGGGAAATCCGATCTTCCATGTCGAGCTTCACCTTAAACCGTGAGATCGACTTATCATTTACAGTCGGCCCCTTGATGCAGCCCCCTGAGCACATGTTCATCTCAATGAAGCAGCCGGTGATCTCGCCGCGGACCATACTCTGGCACAGATCGATACAGTTGCTCTCCCCATGCACATAAAACTTGCGGTATTTGTCCTGCTTTTCCTCTGTGACCATAACCGAATTGATCACTCCACTGGTCACCGGATAGAGCCGGTTTACCCGCGGGTCCAGCCGCTCAAACGGCGTGTCCTCACAGTCTTCAATGACAATGTCTTCCTCATTCAGCCAGCGGCTGATGTCGTTGAAATTTAAAACGGCATCGACGCAGTCCGCATGGCGCGGATCTAACGCTTCCTGCTTTTTGGCAATGCAGGGACCTAAAAACACCACTTTCGTGTCGCTTCCCAGTTCCTGTTTGATCATGCGGCCATGCGCGATCATGGGAGAAACCACCGGGGCCAGATACGGAATCAGCTGCGGGTAATATTTCTCGATCAGCGCATTCACGCTTGGGCAGCAGGTACTGATGATATTTTCCATCGTCCCCTCAGAAAGCAGCCTTGCGTACTCCGCTGTCACCAGCGCAGCGCCCGCTGCGGTCTCACGCACATCGGTAAAGCCTAAACGCATGAGCGCGCAGCGCACCTGACCGATAGTATGGTATTTCAAAAGGCCCATGTAAGATGGCGCAATGGAAACAACGACCTTCTCCCCCGCCTCGATCATATCTTTTACCCTTCCAAGATCACTGACCAGTGTCTTGGCAGACTGGGGGCAGATCTGCAGGCAGCGCCCGCATAAAATACAGTTGTCCGGCATGATCTCCGCACGGCCGTCCTTTACCATGATGGCTTTGACTTCGCAGTTTCGCACACACTTGTAACAGTGACGGCATTTTGTAGCTTTAAAGTCAATGATCGCCATGCTTACAGCCTCCCTAAAATTTCCTTTGCAAAGAAGTCATCGGTTGTTTCCGGCTTTAAGGAGAATAATTCCCCGTCTACCGTCACGCAGACACCATTTACACAGTTTCCGCTGCAGAATGCTCCGTTTAAATCTACCTTATCCGAAACACCATGCTCTTTTACCAGTTCCTGAAGACGCTGGATGATCTCTCTGGATCCCTTTAAGTGACATGCACTTCCAATACAGATCGTAACTCTCATAACTCAATCCTCCAAACTTGTTCGTACTGACCCATTGATTCTGGTTCACAAATCCATTAAAACATATGACTTACACGAATGCGCATAACACTCCTGTTTTCTGTGCATACTATAGGTTTATTTTCTCATATTGATACATTTTTATCAATTAGCAAATTGCATAAAATGGGAAAATACGTGTTTTTTCTTTCATACACGGCATGGATTTCCCTTTTTCTTTTTTCCCCTGCCCGTTTCACACTTTTCAGCGGCAAAAAACCGCTTCCAAAAAGAGATAAAATTTTTTTCAAATTTTTTCAAAAAAGTGCTTGCATTATTTTTCAAAAGGTGCTATATTATTGGAGTCGCTTCGAGGCGTGGCTCAGTTTGGTAGAGCGCTGCGTTCGGGACGCAGAGGTCGCAAGTTCGAATCTTGTCGCCTCGATTCTGGCCTCATGGTCAAGCGGTTAAGACGACGCCCTCTCACGGCGTAAACTCGGGTTCGATTCCCGATGAGGTCATAGAATCAAGAATCAAAGCGAGAAAACACCAGAGCAAATGCTCTGGTGTTTTTTGTTTACTGCTCTCACTTCAAAACAAATATTCTCATACACTTCATGTATACAGCAATAAAATTTTTTTCACTGAAACTTCCACTTGTGAAGATTATGAAGAGCACACAAAAAAGACGAGAAAACCTTCCATATAGGTAAAAGTTTTCTCGTCTTTTTTGTAGCTGGGCCAGCGGGATTCGAACCCTCGAGTGCAGGAGTCAAAGTCCTGTGCCTTACCGCTTGGCGATGGCCCAATGATTTATACGAATATAAACGCCTGTCTATTATATCTGATTCCAGTCAAAAAAGCAATAGCTTTGCATTCCAAATTCGGAAAATCCCCTCCCGAAACCTTCGATTCAGTTGACGTGCCCCACGGAAAGAATTATAATAGAAGAATCAGCGGCTGAGCCGCACAAAGAATAAAGGAGTCCATATCATTTATGAAACAGATCATTCTGACCGGCGACCGTCCTACCGGCCGCCTTCATGTTGGCCACTATGTTGGCTCATTAAAAGAGCGTGTCAGACTGCAGAACTCCGGCAAATTTGATGAGATCTACATCATGATCGCCGATGCGCAGGCTTTGACCGACAACGCAGAACACCCGGAGAAAGTCCGCGACAACATCATCCAGGTTGCACTCGACTACCTGGCATGCGGTCTGGATCCGGAGAAATCCACTATTTTCATCCAGTCCATGGTTCCGCAGCTGACCGAGCTAAGCTTCTATTACATGAACCTGGTTACCGTTTCCCGCCTTCAGAGAAACCCAACCGTAAAATCCGAAATCAAAATGCGTAATTTCGAGGCAAGCATCCCGGTCGGCTTCTTCACCTACCCGATCAGCCAGGCTGCAGACATCACCGCATTCAAGGCAACCTCCGTACCGGCTGGCGAAGACCAGATGCCGATGATCGAGCAGTGCCGCGAGATCGTGCACAAATTCAACTCTGTATACGGTGAGACTCTGGTTGAGCCGCAGATCATCCTTCCGCAGAACCAGGCATGCCTGCGTCTGCCAGGTATCGACGGTAAGGCAAAAATGAGTAAATCCCTCGGAAACTGCATCTACTTATCCGATGAGCCGGAGGATATCCGCAAAAAGATCATGTCCATGTTCACCGACCCGAACCACCTTCGTGTGGAAGATCCGGGACAGGTTGAGGGCAACCCGGTATTTATCTACCTCGATGCATTCTGCCGTCCGGAGCATTTCGCAGAGTTCCTGCCGGATTACAGCAACCTGGACGAGCTGAAAGACCACTACCGCCGCGGCGGCCTTGGCGATGTCAAAGTCAAGAAGTTCTTAAACAATGTGATCCAGGCTGAGCTGGCTCCGATCCGTGAGCGCAGAAAAGACTGGGAGCAGCGTCTTCCGGATGTTTACGACATTCTGGCAGAGGGCAGCAAGCGTGCAGAGGCAACTGCTGCAAAGACTCTGGCCGATGTACGCCACTCCATGAAGATCGATTACTTCGAGAATGGAACATTGAGCAAATAATCCGTGAAATAAGACTGGCAGGGTTCTGCAGCACAAAATACCACAAGACCCTGCCAGATATACAAAAGGCCCTGAAGAACAGGGCTTTTTTGTTGCACAAATACGCAAAAAGCTCTGTTTTCCAGAGCTTTTTTGTTATGCGGGCAACAGGACTTGAACCTGCACGTCGGTGACACCAGAACCTAAATCTGGCGCGTCTGCCAATTCCGCCATGCCCGCGGATATGAAATTGTCTGCCTCAAACTGCTGCAGTCTTCCTGATATAATCAACTCTTTCAGGACTTCTTCACCGCACTTTGAGCAAATATCAGATTGTAAAAAATCCTTACGCATTGCTTGCATAAGGACTTAACAATCAGGGTGGATAGAGGGATTCGAACCCTCGGCCTCCAGAGCCACAATCTGGCGCGCTAACCAACTGCGCTATACCCACCATTATATGTACATTTCTGTACAAGCGTGCTTGAAGGGATTCGAACCCCCGACCCACGGCTTAGAAGGCCGTTGCTCTATCCAGCT
>OHMN01000802.1_pt1 | contig 25642 bp, 23 predicted proteins | sample 1569361 | NCBI WGS metagenome assembly OHMN01 (sample SAMEA3541508, study PRJEB24748) | human gut metagenome | biome: human gut; feature: human-associated habitat; material: faeces | place: China | collected 2012
GAGGTCGCTGAGGCTGAGCTGCGCCAGTGGGCCGCCCGGCAGGGAAAGTATCTGACGGGGCGCTATTCCCCGGGCTACGGGGACTGGCCCCTTGCCGTGCAGCCGCTGTTGGCAGCCGCGCTGGACACCGCCCGCCGCGCCGGGCTCTGTGTCACGGAAAACAACCTGATGACCCCCCGCAAGAGCATCACGGCCATTCTGGGGGTCAGCGATCACCCGGTCCGGGGTCATCTGGCGGGGTGCGGGCACTGCGTGCTCCGCACCCGGTGCGAATATAGAAAGAGGGGGATCACCTGTGCAAGCGAATGAACTGTTTGACCGGCCCAATACCATCCTGCTGGATGGCGGTATGGGCACCATGCTGCAGGCAGCGGGCCTGAAACTGGGTGCCCGCCCCGAGGAGCTGAACATCACCGACCCGGCGCTCATCGAGAGCATCCATGCCCGGTATGCCGCCGCAGGCAGCCGCATCATCAATGCCAATACCTTTGGCGCTTCCGCCCACAAGCTGGCAGACAGCGAGTACACGCTGGAGAAGATCATTGCAGCGGGTATTGCCAACTGCAAACGGGCCTGTGCCCCTTACGGTGCACTGGCCGCGCTGGATGTGGGGCCGCTGGGGGAGCTGCTGGAACCCAACGGCACCCTTGCGTTTGAGGATGCCGTGGCAGAGTATGGCCGCATCGTCCGGGCGGGCGTGGCCGCCGGGGCTGACCTCGTGTTCCTTGAGACCTTTACCGATCTGTATGAGCTGAAGGCCGCCCTGCTGGCCGTCAAGGAGAACAGCAGCCTGCCCGTGCTGGCCAGCATGAGCTTTGAAGCAGGCGGCCGCACCTTTACCGGCTGCACGGTCGAGAGCTTTGCCGCCACCGCCCGGGGCCTGGGGGCCGATGCCGTGGGGATCAACTGCTCTCTTGGCCCCAAGGAGATCTTCCCCATGGCAAAGCGGCTGACCGAGGCCCTGCCCGGCAGCTTCCCGGTGTTCGTCAAGCCCAACGCGGGCCTGCCCCGCGCCGATGGCTCGGGCTACGATATCACCCCGCAGCTCTACGCCATGCAGATGAAGCCTTACCGGGAGCTGGGTCTGTTTGCTGCAGGCGGCTGCTGCGGCACCACCCCGGAGTTCATCCAGCTGCTGAACGGCGTGTTTGCCGATTGCAGGCCGGGCCGCCCCGACCACCCCATGAAGTCGGTGGTGTGCAGCCCCATGGACTGCGTGAATGTGGACGGCATCACGGTGGTGGGGGAGCGCATCAATCCCACCGGCAAAAAGCGGTTCCAGCAGGCCCTGCGGGAAGGGGATATGAACTATGTGCTGGAACAGGCCGTCAGCCAGACCGAGGCCGGGGCCCAGATCCTGGATGTGAACGTGGGTGCGCCCGGCGTGGATGAGCCTGCCCTGATGGAACAGGTGGTCAAGGCCCTGCAGAGCGTGGTCAGCCTGCCGTTGCAGCTGGATTCCTCCCATGCCGAGGCGCTGGAACGGGGCCTGCGGGTCTACAACGGCAAGCCCATCGTCAACTCGGTGAACGGCGAGGCGGAAAAGCTGAACACCATTCTGCCCCTGTGCAAAAAGTACGGCGCGGCGGTGGTCGGCCTTGCCATTGATGAGCGGGGCATCCTGCCCAAAGCCGAGGACCGCGTGGCCATTGCCCGCCGCATCCGGGACGCGGCACTGGCGGCAGGCATCCCGCAGGAGGATATCTATATCGACTGCCTGACCCTGACGGCCAGCGCCCAGCAGGAGGATGTGCTTGCCACGGTGCAGGCCCTTCACGCCTGCAAGGAGGAGCTGGGGGTGCGCACCATTCTGGGCGTGTCCAACATCAGCTTTGGTCTGCCCTGCCGCTCCTACCTGAACACCACCTTCCTCACCATGGCCATGTATGCCGGGCTTGACCTTGCCATTATGAACCCCTCCAGCGAGGAGATGATGGCGGCGGTCTATGCTTACAACGTTCTGACCAACCGGGACCGGCAGAGCACGAAGTACATTGAGCGGTATGCCAACCGGGTGCCCGCTTCTGCCGCACTGGTGCAGGCCGTGCAGAATGCCCGGACCGCCCCGGCAGCAGGCGAAACACCGGAGGCCGCCGGCCCCTATGCCCCCTTGATGAAGGCGGTGGAAAAGGGGTTGAAGGGCGAGGCAGCTGCCCGCACCCGGGCGCTGCTGGAGGAAAAGGAGCCGCTGGAGCTGGTGGACGAAGCCCTCATTCCGGCGCTGGATATCGTGGGCGCAAAGTATGAAAAGGGAACCCTCTTCCTGCCGCAGCTGCTGCAGGCGGCCACTGCCGCGCAGGGGGCTTTTGAGGAGATCAAGACCGCCATTGCCCAAAAGGGCGAGGGCAGCGCCAGCAAGGGACGCATCGTCATTGCCACCGTCAAGGGCGATGTCCACGACATCGGCAAGAACATCGTCCGGGTCATCCTGGAGAATTATGGCTTTGAGGTCATCGACCTGGGCCGTGATGTGCCGGTGGAAACGGTCGTGAATACCGTCCGGGAGAAGGATGTGCATCTGGTGGGGCTTTCCGCCCTGATGACCACCACCCTCAAGAGCATGGAGGAGACCATCCGGGCCCTGCACGATGCCAGACTGGACTGTAAGATCATGGTGGGCGGCGCTGTGCTGACCCCCGAATATGCAAAAAAGATCGGTGCCGACTGGTACGCCAAGGATGCCAAGCAGAGTGCCGATATTGCCAAGGAGTTCTTTGGCGTATAAGTTGGGATATTAAGAGAAAACGACCCTCTCCGCATTGCAATTCCCGGAGAGGGTCGTTTTTTGGTTTACTTTTTGATCCAGTTGTCCACTGCGCTCACCAGAGCTCTGCCCCGGCGGCCCAGGAGCTTGGGCAGGAGCATCCGGGCCATGGCCCAGACACCTGCAAAGTTGAACAGGATGATGGCGGCGGTCAGGAGGCCCGTCCACAGACCGTAGAGCGGGGGCTCGGCCAGCAGGAGCAGGGCTTCGCCCGCCAGCACACCGAAGTTCACCGCCACCCGGCCCGGGTGGATGGACATGCCGATCATGTTGTGGGCATCCAGCGCGCGCAGCACGAACACGATGCCCAGACCGAAGAAGGAAGCCACCGTTGCGCCGATGGGCCCCCACCACTTGATGAAGAAGTAGTTCATAATGCAGTTGCTCACGGCACCGGCCAGCATGGTCCACAGGCTGTGGGTGGACTTTTTGTTGACAACGTATGCGCTGTTGAGGAACTGGTTGAAGCAGCTGCAGGTGGAAGCCAGCGTCAGGAAGGGCACAAAGTGCCAGGCGTAGTAGTAGTTGGCCTTCATCACGTGCATGACCGGACGGCAGAGCCAGATGATGCCCGCTGCACAGCAGAACAGCACCGAGGAATAGGTGCGGAAGATCTTGGTAAAGAACCGGGCGCGGCCCTCCTCCTCAGTCACGGCGGAGAGCTGCCAGGCATCGTAGAAGATCAGGCCCAGCGTGGTCAGGATGGTGGGCAGGAAGTAGCCGGTGGAAAGCAGGCCGCTCCAAGCGTCGCCGCTGTGGCCGTCCAGCCCGCCGCACATCTCGCGCACGAAGAACAGGTCCGATGCGTTGATGACCCAGAAGCTGATCTGGGCCGGGATCATGGGCAGGGAAAAGCGGAGCATCTGCTGCCAGAGATCCCGGTTCAGGCCCTGGAGCTCCACATAGTTCCACAGCCTGCCGGTGATGCAGAGGAAGAGCACGCTGACCAGGTCACCGCTGATGATGGCAAGCAGATAACCGTTGGCACCCCAGTGGAAGCCCACAAGGTAGAGCACATAGAACATCAGGGTGGCAAAGGTGCACAGGATGCCGTCCACGGCCACCAGCTTGTTCCACTGGCGGCTGCGCACGAACTGGGTGCAGAGGGTGCGCAGGCAGCTCATCAGGACGTAGATGTAGATGAGGAAGCCGTACTGCGCCATATCGGGCAGGAACTGCGCCACAGGCCAGCAGAGGATCAGGATGCCGAAGCCCCCCAGAATGGTCAGCAGGCCGTTGGTGAACACCTGCTTTTCGCTGTTGCCCTTGTCCAGACCAAAGCGGATGATGGCGTTGGACATGCCCATCGAGACAAAGGGGATGAGCAGGTTTGCGTACTGGCTCAGGATCTTCGCCAGACCCAGATCGGCGATCTCGGCCATGGCGTAGGTCAGGAACGGCTGCACCAAAAGGGTCAGCAGCTTAGACGAAAAGCTCGAAATGGCAAAGATAATGGTGTTTCCGGCCAGCTTTGAATATTTGTCACCGCCGGAGGTCTTTTTTTCACTTTCCACGAAAGGTACACACTCCTAATCGTTTCTATATACTTTAGGGCAAAACCTCTCAGCTTCGCTTTGCAGCTCTCCTAGTAGGAGAGCCAAGAAAACAGTGGTGCCTGACTTGCCTCCCCTACCAGGGGAGGTGCCGCCATAGGCGGCGGAGAGGTTATTTCAATAAAGCCCGCCGTTCTTTCCAGTCCGGCAGCAGCTTTTCCACCTCGGCCCAGAAGGCCGGGCTGTGGTTGGGCTGCAGGAAGTGGCAGTACTCGTGCACCACCACATAGATCTGTGCGGCGGGCGGCATGTTGTAGAGCTGCAATGCAAAGGTGATCTGCCGCCGTTTCATGTAGCACACGCCCCACCTGCTGGTCATGTCCCGCACCTTGATGGTGGGCTTCTGCCCGCCCAGCACCCCGGCAAAGGCCGGGTAGACCTTGTCGCTCATGGCGGTAAAACAGGCCAGCGCCTCGGCCTGGGAGGGCAGGGGCTGGTCATTCTGGGCGTTCCGCCGCAGCTGGCGGGAGACCGCCTCCCGGATCCACTGGGCCTGCTCTGTCACAAAGGCATCGGCAAAGCCCACCGTGTAGGACCACGGGATGCTCACGGCCACGGTGCCGTCCCGCCGGATGTGCAGGTTGAGCCGCTTGACCTTTTTGCGGGTCAGCTCATAGGGAATGCCTGCGGCGGTGCGCCGGGTCACTTCCGGCTTGCGCTGCGGCATTTCAGCCAATCCTCCACGGGCAGCTGGGCCAGGACCACCGCTGCAAAGATGAGGGTGCAGCCAAAGATCTCCCGCACAGAAAGGCTCTGGTGGAGCAGCAGCCAGCCGCCCAGCGCGCTGAACACGCTTTCCAGACACATGATGAGGCTTGCAATGGCGGGGTTTACGTCCCGCTGGCCCAGGATCTGCAGGGTGTAGGCCACGCCGCTGGACATCACGCCGCAGTAGGCCAGCGGGAGCCAGTTGGCCCCGAACTCGGCCAGGGTGGGGTTCTCGAACAGGAGGGCGGCAGCGGTGCTCTCTACGGCCACCACAAAGAACTGCAGCAGGCTCAGGCGGACACCGTCCACCTGCGGGGCAAAGTGGTCCACCGTCATGATCTGAAAGCTGAACAGCACGGCGCAGGAAAGCAGGATCCAATCGCTGGCCTCAATGCCGCCAAAGCCGTTTTTCATGCAGAGCAGGTAGAGCCCGCCCACGGCGATGACCATGCTCAGCCAGAGCCGGGCACTGCCCCGCCGCCCCAGAAACAGCCCGAATACCGGCACCAGCACCACATACATGGCGGTCAGGAAGCCGGCCTTGGCCGTGGAAGGGTTGAGCGTGATGCCGATCTGCTGGGCAGCGGAGGCCGCAAACAGCAAAGTGCCGCAGCAAAGCCCCGCCGTCAGCAGCAGTCTGCGGTCGGCAGGGGCTTTGGGCCAGCCATAGGCTGCGCCGTGCCTGCGGTGGAGGGCATCAAAGGCACGGACGGTGGGCAGCAGCACCAGCACCGCCAGCCAGCTGCGCCCGGCCAAAAAAGAATAAGCCCCCATGCCGGAGCCTGCGCTCTGGGCCACGAACGCCGTGCCCCAGATAAAGGCGCAGAGCATCAGCATGAGAGAGTGCTTCGTTTGTGTGTTCATTTCAGCCGATGCCCTCCACTTTCATCAGACCGTAGAGGTAGTAACGGCTGGAATCGTAGGAAATGGTAACGCGGTAGCTTGCGTTGGGATCAAGGTTGTCAATGTCGCAGTGGTAGTTCTGGCCGTCGGCGGTGAAATAGAAGGTGGTGTTGTCCACATACTGCGCGCCGCCGTCCACCTTTTTCCAGAGGGAGACCTTGAACTTCTGGGCACCGCCGTCGGTGGTGCCGCAGCCGTAAATGCTCAGCAGGCCGCTGGGCACGGTGAAGTATTCGGTCTGGCGGCTCCAGATGCCGTTGAACACGATGTTCAGCGCCCCGTTGGCCCGGGCTGTGGCATATTTGGCCGTGGTGTCGGCAATGCCATCGATCACCAGTGGGTCAGAGCTGAGCACGGCCCACTGGGTGGTGTCATCCTCCTGTACCTCGTTGGAAGAGCCGAACACCTTTTGGGCAATGCTCTTGCAGCCGCTCAGGACGACAACGGCCAGCACAGCTGCCAGCACAAAGGCAAGGATTCGTTTTGTTTTACTCATGTTTTTCTATCCTCAAAAACAGCAGGTGAAAAATGCAATATTTTTGCATGATACCATAGTATACCGCATTTTTTTCCTGCTTACAAGGGATTTTCTGTGTCTTAGCCGTCCAATGCCGTCAGAGCGGCACGTTCGGCGGCGGCAAGGCCGCTTTCGTCGGAGCGGAACAGGGAGCCATAGCGGTAGAGCGCCCAGCCGCCGACCCCGGTGCTGCGCAGGTCGGTCACCTGCCGGGCCAGCGCACTGCCGGTGCACCACTGGCTGACGCTGTCGGCGTTGGCTCCGCCGTCTCCCACACCAATTCGATAAGCACCCAGCCCGAAATAGAGGGCCGTGCTTTCGGCCCGGGGCAGGGTCAGCCACTCGGCGGTGATGTTCTCAAAGGCAAAGCGGGTGCTGCCGGAGGAGAGAGTATAGCCGTAGCCCCAGTAGATCTGGGGGCAGAGGTAATCCACAACGGCATCCGCACCGGAGGCCGTCAGCCAGACGGAGAGATCGGTGTACTGCTCGTTCCGGTCGTTGTCCGGGTTGCCCTGGGGGCTGACCCCGAACCGCAGGGTCGGGTCGGCAGCCTTGACGGCATCGTGGACAGCTTTGACCAGCCGGGTCACGTTGGTACGCCGCCATGCGGTCAGGTCGGTTTCTCCACTGGCTGCAAACTGCGCCGCGTCAATGGAAGGATCGGTGGTGGGGTAGAAGTAGTCGTCAAAGTGGATGCCGTCCACGGCGTAATTCTGTACCAGCTCTGCCACGCCCTGCACCACATAGTCGGCAGCCTCCGGAATGGCGGGGTTCAGGTAAGCCCCCTCGTTCACGGCGCAGACCCACTTCGGGTGGGTGTTCAGCAGGCTGTTCTCTGCAATAGCGGGGGGCATGGAGGCCGAGCTCCTGAGCCGGTAGGGGTTGACCCATGCCTCCAGCGAAAGCCCCCGGGCGTGGGCCTCGGTCAGCAGCACGTCCAGCGGGTCAAAGCCCGGGTCCTGCCCCTGCACGCCGGTGCACAGGTGGCTCCACGGAAAGAGGCTGCTCCGGTAAAGCGCATCCCCGAAGGGCCGCACCTGCGCAATGACGGTGTTCAGCCCAAGGGACAGGCAGTTGTCCATCAGCGCGGCGGCATCGGCCCGGAACGCGCTTTCTGAGGAAAAGTCCATCTCTGCAAATTCGAGATAGCTCACCCACACCGCCCGCCACTCGCCGCTGGGCAGGGCGGGGTTGGGGGCAGCCTGTGGTGATGGCGCAGGCTCCGCATTGTTTCCTGCCGGGATAGAACGCAGCAGATAATACGTCAGGGCGGCAGATACAGAGCCGCCCAGTCCGATCAGGAAGGCGCGGCGGCCAACCCGGCGCTTGCGGTGCCGGTTCCGCCGCCGCTGGGTCATGCGTCTTCCTCCTGCATCTTGTACAGGCTCAGTGCCGCCCAGCCCCGGGCGCAGGCCAGCAGCACCCAGAGCAGGTTGGCCCAGAAGCTCAGGCCTGCCATGCCGCCGTAGACCGTGAGCAGGACAAAGAGCAGGTGGAACGCCTCAGCGGCACCCACCAGCTGCAGCTGGCGCTGGATGGGCCTGCCCTTCTGGTACTCCAATGCCAGCAGGGCGGGCCAGACCAGTGCGGAGAATAAGTAGGCTGCCCAGCCGCCCAGCACATAGCTGAGCATGAGCAGGACAAAGATCAGGAAATAGCTGCGCTTGTCCTTGGGGTCAGAACCCTTTTCAGCGGCCAGAAACAGAATGGTGATGCCGGTGATGCAGAACGCGACCATCTCCAGAAAAGAAAAATCCATGCCGCCCAGCACGGCAAAGCCGTTGAGCATGGATGCCGCTGCCGCGCACAGCAGGAAGAAATACCAGGTCTTATGGGTGAATTTGAGCTTCATAGGGGAAGTCCTCCAGCAAAAATTTGGATTGTTTCAAATATTATAACACAATTTTCCGCAGGTTGTGTTACAATAAGGAAAACATGATTCAAAATCTGCGGAGGGACCCATGAACGTTGTATTCTCACTCATCCTGCTGGCGGCCGCCCTGGGCTGCATCGTTTTTCTGCTCACCCGGCGGGAAAACGCCCACCGCAGCCAGTATGGCCCCAGCGGCCTTTCCGAATTCCGCACCGACCTGCCGCTGGACGACTGCTTCGACCGGCTGGACCAGCACAGCCCGGACGACGAGTTCGCCTACGAATGCCGCCGTGAGAATGATGGCGGCTTCCTGCTCCACCTGACCCTGCACCAGCCAACCCAGCAGCCGCTGGACACCCTGTATACCCTCCGGCTTGACCCCGGGCGGCAGACCATCGCCACCCTGATCTTCATCCGGGAGGCCTTTGGCTACAAGGAGCCGCTTTTTCCGCAGGAAATGCTGGACAAGTTCATGCAGCAGAAGCTGGAAGCCCACCGCACAAAATAATTTTGCCCGAAACGCTTTTCATTTCGCGCGTTTTTTGTTATACTTACTTGTGCGCCCGGCAAACCGGGCAATGGGGGCTAGTAGCTCAGTTGGTCAGAGCTGGCGGCTCATAACCGCTTGGTCCCGGGTTCAAGTCCTGGCTGGCCCATACAAAAAAGACACCTGTTCAGGTGTCTTTTTTGCTTTGGAACGGAAAAATCGGATTTTTTTGCAAAAAACACTTGCAAAGAGGAAATTCTTGTGGTAAAATAATCGAGCTGTGATTGTGCTGCTATAGCTCAGTTGGTAGAGCGCATCCTTGGTAAGGATGAGGTCTCCAGTTCGAATCTGGATAGCAGCTCCAGCTCAGACCGCCTTGATGGGAAACCGTCAGGGCGGTTTTTTGCATCCATCGCTCTGCCGTCTGCAGCAGCGCAAGCCTGGCAGCCCCAGTCAGGGGAGCTGGCGCGGAGCGCCTGAGGGGCCCATCAAACAACAAAGCCGCAGGCCTGTTGAGGGCTTGCGGCTTTGCTGTTATGGGAAAGAGGTAAAAGTGTCTGTAAAATGTCGGTTTTAATCAGAAGTCGACCTCAGTGTCGTAGTAGCAGCACTTGAGCAGCTTCTCCATCTCCTCCTGGCTGGGCTGGCGGGGATTGGAGCCGGTGCAGGCATCGCCGATGGCGTTCTTTGCGATCTCGGGCAGGCGCTCCAGGAACACTTCCTCGGGAACAAAGCCCTGCTCGGTGGGGTAGGAATCGGGGCCGTAGTTCTTGATGCAGTGGGGGATGTTCAGTGCATCGTTCATGCCGCGCAGGTACTCGATGAGCAGCTTGACCTTCTCGTCGTCGTTGGAACCGCCCAGCTTCATCTCGTCAGCGATGACACCGTAGCGCTTCTTGGCCTCGGGGTCCTTGGCGTTGAAGGCAATGACCTTGGGCAGATACATGGCGTTGGCAGCACCGTGGATGATGTGTGCGCCGTAGTCGGCAAAGGCAGCACCGGTCTTGTGTGCCATGGAGTGGACGATGCCCAGCAGCGCATTGGAGAATGCCATGCCGGCCAGGCACTGCGCGTTGTGCATGGAATCACGCTTGGACATATCGCCGTTGTAGCTGTCCACCAGATCGCCCTGGATCATCCGGATGGCGAAGATGGCCAGCGGGTCGGTGTAGTCGCAGTGGGCGGTGGAAACATAAGCCTCGATGGCGTGGGTCATTGCATCCATACCGGTGTGGGCAACCAGCTTCTTGGGCATGGTCTCGGCCAGATCGGGATCGACGATGGCGACATCGGGGGTGATCTCAAAGTCAGCGATGGGGTACTTGATGCCCTTCTGATAATCGGTGATGATGGAGAAAGCGGTCACCTCAGTGGCAGTGCCGGAGGTGGAAGAGATGGCGCAGAAGTGGGCCTTGCGGCGGAGCGGCGGAATGCCGAACACCTTGCACATCTCCTCAAAGGTGATCTCAGGGTACTCGTACTTGATCCACATGGCCTTTGCGGCATCAATGGGGGAGCCGCCGCCCATGGCAATGATCCAGTCGGGCTCAAACTTCAGCATGGCCTCTGCGCCGTGCATGACGGTCTCAACAGAGGGATCGGGCTCGATGCCCTCAAACAGCTCCACTTCCATGCCGGCTTCCTTCAGGTAGCCAACAGCGCGGTCAAGGAAGCCGAACCGCTTCATGGAGCCGCCGCCGACACAGATCATGGCCTTTTTGCCGGTAAAGGACTTCAGGGCTTCCAAAGCACCCTTGCCGTGGTACAGATCGCGGGGAAGAGTAAAACGAGCCATAGGAAATACCTCCGATTCAATCAAAACTCTCTGGTTTGTGGATGTTTGACACAAAAATAACCAACTCTCTTACACAAAGTGTACTGCAAACCATCCAAAAGTTCAATTGCCGGAATGTGGAAAAATCAGACCCAATTTTGGGCATTTCGCTGGAAAGGGAGGGCTTCCCGGCCGGAGAAACCGGGAAAATGGCAAACAAAAAACCACCTGAAGCTCTAAGACTTCAAGTGGTTTTTCAATGGAGCTGCTATCCAGATTCGAACTGGAGACCTCATCCTTACCAAGGATGCGCTCTACCAACTGAGCTATAGCAGCAAATGGCGACCCGGATCGGGCTCGAACCGACGACCCCCAGCGTGACAGGCTGGTGCTCTAACCAACTGAGCTACCGGGCCATGATCGCTCAAGTTCGTGCGGCGTTTACCGCCGGAACGTGCTTTATTATACCGGAAGATGGGCGGCTTGTCAAGCGGAAAAAACAAAAAACCCGCAAAAAAGATGAAAAAGGCGGACTTCTGGGAAAATATGCTGCGTCTGCGCTGCTGTGCACCCGTTTCCGAAAGGGGAAAGGGCAAAACAAAACCTCCGGAACGGCTGCTCCGGAGGTTTGTGGCAGGGGTAGTAAGTCTCGAACTCACGGCACGCGGTTTTGGAGACCGCTGCTCTACCAACTGAGCTATACCCCTAAATCTATGCTACATTCGCTGAATGCCTGCTTATTATATAAGATTCGGCGCAAAATGTCAAGCATAAATTTTCAGATTTTGGTGTTGCAGCCGCAGCAGCCGTCCTTGGCGGCGGGCAGGCTCTGGGCCAGCTGCTCCAGAGTGACGCTGTCGATGTACTGGTTGATCACCTCGTCCAGCCCGGCCCAGAACGGCAGGGTGAAGCACTGCTCGGACATGGGGCACTCGTTGGTCTCGCTGCCAAGGCAGGGGATGGGGGCCACGCTGCCCTCAATGGCGCGCAGGATCTCACCGGCGGTGTAGTCGGCGGGGGCCTTGGTCAGCCGGTAGCCGCCCTGGCTACCGCGCTCACTTTTCACAAGCCCCACCCGGGCCAGCGGGGTGACGATCTGTTCCAGATATTTCAGGCTCAGGTTTTGCCGCTCGCTGATCTCTTTCAGGGAGACGGTGGTGCCCGGTGCGTAGCGGGCCAGCTCGGCCATCAGCCGCAGGGCGTAGCGGCTCTTTGTGGAAAATTTCATGGTCTACTCTCCTTGTTTCTCCCCTTAGTATACCACGCGGTGCAGGTTTTGCAAAGCGAAAACGCCGGTTTCTCTTGCCGAAACAAAAAACGTCTGTTATCATATAATAGAGAAATTATCGGAACTTGGAGATGAGACAATGGTAGAGAAGATCACTCCGGCCGAAGCCATCCGCCTGCTGGATGCAGGCAAGGCGCAGGCCGTGGATGTCCGGGAGCCGGACGAATTTGCCGTGGGGCATATCCCCGGCGCAAAGCTGCTGCCCCTGGGTGACGTGCTGACCCGTGCGGAGGAGGTCATGCCGGACAAAAACGCCCAGTGGCTGATCTACTGCCGCACCGGCCGCCGCAGCGCCGATGCCGCACAGAAGCTGGAGGCGCAGGGCTACACCCGCCTGCGTGATCTCGGCGGCATCCTGAGCTGGCCGTATGAGATCGAGGGCGATTTTGAGGGGCATTTTTAAAGGAAGCTCCCCCAGTCTGCTTCGCAGACAGCCCCCTCTGAGATGGGGCCTGTCCGTGCGGTAAGCCTCCCTCCTAGAGGGAGGTGGCAGCGCACAGCGATGACGGAGGGAGTTTTGTGCAAAAGAAAGGATGTGCACTTATGGCGTTCGACCCGAAAAAGTTTGCCGGAGCCCATTGCGGCTGCCGGTATCAGCAGGACTACCGCCCCACGCTGGGCCGGGACGGCAAAAAGGAATCCGGTACGCTGGAGGTCATCAAATTCTATTATGATGGTGCCATCCGCTTTGAGCAGCACTGCTACGGCGAGGCGGCGACCTTTGTGTTCGGCGTGTGGGCTTCCGGCATGGATGCCGACGGCACCCTCCACTGGGCCCTGCCGGATAAGCGCAAGAGCTATTATGATGAGGAATACCTGCCCAAAAAGCTGGATCGTGTGGACGAAGCGGGCAATCTGTACTTCGATGGCAGCACCTTCCCCTGGAAGCTGGCCGACGATTTTGCCGAAGATCGGCGCTGGGGCTACCCCAAATGGAAGGTGGTTCTGGGAAAGCTGGCCGGAAAAGGCCGCTGATTTTGCAAAGAATCTTACGAAATGATGAAATCAGAGTATTCCTATTGACCTACTAGGGAATGATATGGTATACTGTCAGCGTCAAAGAGTATTGAGACCGGGCCGAAGCCCGGCAATACGGAAAGATATCTGTATTGTGCTTAGAAAGGATTCTTCCTATGGAAATCAGCGAGAAAGTGGTTTATCTCGACAATGCCGCAACAACTGCCTGCGCCCCTGAAGCACTGGCTGTTATGGTCGAGGCCCTGAGCGGAGCCTGCGGCAACCCCAGCAGCCATTACAGCATCGGCTACGAAGCCAAGGAGTTTGTGGATACCGGCCGCGCCCAGGTGGCAAAGGCCATCAATGCTTCCCCGGCAGAGATCTTCTTTACCGGCTGCGGCTCTGAGGCCGACAACTGGGCCGTGAAGGGCACTGCCTTCACCAAGGCCCGCCAGAACAAGAAGCACCTCATCACCAGTGCTTTTGAGCACCATGCCATCATGCACAGCATGGCTGCGCTGGAGCGCATGGGCTTTGAGGTCACTTATATCAAGCCCACCCCGGAAGGTTATATCCGCCCGGAGGATGTGGAGGCAGCCATTCGTCCCGATACCGCGCTGGTCAGCATTATGATGGCCAACAACGAGATCGGCACCATCCAGCCCATCAAGGAAATTGCGGAGATCGCCCACAAGCATGGCGTGTGGATGCACACCGATGCGGTGCAGGCCGTTGGTACCATTCCCGTGGATGTCAAGGAGCTGGGCGTGGATATGCTGTCCATGAGCGCCCACAAGTTCAACGGCCCCAAGGGCATGGGCGCACTGTACTGCCGCAAGGGCATCTGGCCCCAGAACCTGATCGACGGCGGCAGCCAGGAGGCCCGCCACCGCGCCGGCACCGAGAACGTGGCCGGTATCGCCGGTATGGGCAAGGCACTGGAGATGGCCGTCGCCCATCTGGACGAGCGGATGGCCCACGAGAAAGAGTTGCGTGATTACGTCATCGACCGCGTGCTCAAGAACATCCCGGAGGCCCGCCTGAACGGCGGCCTGGAGCACCGCCTGCCCGGCAATGTGAACATCAGCTTCCCGGGCCTGGAGGGCGAGACCATCCTGCTGGATCTGGATATGCACAACATCTGCGCATCCACCGGCTCTGCCTGCAACTCCGACAGCCTGGATCCCAGCCATGTTCTGCTGAGCATCGGCGTGCCGGAGGAGATCGGCCACGGTTCCATGCGGTTTACCTTTGGCCCGCAGAATACCATGGAGGAAGCAAAATATCTGTGCGACGTGCTGGAGGAGGTCATTCCCCGCCGCCGTGCTATGAGTTGTATGTGGCTGCAGGGCCAGAACACCGCCCGTCATTTCAGCCTGAAGGGAGAAAACTAAGATGGCAAGTATGTATAGCGCAAAGGTCATGGAGCATTTCGCAAACCCGCACAATGTCGGCGAGATCCCCGATGCAAACGGCGTGGGTGAAGTCGGCAACCCCAAGTGCGGCGATATCATGCGCATGTACCTGAAGATCGAGAACAACGTGATCGTTGATGTCAAGTTCCTGACCTTTGGCTGCGGTGCCGCCATTGCCACCAGCAGCATGGCCACCGACCTCATCAAGGGCAAGACCATTGACGAGGCCCTGAAGCTGACCAACAAGGCCGTTGTGGAAGCTCTGGAAGGTCTGCCCCCCATCAAGGTGCACTGCTCCGTTCTGGCAGAGCAGGCCGTGAAGGCTGCCCTGTCCGACTACTACCGCCGTCAGGGCATTGATCCGGAACCCATCGTGGGCAAGCTGGAAGAAGACTGTGACCATTGCAGCGGTGAGAGCTGCAAGGTCTGAGCAGGATCCGCAGAATCATAAAAAGGGGTGGTTCCCGGTCGGGAACTACCCCTTTTTTGGTATCATACGGAACTGCGGTGAAAGTTCAGCGCAGATTCGCCTTTTGGATCAGGCTGCGGATATGGTGGACCAGCATCTCGATGGCGGGGCCGTTCTCGCCGCCGTTGGGGATGATGATATCGGCGTTGCGCTTGCTGGGCTCCACAAAAGCCTCGTGCATGGGCTTGACGGTGGCGCGGTACTGGGCGATGACGCTGTCCAGAGAGCGGCCCCGCTCCTTGACATCCCGCAGGATGCGGCGGAGGATCCGCTCGTCCGCGTCGGTGTCCACATAGATCTTGTAATCGAACAGGCTGCACAGCTCCGGCTCAGCCAGGGGCAGAATGCCCTCCACGATGAGGACGGGGGCAGGCTCGATGTGCTGCACCTCGCTGCTGCGGTTGTGGTTGGCGTAATCGTACACGGGGCAGTCGATGGCGCGGCCCGCCTTCAGCTCCTTCAGGTGCTGGATGAGCAGGTCGTTGTCGAACGCGTCCGGGTGGTCATAGTTCAGCTTGCAGCGCTCTGCAAAGGGCAGTTCATCGTGGCGCTTGTAGTAGCTGTCGTGGGAGATCAGACGCACCTCGTCCTCCCCGAACCGCTCCTTGAGCCGGTAAGCCAGCGTGGTTTTGCCGCTGCCCGAGCCGCCTGCGATGCCGATGATCAGATTGTTCATATCCCAAAATCCTCCCGCCTGCCGATTCCGGTAGAAAAACCGGTCAGAATAAGCTATAATAGATATATTGTTGGGGAACACCCCTGTTTTTGACAGAGTAAGAGGAAAATTGATGAAAAAGATCGTTTCGGCCCCGTATATCGACCAGACTGCCCGCTGGGTGAACGGCTGCGAGAGCATCAGCAGCGTGATGCTGCTGCAGGCCGTGGGCATTCCCATTGACCCGGATGTGTTCATTGAGCGCGACCTGCCCCACGCCCCCTACTGGGAACAGGAGGGTAGGCTCTACGGGCCTGACCCGATGCTCGTCTACCCCGGTGACCCCCACGACCACACCGGGTACGGTTGCTATGCCCCCTGCATCGTGCAGGCCTTGCAGAGCGCGTTGGAGCATGAAGGGGCGGCGGACCGATTCGAGGTGCTGGACGTGAGCGGTGAGACTGCAGAGCAGCTGTGCCGGTTCATTGACGAGGGAATGCCGGTGGTGTTTTGGGCAACGCTGGATTTTACCCCGGTGCCCGAGGAGCGGGATCACTGGCTGCTGGCCGATGGCACCGACTTTGCCTGGAAGTGCCACGAGCACTGCCTGCTGCTGGTGGGCTACGATGAGGAAAACTACTGGTTCAATGACCCGTGGCATGACCACGGGGTCTGCGCCCAGCCCAAGGAGCTGGTGGAGCGCTGCCACGCGGCACAGGACTCCTATGCGGTGACCCTGCGGCGGAAATAAGAAAGGCGGAACATGAAAACAGAGAAACTAAAACAGAACGTCAAGGGCTATGTTCATCAGTTTGAGGACGGCGGCCTGCGGCTGCTGAGAAAGGGGCAGAAGGGCGTGATCCACGCCATCTTCAGCCGCTTTGGCCTGGTGCTGATCCTGCTGCTGCTGCAGGTAGGGCTGTTGTTCAGCATCTTCCGGTGGTTCGGCAACCTGTGGCCCCATTACTTTGGCGGCAGCGTGGTCGTTACATCGGCCATGGTCATCTACCTGCTCAACAGCAAGATGGACAACAGCGCCAAGATCACCTGGATGGTGGTGGTTGCCATCGCACCGGTGGTGGGCATCCCGATGTTCTTCTATGTCAAGAGCAATTTCGGGCACAACATCCTGCGCAAGCGGCTGCTGGAGCTGGAGGATCAGCTGCGCGGCTGGCTGCCGCAGAGCCAAAAGGCCGTGGAGCAGCTGAAAGCGCTTGAACCCGGTGCGGCTTCGCTGGCAAAGTACCTGTATGGGCGGGGCGGCGGCTTTCCGGTGTACCAGAACACCGCCATGACCTATTTCCCCGGCGGCGAAGCAAAGTTTGAGGAACTGCTGCGCCAGCTGGAAACGGCAGAAGAATATATCTTTGTGGAGTATTTCATCATCGACGAGGGCCTGATGTGGGGCAAGATCCTGGAAGTGCTGGCCCGCAAGGCGCTGCAGGGCGTGGATGTCCGGGTGATGTACGACGGCACCTGTGAGTTCTCCACCCTGCCCCGCAATTACCCCCGGCTGCTGGAGAAGCTGAACATCCAGTGCAAGGTGTTCAGCCCGGTGCAGCCGTTCGTCTCCACCCACTATAATTACCGCGACCACCGGAAAATTCTTGTCATTGACGGGCGGGTCGGTTTTACCGGCGGCGTGAATCTTGCCGATGAGTACATCAACCACATTCAGAAGCATGGCCGCTGGAAGGATGCCGCCGTGATGCTGGAGGGCGAGGCGGTCCGTTCGCTGACGGCCCAGTTTCTGCAGATGTGGGGCATCCTGAAGGAGCCGGAATATGAGCAGTTCCTGACCCGGCCCATTCCGGTGCCGGAAAATGCAAAGGGCGTGGCGGCTCCCTACGGGGACTGTCCGCTGGACGGCGAGCGGGTGGGCGAGATGGTCTACATCGACCTGCTCAACCGGGCCAGGGATTACATCCACATTATGACCCCCTACCTTATCCTGGACGGCGAACTGGAGACCGCCCTGAAATTTGCCGCTGAACGGGGCGTGGATGTCCACCTGATCCTGCCCGGAAAGCCGGACAAGCAGTTCCCCTACGCACTGGCAAAGAGCCACTATTCGGCCCTGCTGGATTCGGGCGTGAAGATCAGCGAGTGGAGCCCTGGTTTTGTCCATGCCAAGGTGTTCGTGGTGGACGGCAGGGAGGCGGTGGTGGGCACCATCAATCTGGACTACCGCAGCCTGTACCATCACTTTGAGGATGCCGTCTGGATGGTGGATGCCCCCTGCATCCGGGACATCGAGCAGGATTTCCAGCACACCTTGGAGCAGTGCCGCGCGGTGGAAAATACCTCGGCCAGCATCTGGCAGAAGCAGTATCTGCTCCGTGCCACCGGAATGCTGCTCAAGGTCATTGCACCGCTGCTGTAACAGCTGAATTACAGAACAACAGCCCCCTCAGGCTTATGGGCCTGAGGGGGCTGTTGTTTTGTATGATCCTTATCTGGGGTAGCACAGCGCCAGCTTGGAATAAAAATCTTCCAGTGCAAAACGAACATCCAGATCGTGATAGACACGGATGGTTTTGCGGTCAGATGCTTCAGCATAGGTCAGGCTGGGCAGGAGCACAGGGGCCGGGCGGAGTGTCCAGTGCCCCCGGAATCCATTCTCCAGCAGGACGGCGGCGGTAGTGTTGTCGCCCAAAGTCCAATTGCCCCCGGTGCGCAGAGGAAAGCGGGGATCGTATTCGGAGGGGTACTCGTCCATCAGCTGCTGAAATAGATAGGCTCCGACTTCGCCGCAGGGCCGTACCCGAAGCGCCAATTCGGAAAGGGATACCTCGAATCTGGCGTAGACATCCTGTGGGATCTGCCAGACCGTGACAGCGCTGTCCAACAGGACACGGCAGGCGATGGGGTCTTGCTGAACATTGAATTCCGGTCGTCCGGCGGGATAGGGGCCGCCGCCGTTCCAGAGCACCGTCATGCGGGACGCGATCTCCGGGGCACGGTTCAGGGCGGCGGCAATGTTTGTCATAGCGCCCTGGGCCGCAATGTACAGGGGAGCCGGGTCATCCCGCAGAGCCTCCTGGATCAGAAACTCGACAGCTTCACAGTCGGGAGCATCCTCCGGGGAGGCGAGAGGGGCAGTACAACCATGAAGAACAGGAACACCGTCGATGTGTGCGGCGTTCAGCAGGCGGCATACCTCCTGGTAACTGCGCTCCATGCTGTGGGGCGGCAGACCCCTTTGGGTGGTTTTGACCTCGAAATGGGTGGCACAGATACCACGCACGTCAAATTGCGGAGTGAGCAGATGGTGCAGGATGGCAAAGTCATCATCGCCTTCGTTTTTTGCATCGGTGTCAATGATGACCCGCACCCGGCAGGCCTCCGGCGGTGCAAATCCCAGCCGCGCAAGAAGTTCAGAGCGTTCCATGTGGTGTTACCTCAATTCAGTTTTACCAGCGCTTCGTTCAGTGCGGCCAGCTTTTCTTCATCGAACATTTTGTTGCTGTAGAATTGCAGATCGTTCACCGAAATGCCCCGGGAGCCGGGCTCCTGCTGCACATATTGGGTCAGCTCCGGCAGCAGCTGCTGGATCAGGGCAGCGGACTGAGGAGTGTCCAGCAGGGTGCCGATCTTCATATCAAGACAGAATTCCTTGACTTCCTCCGGGGCGGGCACCAGCACGTCGTGGTTGAAAATGTGGTTCAGGAAGCCGAGTGCCATGCCCTGCCACACTGCGGATTCCGGGTTTTCCGGGTTTTGGGGATTGGCGATGTGGCGGCTGCCGGTGGAGAAGCCGTGGTCGCCGTAAGCAAAGATATGCATCTCATAGGGGATCTTCCGCTCTGCCAACAGGGTGGCAAACTGCAGGGACTGTGTGGCGGGCACCAGATGGTCGCCCTGAGTGGCAAAAAGGAAGGTAGGGGGAGTCTGGTCATCCACCTGCTGCAGCAGGTCCGGCAGCTCCATGCCCAACGCCTTGCCCGGGACGCTGAACACAGCGTAGCCCAGCAGCATGGCCGCAGGACGGACCCGGCCCATGGTGCCCACCGAGGCGGCAAGATGCCCGCCGGCAGAGAAGCCTACCACGGCGATCTGCTCCGGGTCGATGTGCAGGTCACCTGCGTTCTGATGCAGGTAGTCCATGGCCTCCTGCGCTTCGGCAAAGGCATTGGTATAGACCTCCTCCACCGGACAGTTCTGGGAGACGCTGTACCGCAGCACAAAGGCATTGTAGCCTGCGTTCAGGAAGGCCAGTGCTACAGGATCGGCTTCCCGGTCTGAGCAGAAGGCATAGGCTCCGCCCGGAAAGATCAGGATCGCAGGGCAGCGATCCAGAGCAGGCATTTCGGTGCAGGGATCCTGCAGGTAGCAGGTCAGCTGGGCATTGTGGGTCCCCATGGGGATCTGAGTGATTTTCATAGTTGGCTCCTTTTTCCTGTAGTAAAACGGGCTTTCGTACAGATAACCCCGAAAAGCAGGGGGGTCCCTGTGCGAAAGCCCAAAATCGACTTTGTTATTCTGATATCAATATAGCAGATAGCAGAAACACTGTCAAGGAGATTTACTGGTATTCCTTTTCCATCGAGAAGCCCCGGCCGCTGACTTCGGTCACGCGGCTGACGATGAGGAAACAGGCGGGGTCGATGGAGTGAACCAGCTTTTCCAGCCGGGGCAGCTCCCGGTTGGAGATGACGCTGAGCAGCACCTCGCTGGGCTCGCCGGTGTAGCCGCCCTCGCCGTGGAGCACGGTCACGCCGCGGTCGATCTCAGCCAGAATGGCGGTGCGGATCTCATCCGACCGGGTGCTGATGATCTTGACCTCGGTGCGGCTGTCGCCCAGCATCAGCATCTTGTCCATGACGATGGTGTGGGTGATGACCAGCACGATGCCGTAGAGCACCTGCTCCGGCTGGCTGAACGCTGCCTGCACCAGCAGGATGGCGATATCAAAGAGCATCATGGTGATGGACACCGGCCAGCGGAACCATTTCTGCAGCACCAGCGGGGGGATATCCATGCCGCCTGTGGAAGCGCCCGCCCGGATGACCATGCCCAGCGCAACGCCGATACCCAGACCCGAGAAGATGGTGCAGAGGAAGATATCCTCAGTCAGCACCCGGCCGTCCAGCAGCCGCTCAAACAGCCCCAGAAAGGCGGGGCTCAGCACGCTGCTGGCAAGGGTGTTCAGTGCGAACTTCCTGCCCAGCACCGCCCAGCCCCACACCAGCATGGACATGTTGAAGAGGAAGAGGAAACCGGAGACGGAAAGCCCCGTCAGCCGCCCGAAGGCCAGCGCGATACCGGTGGCACCGCCCGTGATGAGCCCGGCAGGCTCCAGAAACAGGGCCACCGCCAGCGAATACAGTGCGTTGCCCAGGATGATAGCCAGACTGTTCAGCAAAAGCTGCTGCCAGCGACGAGTAGATTTCATAGCAGTACCTCCCATACTATTCTTATAATACAGGAAAACTTCAAGAAAATCTACCCGATGCGGTTGCTTCCCATCAGAACAGCGGGATTGATGTGGCTGCCAAGGACTCCCCCTTTGGGGGAGCTGGCGCAAAGCGCCTGAGAGGGCGAGACCGTTACTCCTCGTCCAGCAGCCGCAGACCCGCCGTATCGGTCACGGGCAGAGAGAACACGATGGCTCCCGCCTTGGGGTCTGCCCCCTGCATGATGGCCTGCATGATCTGGTTTTTCAGGGTGGTGCGGGACACGATGAGCACCAGCTCCTTCTCGTTGACCAGTTCCACCCCCATAAAGTGGGCGGCCCCCTCCATGCCGGTGCCCTTTGCGTGGATAACGGTGCCGCCGCCAGCTCCGGCGGCGCGGGCCGCGTCCATGATGGAGCCGGTGTGGCCCTGATTGGCAATGACGAGCAGCAGCTCATAGCGGGTATCCTTCAAGGTGCTTTCCTCCTTCAGTGCAAAGGTCTGGTGTTCGGTCAGGAATTGCAGCGCCCGCTTGCCGCCGATGCTGCTGACCGGGATGATGAATGCGATGCCGGTGCCCGGCACATCGATGCGCATTTTGCAGCGCAGGTCTTTTTGCAGGCCGGGCCAGGTCTCGGCGGTGATCATGGCAAAGAGCACGGCCTTTTCGGTCTGCTCCAGCCCCAGGGTGGAAAGGGTCTCCCGCACCGCTGTGCCTGCACCCACCGTGCGCAGGCTGACCGTGATGCCGTGCTCCTCGTAAAGGGCCAGAAAGGCATCGGTGGAGTGGCGGTCGGTGATGGTGACGAGCCAGTATAAAGTATTCACAGCAGGACCTCCTTACAGCTCGATGATGGCATCATCCGGCAGGTCGGCAAAGGCCAGCGCGGCGGCGGACACAGGCTGTGCCTGCCGGGCCCTGCGCTGCTTGAGCTGGGCCATCAGACCCATGAGCTGCACCGTGATGAGGGGGGTCATGGCGACCATGGCCACCACGCCGAAGGCATCGGTGACGATATTGCCGCCCACGGCCACACAGGCACCCTGTGCCAGCGGCAGCAGGAAGGTGGCCGTCATGGGGCCGGAAGCAACGCCGCCCGCGTCAAAGGCGATGGCGGTGTAGAGCTTGGGCACCACGAAGGAGATGCCGATGGCAAAGGCATAGCCCGGGATAAGGAACCACAGGATGGAGATGCCGGTGAGCACCCGCACCATGGCAAGACCCACCGAGAGGGAAACGCCTGCCGAGAGGGCCGCGCCCATGGTGCTGGCGGAGATGGCACCGTCGGTCACTTCCTCGACCTGCTTGTTCAGCACATAGACGGCGGGCTCGGCCTTGACGATGAAGTAGCCGATGAGCATCCCGATGGGCACCAGAAGCCAGCGGAAGCTCTGGCCTGCCAGCACCTGACCCAGATAATTACCGGCGGGCATAAAGCCGATGTTTGCGCCTGCGAGGAATAGCACAAGACCGAGATAAGTATAGGCCAGGCCCACGCCGATGCGGCCCAGCGTCCGCCGGTCGAGCTTGAGGGCCGCCAGCTGGAACACGCCGAACATGGCGATGATGGGCAGCAGGGAGGTGGCAATCTCCTTGATGTAGGTGGGCAGGCCCTCGTGGAAGAGCTGCCACAGCTCCACGGAATCGCTGACGTTGGGCAGGATGGGCGGAACGTAGGTGCTGTCGCTGGCCTGGAACGCAATGCCCAGAATGAGCACCGCCAGAATGGGGCCGATGGAACAGAGCGCCACCAGACCAAAGCTGTCGTCCGCAGCATGGCGGTCGGAACGGATAGCGGCCACGCCGACACCCAGCGCCATGATGAATGGAACGGTGATGGGGCCGGTGGTCACGCCGCCGGAATCAAAAGCCACGGAAAGAAATTCCTTTGGCACAAAGGCGGCCAGCACAAAGATGAGCCCGTAGAACACCACCAGCAGCTTGGGCAGGGCAATGCCCAGCAGCATACGCAGGAAGGCGACCACGAGGAACAGCCCCACGCCTGCCGCCACTGAGAGGATGAGGGTCATGTTGGGGATGGAGGGCACCTGATTGGCCAATACCTGTAAGTCGGGCTCCGAGATGGTGATGAGGAAGCCCAGCAGAAAGCCGACACCGATGATGAGCGGCACGCTCCGGCTTTTGGTGAGCATTGCGCCCACCCGCTCGCCCATGGGGCTCATGCTCATCTCCGCGCCCAGCGTAAAGAACATGATGCCCACAATGATCATAGCCGCGCCCAGCAGGAAGCAGAGCAGGATGCTGGGGGAGACGGGAGCAATGGAGAAGCAGAGCACCAGCACGATGGCCACGATGGGCAGCACCGCCTGAAGCGCTTCCAATAATTTTTCCCGCAGTTTGGGGATGGATGCCTTGAGAATAATGTCCACCGACCTTTCGAGAAAATATTTCCGCAGTGTACAAAACACATGCAGATATATGAATAGTATACCGAAAAGCGGAAAAAGGGGTCAACTAAGAAACGGTAAAGATGGATAAATGGGCGCAAAATTTACAAACTGGAAATCAAATGGAAACCAGTGAGAAATAAAATGCCCGGCGGGACAGACCAGCCGGGCGGGAAAAGCATTATTTGACTTCCTGTTTGCCCAGAACGTCTGAGGTGGGGGTCTGGAAGGTGGGGATGTCGGCGTAGGGATCGGGGGTCGTATCTGCAGGCAGGCTCTTCATGTACTTGTCCATGGATTCGGCCACCTGCTTGGCAATGGCCACGGCCTCGACCACGGTACGGGCACCCATAACGGCATCGCCGCCGGCAAACACGCCCTCGCGGGTGGTGCTGCCGTCCTCGCTGACGGTCAGCAGGCCCTTCTGGTTGGTCTCGATGCCAGTGGTGGTCTTGACGAGGTTGCTCTCCGAGCCCTGGCTCACCGAGACGATGACACCGGTGTGGGGGTAGAAGGTCTCGCTGCCCTCTACCTGCACGAACTTACCCTCTTCGTTCTTGACCGTGTCGCGGCAGATCAGGCCGTTCTCCCGGATCTCCACCGGGGCCTTGCAGAAGCGGAAGCCCACGCCCTCGAGCTTGGCATAGCTGACCTCGTACGCAGAGGCGCTGATGCAGCTCTCGTCCCGGCGGGCATAGCAGGTGACATGGCGGGCACCGTTGCGGATGGCGGTGCGGGCGCAGTCCATGGCCGAGTTGCCCACGCCGATCACGGCGATGTCGTCCCCCAGCCGGAAGGCCTTGGAGTTGGCCAGATAGTCGATGCCGAAGGCCACGTTGCCCAGGGTCTCACCCTTGATGTGCATGGCGTTGGCCTTCCACAGACCGGCACCGATGAACACGCTCTTGTAGCCGTCGCGGAACAGGTCGTCGATGGTGATGGTCTTGCCGATGGTGGTGTTGGGCCGGACATGGATGCCCTTGAGCTCAAGGTGGCGGTACTGGAAATCGTCCAGCACGCTGTCGGGCAGGCGGTAGTTGGGGATGCCGTACCGCATCACACCGCCGATCTTATCCCGGGCATCAAAAATGGTGATATCGTAGCCCCAGCGCGCCAGCAGCACGGCAATGGTCAGGCCGGCAGGGCCTGCACCCACCACGGCGGCCTTCATGCCGTTCCTGGGGGCGGGGCCTTTGGTCATTTTGTTGGCATAGGTGGTGGAGATATAGTCCTCGATGATGGAAAAGTGGACAGGATCGTGGCTGGGCATCCGGTTGCGGATGCAGTGGCCCTCGCACTGGTTCTCGTGGTTGCAGACCAGAGAGCAGACCGTGGTCAGGGGGTTGTTCTCAAACAGCATCCGGCCTGCGGCATCCAGCTCGTTTGCCTTGAGCAGACGGATGACCTCGGGGATGTTGGTGTGGATGGGGCAGCCCTGCTGGCACATGGGCTTTTTGCAGCCGAGGCAGCGGTTGGCTTCGTCCAGAACGTGTAATGCCATGGAGTTCCTCCTCTTGTCCCACAGGCTGGGGACGCTTCGTTGTATCCAATACTATCATTATGATACACCGAACCGCTGCCGGGATACAAGTGTGGAAATGTAAAAATTTCAGGAGAAAATTTTGCTATTTCGTCAAAAAGATAATTTTTTGACGAAGTGCGCCCCCCATCGGCTCCGGCTTTTTACGACACAGCGCGCCAAAATCACAGGCCCGCAGCTGTGCATCAACCACCGCCCGGCAGGGGACATTCTGTTCGGCCAGCCGTGCAAGGGAGTGGGACACCGGCAGTGCGGCAGCCTTCAGGAGGGGAAGGGCATCCTTCTGCGCTCCCAGCAGGTGGAGATAGGGCGGCAGGGCGGGGAAGACATCGGCAGAATAGTCCAGAGCGGCATCCATGGCCAGGCGGCGCATCCGTGCCCGTGGATAGCGCACGGTGGTCAGGCTGTCCAGCAGCTCCGCATGGGTGGTGCTGGAACGCACGGCGGCTTCCAGACGGTGCTCCAGACCTTCCGAAATGCCCCGCACCTGGGCAAACGGCGCGGTTCCTGCGCACCGGCTGCGCAGAAGCGCCAGCTGACAGCGCTGGGCGGCCGCAAGATCGATATACTGCCCGGCGGCATAGGCTTCCCGGTAGAGCGGCAGGACTTCCGCCGGAACATAGGGAGCCGCGGCATCAGCTCCGCCGCTTTGCCAGAGCGTGCGCAGGGCGCTGGCACTGGCAAACTGCCCCCCTGTTTCGGTCAGGGCCTGCCCATGACCGGCACCCTGCCGGGGCAGGGGAATCGGCACCAGAGAAACCCCCAGTTCCAGAATAGCCTTGCAGTATTCCACGGCCAGATTGTTGTTTGGCTTGTCCAGCAGGGCGGCAAGGCCGGTGCCCGGGCAGACTGCTTCCACCGCTGCCTGCCGGGCTGCCGCAAAGCTGCGGGTACTTTCACATATGTTTGCAACTTTTCATATTCCTGTTCTGCT
>OHMN01000805.1_pt1 | contig 25585 bp, 29 predicted proteins | sample 1569361 | NCBI WGS metagenome assembly OHMN01 (sample SAMEA3541508, study PRJEB24748) | human gut metagenome | biome: human gut; feature: human-associated habitat; material: faeces | place: China | collected 2012
TTCAGAAGTTATCCACATTTTTTAAAATATTATAATATCCTTAAGCGTAAAAAAGTAGAAGATTAACTCCTACTTTGTCTCTACTATATTTTCATCATAGCTTATCCAATCACTAAAGCTACCAGCATAAAGTTTATGTCTAATTCCAGCCTCACTAAGTGCTAAGCTATTTGGGCATGCAGTAATACCTGATCCACAATAAACTATTACTTCATCATAGTCCATAAGCTCTGCAAACTGTTTTTTTAGTTCATTTTGTGATTTTAAGTATAATTTATCATCATCTTTTTCAAGTATATCCATCCAGAAATAATTAACAGCACCAGGTATATGTCCAGCCTTTTTGTCAACTGGTTCAAATTCTCCTATATATCTTTTATATTCCCTTGAGTCTATGATAACTACATTTTCATTCTCAAGTCTTTCTCTAACATATTCCATATCTACTTTCATATGTTCTTGAATACTTATATCTAACTTTCCTTTATTAGATTTTTCATTTTCAGTTGATATTTCTCCACCTAATTCTTTAAAAGCTTCTAATCCTCCATCTAATACGTATGCTTTTTCATGTCCTAGATATTTTAATATCCACCATAATCTAGAAGCTCCTGCTAAATCTCCTTCATCATAAGATATAACTACAGAATCATTACTTATACCTATGTTTTCAAATGTATTTTTTAGCTCTTTTACACTTGGAAGTGGATGTCTTCCTCCATGCTTTTTTACTATACTAGATAATTCTGTTTCTATATCTACTCTTTTAGCGCCCTTTATATGACCCTTTTCATATGATTTTTTGCCGTATTCTTTATCCATTAAGTTAAATCTACAATCAACTATTACTATATTTTTATCGTTTATATTATCTTTTAACCATTTTGCACTTACTAGATTATTCATATTGATTACTCCTATGTATTAAATTTAAATTAAACGTTTATATACACTTTCTTACTAAACTTTTTTAATCTCTATATTTTAACAATTTATGTTTTTATTTTATCATATTTTATATTATTTTTTATCTTTATTTTAATCATATCATATATAAAACTATTCACTTTTTCTTTTAAATACGATAATATTAAGAATACTTAATCATTCTCAAATCCTGGTAATCTAAGGAAGTATTTTCTATTATTTCTTTGCATAAAAATGCCCCCTTAAAGTAGATACAAGTCTTTTTTACTTGTTCCTACTTTAAGGGGTTCAGTTCAATATAGATTAATCCTTTTTTACATTACAAAATTATATTTAAAACTAAGTTTTACTTTGACTAATTTTAATGATGTTCGCATCCATCATGTGAACATTTTTAATAAAATAACATTTAAATTTCAACATATATAGCTTTTTTAAAATGATTATAGTCAGTTTATTGTCAGTTTTATTTCAAACACAATAGTTATCAACATTTTATCCACAGTATTATCAACAACTCTAATTATTAAAGAGTTAGATTAATTTCTAACTCTTTTTTACATATAAATTAACTTTTATATACGGACTAGCACTTTTTTGATGTCCTATTTCATACACTTATATTAGCTATCGAATAAAATAGTTTACGTTCTTAGCTCTCTAAGAATTTTATTAGATGGTCAGCTAATCGATTATAAGTGACCCTAGGGAAAGTGTATGCATATAGCTTTCTCGTTGTTTTAGCCTAAATATAACAAGAAAAGAAGGATTTTATCCTTCTTTCCATTATTTCATTAGTATTTTAAAGCCTTTTGCATTTGCATATAAATCATCATCAACTGCAATGCTATTTATTTTACTTTTAAACACTTTTAATAATAAGTCACTTCCTCCACCAGAGAGAACTACTGCTTCAGTATTAATTGGATAATTTAACTTCAACTCATTATATATTTCTTTAAAAATATCATTAGATCTTTTTATTGCAAAAGATATATCTTGTTTTTCTCCTTTATACCAAAACCCTCTATCTATATACATTTGTATATTATCTATACTTATATTTATATCAAAGTATTTTTCTTCCAAAGCTATCTTTATTACATTATATATATCTATAGTTCCTTTATTTATACTAGTAGACTTTAAAGCCTTTCTACCTCTTATAAGAGATATATCTGTGGTTCCACCCCCTATATCAACTACAACAACATCTCTACCCTGCACAAAACCTTTTAATTTTTCATTAGAGCTCACGTAACTAGCAATCCCTTCTGGAAACACTGTAGCTTTTACAATTTTTACTCTTCTACTAACTCCATTAAATTCAACTTTAAATTCTTTAGAGTTCAACATATTAGTAAGTTCATTCCTATTTTCTTTGTACTGTGTTAAAGGTAATCCGACTCCTATCTCAACTTCCTCATGAGTACAACTTTTACAAATAGCAGCTAGTAATAAAGGTAAGTAATTACTTTTATCAAATTTTCTATAATCTATTTCTAATTTTCCTTCTCCTATATAGTGAGCTTTTCCTTCGTAAACAAGTTTATCACAATAGCTCCCAAACTCTTTATGATTACTAATACATGCTTTAAACATAATATTTTCAGAAGTATTTACATTATAATTCCCAATATCTATTCCAAGTTTCATATATTCTCCCTCTTAAAATTCCCAATCTACATTATCTATATCATTAGTTACTTGAATATTCTCTTTATCTATATGTACCTTGTTATCTTTATTATCTAAGTAGAACTGAATACATCCTTTTACAAATGCGCTTTTATCGTAAGCTCTCATAACTTCATCGTATAGTTTTAATTCTTTATCGTTATTTTTAAAACTAACTTGAATTCTAGCCATATTCTACTCCTTTTTGCTCATTTTAGAGTTTTTTAACTCAAAAGTGTGTAAATTAGTATAAGTAGTTGACGTATATTTTTACACACTTTTGTACATTATGCAGGTAATTTACACACAAAACTTGAATATTGTGTTTCCTCATTTTTTATTAAACATAAAGCATTATATCTATCTAGCTCAACTAAATCATTTTCACTATATCCATCTTTTTCAAAGTAGTGTTTTAATTCATCATAAGCCTTTTTATCACATCCACTTAGTAGCAAGAAAGAAGATCCAGAAGCTAATATACTTTCCTTTAGCTTTTTAGTTCCCTGGCTTAAATAGTGCATAGCTAATGTAGGTGTTAAATTAAACTTCCTACATTCTACTAATATATCTTCCATAAGCAACTGACAATGGTAACTTTGATGTATTTCATTGATAAATAATTCTGTTTGAGTTTCAGTAGCACCTTGCTCTTTAGCTATCCAAACCTTTTGTAAAAAGAATGTAGCTAATAAACTTCTCATAGTCTTAGAAAATCTTTTAGCTGGTATCTTGATTAATATAACTTTACCTTCATTTATAGCTTTTATAAAATCTACATTATTAGTACTTTCACTTATATAAGATAACTTAGTGTATATACTAGAACTTTTTAATTTACTTATTCTATCGAGTATTCCATCTATTTTACTATCTGCATTTTCAATATTTCCTTTTTTATCTCTTTTAGATAATTCTTCTAAGTCATCTATTTCATCCTGTAATAGCTCCTTTGCACTTGCTGGCAATAAAGATATGATATTATCCCTTTTAGTTGGATTTTTAAGCACATCAATTATATCTTTAAAACTAGAATATTGATTCACTCTAAAAACTATTGTTGCAGCTGCATTTAAATATCTTAACATCCTCGGAGTTAAAGTGCTATTAACATCATTGATAGTATCAAGCAACATATTATATTGTTGAGCTTTCTGCATACATATATCTATTTTATCTACTTCTCTATCACTATCACTATATTTGTACTCATCATAAGCAAAAGACTGTAATTGTTTAGGGTTAGCACAATTTATTTCTATTAGTCTATCAATTGGAGTTATAGCTTTTATATTATCTGCTAGTTGGCATTTATCAATATAATCTAATACTATAAGACCTCTGCCTACTTTTATAATATCTTTGGCCATATTAGTCATATAATAATCTTTACCTGCTCCCATAGGACCAAGCAAAACTCTACCTAATCTTTTCATTTGCTCATCTGTAGAATAATAAGTCATTTGTTTATCATCCTTATGTTTCACTTCACCTATTCTTACTTCTCCATCTTCTAAGCACTTTGGAGCTCTTAATTCTAAAAGTTTATTATGTTTAATATTTTTATGTTGTTCTATAATATCTTTCCCGGCCACATTAACAAACTTCCCAGATTCTAAAGTTGAGGTATAATTATATTTAACTTTTATATCATCTTTATAAATGTCTATATTTTTCTTAACTTCTTCCATTTCTAACTCATTATCACCGTTTAAACTAGTAAAAGTATTAAAAGTAGTAGTACAAAGTTGTTTTTCCCTCTCTTTTTCATCACTTTTAGCACAAATTATAGCTTGAGTTTTAATGATATCACTTTTAGCTTTTCTTTGGGTGCTAGAAGAAGTCGTTTTTTCAACAGGATTAATTATATTATGACTATTTTTAGGCGCGCTTAAAAAGGCATTTAAAAGACCGTTTATAAAGTCCACTAAAAATTTCAAGCTAATAACACCTAAATCAACTATATTTTTTGATTTTTTTAAATTTATTCCTTTTCTAAAATTATTAAGTGCTTCTTGAGAACTAATTTTAAAGTAATTTTGTTCTTTTTGGCTCATAGGTATAAAGTTATAAAATATACCAACAGCTTCATCATCCTGTAAAATTTCTAAAACTGATAAATTAGCATTTAATAAACTATTACTTCTCTTATCTACATTAAGACTTAATACATCATTTAATTTATAACTTAATTGATACTTAGTACAGTCATTAATATTTATTGGCAGAGCATTAACTTTTTTTATCTCAACATTCTTCCAGGTTTCACTAAGTTTAGTTTTAACTTGACTATAAAACACTGTAGGTACTATAAAATAAAATTCCGTACATCTTTTAGTAATATGAATATAATATGATAACTTTAATTTACTAGTAATGATAAGTTTCTTATTTTCGATTCTAATAAGCCTATCTAGTTTTTTATACATTGTATTAGCTAAAACTAATATTTTATCCGTATTGGTGTTTCTGCAACTTTTAGAAGGTATTACTTGAATATGAGTATATTCTGCTTTTTGAATTTCTATATACTTAGATAGTTTAATACTTTCTGTTTTCTTTTTTATCATACTCCAAACCACGCTTTCATAAATATTTCAATTACAATATATACAGCTGGACTTACAGTAGCAATTTTTTTACCTTTATCATATCCGAATATATAAAGAATAAGAGCAACTAATCCAACTAATAAGCATGCTTTAAAACTATATATATCAATAAAATTCACTATAGAATCTCCAATAGAATCTATAATTTCTAATATATAACTAAGCATAAAATCCCTCCTATAATGATCTTTCTAAGTCTCTTATTTCATATTCTAAATCTTCTTTTTTACACTTTAAATTATACGCATAATCGTCCCATCTTCTCTCTGATATACTATCTCCTTCTCTTTCTGCTCTATCAAGTTCATCACAAGCTTTATAATAATCATACTCTATACTTCTTAAATCTCTTTCTAAATCTCTTATTTTATCTTTTATAGAATCCTTATTATCATTACTTCCAAAACTAAACCAACTCATACTTAAATCCCCCTTTACATTTTTATCATGTCAAATAATTTTGGATAGAACTGTATAAATATATAGCATAGCCAGTATTGCATTCCAGCTACACTTGCCTGCTTAAAATTTGCACCTGATAACATTTCTTCAACTAATTTTTTAAGTCCCATACCTAAACATCCCCATTTAGCAAAGTCTTTTAATAATTCTATTAATTGATTAAATGTAGCATCTAAAGAAGTCCCTACTTCATTAGCAAATACAAAATTTATATTAAAATGCAACAATAAAGCTGTTACTAAAATCAATCTAGTATACATAATTTTATTATTTTGTATATGTGATATTATTCTATTAACTAATGTAATATCTTCACTTGTATATTGAGCTCTAAAATCGTAAAAACTATAAGTTCTAATTCTTTTATTTAGCATGTATAATCCCCCTTTATTTTGGTAATTCTAATCTTATAATATTTATCGGAGGTAATTCTAATGGATGCTTTAGTATTTGTTGTATCTGGTATCTTAGGTACTATAATTGAAAACTTTTTATTCTAATAGTTAATCTTTGATATGATTTAATTTATCGGTAGTTTATGTGCTGGCGCACTTGAATAGATTTTTAGAATTTAATTGAAGGGTTCTAATATTTTTTATCGAATAGTATATAAGAATTAATTTTTATTAATTCACTGAGTTTGAGCCTTGTGGAGTGCCAGTCCCTTGGCTCTTTTATTTTATTCACTCTTTTGCATAAGCTTAAACATATGCATCTTTATAAATCCACTAGGTCCTACTCCCTTAGAACTTCTTTTTATCCATTCATATAGTTCTACTTCATCAGGATCTAAACTCTTAAAAGATACATTGATTCTTAAATCTTCTCTTATATTACTTTTATTCTTAGAACTCATTATATTATGCTCCTTTCTGTGTTGCTATACTTCATTCTATGTTAACGGGAGCATATTGATGCACGTCCTAGTTATATTTTTTATAAATTTTGGATATAAACTTTATGAGGTGATATTGTGAATTTAACTTATTTAGGATATGGATTATTAATAGGTCCTGCTATTTTAGTTATAGGTGGAGTGATATGGTGTTGCTTTGCAATAAATAATGATATATAAAAAGACTAGGTTTTGCCCTAGTCTTTTTATTATTCTATAGTCATATCATAACTTTTTATATCGCTAAAATTTTCATCTATTATCACTAATTTACCTTCTAAATTTTTAAGTGCTTCTAAACTTTCAATATTCATAAAAGTCATATTATCATTAGCTTTTTTACCTGCAGTAACCTCTACGCTAAATATAGGTTCTTCCATAACTCCATCTATAGAAACATCTCTTGTTTGAACTATTATCTTTTTATCTGTCTTATTTTCAACTGAAACTTTATATGATGGTCCAAGTATTTCATCATTAAATTTTTCAGTAACAACTATTCTAGCTAACTCATCATCAACTAAAACAACTTCATCTTGTTTAACTTCTAAAACCTCTTTTGTTTCTTCTTTTTGCTCTTCTACTGGCGTAGCGCTCCCACTTTCTACTTTTGATGTTTCTGGACTTGAACAAGCTACAAAAGACATAGTCACAACTCCTATTAACATCAATCTAATATTTTTACTTAACTTCATAATATTACTCCTCCATAATGTATATTTTCATGAACATTATATAACATAATATATGTAAAAATTTGTAAAAAACTTTTCGACAAATATTTTTTTTGCATAAAAAAGAACTAGAGCATATAGCCCTAGCCTTTTATGTTGATATTATGCAATTTGGTTATTAGTCACCACCTGTAGTAGCTAAAGAATCCCTTATGTGTTCTACTACTAACACGACGAGTTGCTACATATATTATAACACTATTTCTTAAAATAGCTATTAATTTTATCTTTTATATAATCGTTTAAATTAACTCTAAATATTCTGTACTTACATATCCAAGTCCTTTATTTCCTTTGTAACCTTCAATAGATACCCAACCATTTAGGCAATAGTTAAGTTTTACTGTATCACATTTATTAAGTTTTCCTATTACATTATATTGAGTTCCTCGGTCATATCTAACATTTAAAACATTAGCTGTTACTTTAGCTTTTTTACCTGTATAATCTCCACTTTTAAAAGTTGCAGTTGATGATACTTGATTAGTACTTCCTTTACATTGCTTAATAAACCAGTCCCAATTATAACCAAATTTATTTGCTCTTAAAAGTTGAGGGCAATCTTTACCTGACCACTTATTATGCTGAACAACTTTATCTATAGTGAAATTATGATATTTCAATAGTATTTTAACCAACTCTATAGCATTTTCATATGCTTTTAATTGTTTTTTAGCGTCTGTAAATTGACATATCTCTATTCCTATAGATGTATTATTACCAGCTGTAGTGCCTGCGTGATAGCACTTAAAATTGGTGCTTTGAGATTGATATATCTCTATATCATCTACAGTAAAGTGCCAACTTGCAGTACGTTCTCCGCTCTTATTTATATTTTTCATATAGTTATGATTATTTTTAGCACTAGCATTATTATTTCCTGTATTATGTATAGTTATCGTGGTTGGTGCTATTTTCACATTTGGAATACAATGTCCTTTAGGAATTATATCTACTATTACTTTAGCACTTCCTATTTTAACTTCATCTAATCTGTTATTTTTCATATTACTTTACCTCTCTTTTATTATATTTTTTGTTACCTTGTTTTAATTGTTCTAGTGCATCTACTAATTGTTTTGGAACTGGTATACCTATTGCGGATGCATTTTCTAAGATACTCATTCCTTCATTACTTGCATACCACATACATACTACTGTTCTAAAAACCCACCCTTGTCCAATCAATCTATCAATCAGTACTGCAAGTATTAAGACATAAAAAATAGTTAGCTTTTTAGCTAACCCTCTAAAACCATACTCACTGCTTAATTGCTTATTTACATATCCTCTTGTTATGCCTGTTATGTAATCTAGAGCCATTACAGTAACTAGTATCATTAGAGGTATATCCCATGTCCCAAATAACCATATAAACATAGTAGAAATTAAAGAAAACATATTATTAATCCTTTCATTGTAAATATTCATCAACAACCCTCCTTTTTATGTTATAATTTAATTAATTATACTTTTTAAAGATTCTTGATGTTCTTTTAAGACCTATGTCCGTAGGTCTTTTTTATTTTGCATAAAAAAAGGACCTAAAAATATAGGTCCTAAGTTATTTTATTTACTTCGCAATATAAATCTATTAACTATTAATCAATATAATAGCTTATCATGTTAAGACCTGTATTATCACCAATAGTACTTGAACAATAAATACTAACATTTCCCATAATTGTAACATTTATTGTTATAATTGTTCCTTGTTTATTAGCTGTGGTAAAATATAAATCTTGATTTGGTCTAAAACCTTCTGGAATAACACATAAATTATGCCATGCTTTAGCTTCTAAAGGATTTTTATATATATTCCCTTTAAACTGTACTTTGTTATCTACTTTTCTACAATATACACCCTTTTCACCTGCACCTGTAGAAGTGTAACCGCTTTCTAAAGTTAATTCAATCCAACCAGTGTCATTGTCACCAACATATTTTATTTCTTTCCAGTCTGACCATTGTTGCGTAGTTCCATCGAATACCCTTGTATATTCTGTTGGTATTCTATCAACAACTTTTTGAAGGATATAACCAGTGTTTTGTAGTGGCTCAACAAATAATTTACCATTATATTTTGAAGGGTAATTTAAAAGTTTTTCACCAAGTCCAGAGCTGTTTATTCTAAATACTCCTGGAACTTTATAACCGTCAATATCATCTTCTTCTCTTACAGCACTTTCAAACCCACAGATACAACTATTTTTATTTATCCTATCTATTCTATTATAATTATATTTAGTTAATACATTAATACTAAACAATGATAACATATCATCACCTATTTTAGTATTAATTAAAAAATCACCGTCAACATAATTTATATCCTCACATTCACCAATACACCCAAGCGAATAAGTTTTTAATAATACACCATTTACATTAAATACGTATAAAGTATTTAATCCTTGAGTTTCCTTATCTCCACCACTTTGGTATCCATTAGGTTCACCACCGTCCCAAAATAACATAAATATTAAATCGTTATATTTTTCTAGTGATTGTTTTGTAAGTCCTGTATCTTTTATTTTAAATTCGCTTATTTTTTCAAAACTTTCATTATATATATAATATCTAAAATTACCGTTGTCTAAAACATAATTGTTTTTTATTTTATCATAAGCTACTCCAATGCAGTTATGATTTAAAGTTATTATTTCTTTAACCTCATAATTATCACTATCTAATATATAAAGTTTATTATCAGTGCTAGATACTATTATTTCATTTGTTAAATGATTAAATGTCATACTATTAGAATGACCAAGACAAGAAATAGTTTTAACTTCTTCGTGCTTATAAGTGCTTTTATCAAATATGTATAATTTAGTAGCACTAATATCGTCTTTTATTACACTACATAATATTTTATTATTTGTAATACACATTCCTTGAACTTTTTTATGTGTGTCATTTATAATAATATTTTTTAAATTAATAACATTTAATTCATCATTTAAATTTATATATTCGTTATTCGCATTATGTTCCAATTGCGAATCAACTTCGTCTAATCTATCGCCTAATTTTGCATAACTTTTTCCGTTTTCTCCTACTCTAGCATCTACTATTTCTGCATTACTATTTCCAGAATTTATTATTAATTGGTCAAAAGTACCTTCTAAATGTTCTTGTCTATTAGTAGTACTTTCTACTTCTTTATTTATCGCATCTATTCCATCATGTATAGAACTTCTTACTTCTTTACCGAATAATGCACCTTTAATATTATCTAAATGTTTTTTAATATTTGCCATTCTAAGCACCTCCATTTAGTATGCTTAATATTTCATCCAATTTGTTATTTATAGTTGTTGTATCAGCCTTTAATATATTTAAATCGGCTTTTACAGTTACTATATCTAGCTCAATATTATCTAATACTGATTCAATATTATTTATATCACTTGTATTCTTATTTACTTGATTCGTTAATATAGTTATATTGCTATTTATATCTGTTAGGTCATTACTTGTACTTCCTAAGCTATTATTTATATTAGTTATTTCTTTTCCAACGTCAGTTATAATAGTATTTATATTTCCATCAACTCTATATATTTGTTCAGTTGTATATTTTTCTACTGATACGACTCTATTACTAGCTTCTTCTGCTATCTTCATAGCTTCTGCATAACCTTTTTTAGCTTGGATATTATATTTTTTAATATCCTTTTCTAAATCGCCTAAAGTAATAGTAGATGTATGAGGATTGTCTATAGATATAGTCTTTTCAACTATTCTAACAGTATCATTTATATTAAGTATCTCATGTATTAAAGGATAATAATTTCCTACTTCAAAACTATCTATATCAATACCTATAAGACTTAAATCTAGGGCAGTAACTTTATTACTAATCAATATCCTTTGATTAAGTAAATATTTTTTACCTTTTGAAAATAAATTTTTAGCATCAGTAACATCATCAAATATAACCTGACCTTGTATAACTCCAAATTTATTTATACTTTCTTCATCATCTATATATCTAACTCCATTATTTACACTTTCTATAGTTAGCCTTTCTTCTAAATCTACTTCATTACCCTCATCATCTGTAGTCTTTAACTTAGATCCTAATACAACTAATCTATTACAGTACCCACTAACATCAATATTTTGCTCAATATCTTGTAAGTTTTTAGCAAGTCTTATTTCAGTAGTACATACTTTGCCTATTTCTTTTAAATAGTCTAAATATCTAATGTCATTTTCATATCTAATTTGAAGTTCTCCACCTAGTTTATCAATTAAGTCATCATCAATATTCTTTTTAGTTGTATCATAAGCAACATATCTATACAAACTATCATTATTATCAATTACATTTACGTTTCCTACAGTAAATTGCTTATTAGAATCTGTATTAGCATTATGAACTCGTATGAGCCTTTCTAAGTATCCTCTAACAGTAATATTATGTACTTCTTCATATGACTGATAAGTGTCTAATAAATAAGCTAATTCACTTTCACAAATATAACTTTTACTAACTAGTCCACTACTTGACATACTATGAGTTGGACTCAATACCCTACCTATAAACTCATATTTATTAGTTTTAGTATTTAATACCTTTACCTGAGTACTTAAAGGATTTATAAGATTATAACCTTCATTATTCGGATAAATAGTAAAAGTGAAACTATTTATACAATTTATACCTTGCTTAATAGTTCCACTTATTCTATTTGCTTTATTATTAGTTGAAACATGATTTATAACAGTTTCAATATTATTATTTACTATTGTTACGAGATACATTAAAGCACCTCTTTTCTAAATCTAAATTCAATAGTTCCATTGCCTTTTAAAGTTAAATTATTAGTACCTGGTTTAAATTTAAATCTATAATCTTTACTTGATCCAGATTCAACTACATATTTTTTATTGTCTAAAATAATTTCAAAATTAGATGATGTTATTATAGTTGGTTCTATATCAATAATACTAGAATTATATATATTAACACTAGAACTTCCATTGACTGTAAACTTAGTGTCTTGAAGTACATCAAGTTCAAAGTTAAAACTATCCCATAGATTATTACCTTCGTAGGCTTCACCAATTTTAAATGGATATGCTGTAAAAGTAACATCTATTAAACCAAAACTATAATAATTTTCAAAGTCTATATTTATACATTCAGCCATATAATAATAACCTTTTAAATCTTCATCAATTAGCATAGTTTTTTTATTAGTTCCTAATAACCAATTTTCTATTGATATTTTTTTATAATTCATAGCTTCTTCATTATCTACTTCAACTAAAAAAGAATATGTCAATTCTCTATCAGAATATGTATTACCACCATATATATTTGAAAAATCATAACTTCCATTCATAAAAGGGACAGTTTCATAAATTTTATTTTTACTTGGTGCTTTATGTTCTTTTGAATTAAATCTTTTTAAGCCAAAGTCATTAAAGCTATGTTTTCCATTATAAACTATATTGTACATTATAAAACTAACCCCCTTTCACTAAATGATATTCTTTGTCCGTTTTCAACATCTGTATATTCTGCTATCACTCTAGCGAATTCTCTTCCATCAATATTTACTGGAACTACTATTTCTTTTTTGATACTATTTATCTTGTCTATAAATTTATCATAATTAAATGAGCTTTCTTTAGCCGATTTAGTTTTTACATCATTTGTAATTTTACTTATTGTACTAGACATACTTTCATTAGCAGCTATTACATCTGATACAGTAGTTTGCTTTGCTCTAGCATAATTAAATCTAGCTTTAGTATAATCATTATCATTACAAGCAGCTAAGTATTCTTGTTCTTCTTGTCGTGGATCTTCCACCATCCTAAACATTGAAGTAACTTTTTTAATACCACTTGTAACGCTATTTATAGCACTTGTTATTCCTCCAAGTATTCCACTTATAACACTTTGTGCTGCTTTAAATGGAGCTGTCATTATATTTGTTAAAGTACTAAATACGCTTGATATAGTAGATCTAACTAAATTAGCCCCAGTGCTTACAACTGATTTAATGCCATTCCATGCAGTTTGAATAACTGTTTTTATACTATTCCAAATAGTAGTAACGACAGATTTAACTGCATTAAATACTGTAGTAACAACAGTCTTAACCGCATTTGCCCCAGAAGTTACAACTGGTTTAATAGCATTCCATACAGTCTGTATAACTGTTTTAATACCATTCCATGCAGTAGTTGTTACAGTTTTTATAGCATTCCATGCAACAGTTATAGCTAATTTAATAACTTCGACTCCTAAATTTACTATTGATTTAATTAATTCCCATACTGATTGAATTATACCCTTAATAGAATTCCATATAGTGCTTGTAGTTGTAGATATAAAACTCCATGCACTAGATACTATATCTTTTATAAAGTTTACGGCAGGTTGAGTAACTGACTTTATACTATCCCATGCACTAGATAATGTACTTGTTATATTACTCCATATTTCCAATGTAGAAGTTTTAATATTATTCCATACTGTAGTAACAGTTTCGACTATCGAGTTCCATACTTCGCTACATTTAGCTTTTATAGTATCCCAGTTATTATATAATAGTACACCTACCGCTATTAATGCAGTTATCACACCTATAGCTATACCTATAGGACCACTTAAAGCACCTATTGCAGTACTTAAAATACCTGCCCCTGCACCACCTGCACTAAAGAAAGTTACCAAAGCACTTATAGAAGTTGATAACTTAACTATAAATATAATTACATTCCCTACTATCAATAGTAATGGACCCAGTACAGCTAAAAATCCACCTACACCAATTATTACATTTTGGATAGCTGGATTAAGATTATTAAACCAAGTAAATATATTAGTTATTCCCTCAACTAAATTTTGAAATATGGGTATAAGTCTTTGACCTATAGTTATTAAAAGCCCTTCAAAAGCAGACTTCATATTATCTATAGCACCCTGCAAGTTATTTTGCATAGTATCATACATTTCACTTGCAGCACCATCAGAATTTCTTATACCTTCCTCAAATTCTCTTATCTTAGGTACACCAGCTTCAAAAGCCATATTTACACCTTTTAAAGCTTCTGTTCCCCATATAGAAGAAAGTGCCATATCTCGCTCGGCTTGTGTCATTCCTTCAGTAGCTTTTTCGACATCTGCAAGTATGTCGGTCATATCTCTATAGTTTCCATTTGCATCAACTATTGCTACATTTGTATCACCTATAGCTATTGCTCCATCTTTGGCATTTTTCTTCATATCTCTAAACATAGCATTTAGAGTTGTCCCTGCTGAACTTCCTTTAAGTCCCTGGTCGGCAAAAGTCCCCAATAATGCAGTTGTATCTGCTAAATCATAACCCATAGCATTAGCAGAAGCACCACAATATTTTAAAGCTTCTCCTAATTGTTGAACATCTGTATTTGAATTAGCTTGTGCATATGCTAACATATCTGTCATTTTAGTAGCTTCACTAGCTTCCATACCAAACATTGACATTGTATCTGTAACAATATCAGTAGCTAAAGCTAACTCCATGCCTGCTGCACCTGCTAATTTTAATGCAGGTTCAAGTCCTTCTGCCATTTGGTTTGCATCCCAACCTGCTAACAATTATGTTACCGTAAGTGTTCTTTTAATCACCTACTTCTATATATTTCTATATAGTTCAGACTATATCTTCATCTCCAACATTACTTGGTAAGATGTTCGGTACTCGTGTCCGTATTATTGCCTGTCATGGCTCAACGATTAGTCGTTACACCTTCTACTTACTTTTATTGACTTTCAGTAGCTTGGCTCGGTGTTATCATATTTAATATGCTTAATTTTAAGTATAATAAAAAGCACCTATTAAGATGCTTTATTGTATATAAATTCTTTTAATTGCTCCTTATTATTATTTTTATATCCATATGTATCATGGAATTCTTTATGACAAGTTTTACAAAGTGTAATTCCATTATCAACATCAGTTCTTAATTCTTCATGTTCTGAATAATTTAATAAATGATGTGCGACTAGATTGCTACCTTTATTATCTCCACAACATTGGCAAGTATAATCATCTCTTTCATACACTCCTTTTCTCCATTCATAGTAACCTACATACTTTCTCTCTATCAATCTCTCTTCTAATGGTTTGTCATGATTATAAGCATGAGAGTTTTCACCGCTATATAAAATGCTAAAGCCTTTATGTTGACACTCTCTTGAGCAATATACACTATGTTTCCCATTAAATTGTGATTTCGCTCGTTCTATTTCTTCACCACAATAGTCACAATTAACAACCTTTTTATCTTCTCTTAATTTACCACTATATTGATTAGCGCATTTTCTTGAACAGAATTGATTGTCATATCTAAATTCAGACGGTTTCCTTTTCATTTCTTTACCACAATTAATACATTCTTTTATTATTTTACGATAATTACTATTATTTTCACCCCTGCAAAACTTTCCTATGTTTTTCTTATAGCATTCATTTGAGCAGAATATATATTTTTGTTCTTTTATTCTACTTGGAATGACATCTATTTCTTCTCCACAACCATCACAATTATATTTCACCCTATCGTAGTTGGGATTATTTTCACCAGCCATTAATACTTTTAAATGCTCCGTTCTACAGCCTTGATTACAATAATTATATGTATTTTTTTTATATAATGACTTAACAACCTCTATATCCTTTAAGCAATAACTACATTTAGTTTCTATTCTATCTCTTCTAGCGATTCCTTGACATTCTTTGCTACAAAATCTAGTCTCTTTGGTCTGTGTAGTAAATTCTTTTTTACACGCTTCACAGTTTTTAGAATAAGTAGGTCTCTGTTTTCTCCTACATACTTTGCATTTATTTTCATAACCATCTTTTACCTGTTTTGATTTAGTAAAATTAGATATTTCTAAATTTTTACCACAAGATTTACATACTTTATGAGTTATCATATTAAATTACCTCCTACAGTAATTTACCTAATATACAAAAAGACAGAAGATACTTAGGATTGTATCGTTCGGGAGCTACCCTATCTGTCCTAATACTATAATACCTTAATTATACTTAAAATTAAACATATTAAACTTAGATTTTCACCGAATTCACCGAATTTATTCTTCTAATCATTTCTGATTAGCTGACCTTAGTTACAAAGCCATATAAGAAAGAGCTTCGGCACTTTCAGTTGCACTATATTTAGTGGTAGAACCCATTTCTCTGGCTTTATCTTCAAGCATTTTTAAATCATCACCAGTTGCTCCACTTAAAGCAGATACCTTAGATATTCCTGCTTCAAAATCACTAGCAGTTTTTATTGCACCTGCCCCTAAAGCTAATAAAGGCAATGATACCGCAGTAGTTATTGTACTTCCTACAGTCTTTAAAGAACTTCCTAAAGCTTCAAATCTAGTCCCTGCATTATTACTACTATTTGTAAACTCACTCAAAGTTGATTGTGCGTCTTTTAATCCTGCCTTAAATTTACTTGCATCTAAATCAAGATAACCGACCGCAGTACCAACATTTACACTCATATACTACCTCCTTTCTTTTCTTAGCTTTTCAGCTAATTGAAGGTTAATATTTCTCTTTTCTTCCTTTGTTTTCTGTTCTTCTCTCCATTTTGGCTTTTTCTCTTGCTCTAATTGACTAATTATATAGTCACAAGCTTCATCAAAGCAAAATGCAGTATATTCGTCATATATCCTAGCAATTTCAGAAGGTAGTTTTTTAAATCTTATAGATTGATTAAGTACTCTAATTATTTGCTTGCTTGTTACGAAAGTTTTCTAAGGATTTTACTCCACCTTGAGAATACATTAATATTGCCATTAATTGATTTTCTGTTAGTTCTACATTAGCTTTTTTAATATCTTTATAGCTTGGTTTAACTAAAGAAGCGTCTGCTAATACTTCCATCATTCCTACTAATTCTTTTAATGTCTTTATATCCTCTGATGCTTTTCCCATTACTTGACCCGTTTTACCGTTAAACATTTCAGTAGCAACAGATAATAAAGTATTAGGTATTTTACCGCTTGTCATTAGTTGCATCATATTAGGTTTTTTAATTTCTACTACGAAAGGAGTTCCATCTTCAAAACTTGGTAACTCAACTATTTCTGTTTGTTTTATCGCTTGTAATTGTTCTATACTTGTTATTTGCATAACTACCTCCAAAATTTCTAAAATATATAATAAAAAGGACTAAGGATACACCTTAGCCCATCAATCTCTTATTCTTCTATTTGTTCTTCTTCTACTTCTAAAGCAGGATGTTTAAAAGCAACAACACCTACTGGTAATTCACTAACTAATTCAACTGTATATAGCGAAGTATTTAAAGCTGGTCTTGATTTTATTGTGTATTCATTAGCATAATATTCTCCATCTTTAAAGTTAGGAGATATAAAAGATCCTTTACAATTAGGGAAAGTATATTTTAAATATTCACCAGTTGCTCCGTCATCTCCAACAACCTCAACATACACTATAAAATCAAAAGTTTTTGTATTTGGCATAGCCCCAACATTAGGAGCAGTATATTTTGTAAATGATCCACTACTAGTAACTGTCCCACCTTGTACATCTGCTAATAAAGCAGGAGTAAATACATTATCTTTACAAGTTATATCATGTCCTAACACCATATCTGGAACTTGTTTAGAAGCTATTAATTTATTTTTTATAGTAAGGTTTTTAGTTTCCCCTTCTTCTATTACTGGTTCGCATGATATTTCATCAGCAGTAGCAAAAGAATGAGTAGTTCCACCGCTTACTTTTATTTGTGTCATTACAACATCACATAAAGCAAATTGTTCCATTTTATGCACCTTCTTTCGTCTTAATTTTCTTGTAAGTAAATGAAGTCATATATGCCTTTTTATCATCATCGATAATAGTTGGTATAGCTTCAATAACTCTTCTTACGCCTCTTAAATATTTCATTACGCCAAGTATACTTTTCTTATAGTTTGATAGTTCCGAATACTTTCCAATAGGATAATAAATTAATAATTCGACATAATCATTAACTAAAGAGTTTCCAGCGATTTCACTTTCTCCATTTTCTTTCACAACAATATAAGGGTTTGTGCATATTCCTTTATGTTGACCAATAGAATACACATCAAACCCATTTTCTTTTAAATATTTATATATTTGTGCAAACATAATTTACACCTACTTTAATAATTTATTTAGTCCTTTTATAGCCTGAGGACTTATTATATCTATAGTTGGTTTTATAATAGCATATCTTTTCTCATTACAAAATTCTAAATAAATACCATAATGAACTCCATGTGATAATTCTACTCTAGCAACATCTCCAACCCACTTCCAAGAACTATTTAAACTTTGTTTAGCCATTCCAGTTCTATCAACCCAGGGTTTATTGCTTTTTGCATGAGTTTCCATTTTCTTAGCTACTGTGTCTGCATACAATCCAAGTGCTGCTCTAGTTTTAATTTCTCTTTCAGCTATTCCTTTTATAAGCTTACTAGCGTCAAATTTAAAACTCATATTAACACCTCTCGACTAACATATCAAAGTAAATATTTAACCTATTTTGGTTACCTAAATCTTTTATGATGTATTTAACATCATCAAGTAAGAAGTAATCATTTTCTTTTATCTTAACAGTATCTTCATCATAAATAACCATTAAAAACATCTGCTTACTTCTTTTTACTTGCCCTTTATCAGTAGTAATAGCACTAATTTGAGTATTACCTTCATGGTAAAAGCCTTTTACACTACATACAAGGTATTTTCCTCTAGGTTCTCCAAACTCATTTTTAACATCCCTATAAATATCAACATAAGTTGGGAATTTATCTATTACTTTCTGTATTTTAGGTTTTATTTTATTAGCTATCATAAAATCCTGCTCCCATTAGGTTTATATTTCTTTGCTAGCCTTAGCCAATAAGCAGAATTATTAGCTAACTGTAGTCCTCCTGGCAACTGTATGCTATCATCTTCGGCTTTTAATAATAAACATTCATATGCAGCATCATTTATGCTATTTTTATTTTTTTCTAAATAATATGCTATTTCTTCATCAGTAAAAAAGGGAGAAGTTTCCTCCCTTAATATTAATTTAAGTTCTTGAATCTCTCCCATTTTATTTACTCAACTTTCTTTTTTCTTGTTCTTTTAGTTTTTTGTGGGACTTCCACTTCTTCGACTATTGAAGCTAATCGTGTGCTAGGCTTCATACTTAACAACAAACTTTATTGCATCATGTCTTTTATTTAAAATGAATATATCTTCAAATGATTCTTCAAAGTATACATATTTACCTTGAGTTAATGCACTTGGAGCTTGTAATTGTGCAAACTCATAAGATGCTATTGGTAATATAGCAGAAGGATGAACTAACATCATAGCTATATCTTTAGCATCTTCAGCAGGTGCAAAACCAGTTGTAAATGTATATTTAGTCTTCATTAATTTAGTTGGTACTGGTATTACTTCAACCTCTTCAAGCCTTGTTACAGCCTTAGCTATTGAAGATTGACCATTAGCTCTTACTATAGTTATCGCATTGTCTATTAATGTTTTTGTATATGTATCAACATATAATATTCTACCAACAGAAGGTACTAACGCTTCATCCATTTCATCCATCAAAGTTTCAAACTTAGTCATTATATTTTCAGAAGTTAAATCAGCACTTTCAGCAACTATTGTTTTTTGTTCATCCTTTAATTTATATAATTGCGATATTGTATAAGCATCCATTTCTGGGAACTTTTCAAATTCATTCATAGTTTTAGTTATATTTTGTATAGTAACAACTTGATTAGTTTCATTTACATCTTTAGGATGCACTAAAGTTTGCCATTGTCTATGATTTTTTAATGTTTTAGTTTCCCAAGCATTGTCAAAATTTCTAGTAAAAGTTCCTATTGTATCTCTATTTCCATCTGTTCTACCACCTACAGTTATAGAAGGTATTTGTATTGTTTTTGCATCTACTACTCTATATTTTGTAGCATTCTCATTGCTCCATAATCTACCAAATCTTAAAACGTTTGGGTAAGCTTGAGCTAAAGCTTGTGAATATTGTTGTGCATAGTTTAAATTTGCCATATTATTTCTCCTTTATTTTTTATTATTTTAATGATTGGAAATTAAAGTCGAACATATTAACTTCTGCTCCACCTCTTCCAAAGTTTCCTAACCCTCCAGTATTAGCCGGAGTAGTTTCTAAATCAAATAGATAGCTATCTGATTCTTTTAACTTATTCAGTTGTTCTTCTAAACCTTCTAACTTGCCCTCATTTAACTTCACATTATCTATGTCTAGTAAGGCCCTTAAAGCTTTAGAATTTTTACATTTAGCATTATTTAGTGCACCTTCTAATGCATGATCAAACTTCATCTGATTTATTTTACTCTCATAATCAGTAGTAGTTTGTTTATTTAAAGCTTGCAAGTCTTTAATCTGATTAAGTAAGCTCTCATTATCTTTATTATTTTTAGATAAATCAGCTAATTGTGTATCTCTTTCTTTTATTTGAGTTTCCAACTCTGTCTTTTGAGTTTTTAACTTGTTGTATCTTTCATCTATGTTTTCGTGTTTAGTAGTATAAACTTTAGCTTCTTTCATAGAATTTAAGATATTTGTTATTTGGTCATCATTTAGACCATTACTTTTAAGTATTTCTTGAATCATTTTATCCTCCATTAACTTTTTTTACGTGATTATACACGATAGAGTTTTTTCTATTTGTTCTTTTACATCTGCAATAAGAAAATAAAAAGATGATAAAAGGTCGGTTATAGGATTACTAATTCCGACTTTCTCCTGGTACAACTTGGTACATGAGCATAAAAAAAGAACTTATAAAAAGTCCTCTCCATAATCTTCAAACCATTTATCTAGCTTATTATTTGTATTGCCATCTACCCATGCTCTAAGTTCCGTTCCTATTCCTTCTAATGACATAGGTATTTCTGGTACTGTAGTACATAAACCATTTGGGTGATCTAGTGGTACATCTTTAACACTAAATATCTGATTATCTCGTTCTCTGCATAATTCACAAGTTCTCCCATGAATATTAGAACTAACCCACCTAATACCTTCTACATAAGGATTTTTCTCACAACTTCTTTTCTGCGCTTGTTGGAATGCATGATTAACTGCAGTTCTAGCTAATCTTTGAGCATTATAATCAACCTTTTTATTAGTACGAGGATACACTTTCGACCATTCCCAGTCCTTGACTGCATCAGGATTAACATACCTTTCTAAATCCTTAGCTATTTCATATGTACTTTTCTTATTAGCAATACCTTCTGCAATAATATAATCAATATCTTTATTAAATTTCTTAGTATATTCCCAAATACGTTCACTAAGTCCTTTACAATCCTTGTAAGCTTTACCGAATAGTATCTCATTCATTGCATCTTTAGGTATCTTAGAAAACATACTTGAAAAAGTATCCTTCATATTCAAGTTGTACTGACTATTAATAGACATAAAAAAATCTAGCTGTACATTATTAGCTAGTTCCGATGATTTTTCTATATTCTCATTAATAATCTTTCCAACTTGCCTATGAATAGTTCTAATTTCTTTTTCTAGTTCATTTTTAAGTTCTTCCAAATACCTTTCCGATAAAGTATTAGGATTAACTTTGGAAAGTTTCTTAGATACCTTTATATACATATCATTGTATATCTGTTTTATCTGTTTTTCTTGCTTCTTAGCTAACTTAAGTTTTTTATTTTGAGCTTCTTCGCATAGCTTAAGATAATCTTTACTAGCCATTATTCTTCATCCTCAAAATTAGTTTCAAATTGAGCATAGCTATCTTCTAACATCTGCTTTTCTAGTTGTATTTGTTTTAATTCTTCTTCTGCTATATCATCAGTAACATTAGTCCATTTTTTTATAAATGTTTTTCTACTCATAGTTTGAGCATTAACTTTCTGTAAATCCAATGTCATTTCTTCATCTTCATTTTCTTGTAATGGATATTGATTTTCTACAACTACATCAAAGTTCTCTAACTTAGGTAATGTAGTTATACTATATACTTCATTCATTTCAAGTATAGCTCTTATCGTCCATTCAAGAGCAGGTCTCCAAGACATCATTTTTTCTTCACATCTAGTTATTAATTGCCAGTATAAAGCTTTCATACTCTTACCGCTAGTCATCATACCTTGTAAATCACTATTATTTATCATAGGTATGTTTAAAACTTCGTGCATATCTGACTTTATTCTATTTAAGGTATTTTCCATTCTTGTGTCATAGTTAAAGTCAGTATCTATAGTTCCTATTTGAGCTTGTTTTCCATCCGATGCTATATCTGTAGATACATCCCAATACGCTCCTGGTTTTAACTTAAAATGTTTACTAGCTTCTGGATCTACGTCAGTACCATAAATTATTCTATTCATACCTTTTTTAAGTGCATCTAAATCTTCTGATGCTAATTTATTGTAAGCTATGCCATTCTCTAATATTTCTTCTACATCAGATTCACCTTTTAAATCACCACTTAGTCCGTCATTTAAGATTACATAAGCAGGTATCCCACTTAGCTTTAAATCTACATTAACCGCTAGTGTTTCAAGCAAATCACCATTACCATTATAGAAAGCTTCGTTTAATATACATTTACCGTCTACCATTTCATACTTTTGTTTCCATATAATTTGCTTAGATTTATCTTGTTCCTGGTTCATCTGATGGAAGAATATTATCTTTTTAAGTTCATCTACTCTGTCCTCAAAAGGCTCATATACGAACTCTAAACTAGGTACAAACATTACTCTTATAGTTTTAGTAATAGTATCAGCATGAAGCTTTATAGCTATCCTTTTGCCTATAAAACAATCTCTAGCACCTTTTACCAACTTATCTTCAAATAAATTATCTTTAAGAAGCTTATTTATATACTTATTTATTTCTTCTACTTGTTCCTGGTACTTATCGTCCTCTACTTGTACAGTAAAAATAGGAGTTTTACCAAATAAGAACCTAGCTTCTTCTTTTATTAACTTTTTAATATAATTAGTCTTTTTCTTAGTTGGAGTATAATCTTTTTCATCAACTATCCAATCTTGACCTGGGCCTTCATAAATATCATAAAGTTTTATTATTTCATTCATTTCTTTTATAACTTCATTACCATACAATCCACCTAATTCAGTCATTATTATATTATTCACTTGTAACACCTCCTATCTACTGTTATAAGTTCTCTTTAAGTCTGCAACTTCATAATCATCTAATCCATACCAAATAGCACTAAAACTATGAGGGTCTATATTAAATTCGTCATATATTATGTTCCCTTTTGCATCTGTAGCATAGGTTAAGTTTTTAAGTTCTTTAACTACATCTTTACATGCATCAGAGCAATATATATTCCTAAATCTTTTAACTTTCTTTGTATTTTGAAGTCTACTTCCTGCGAACTTTTTACATTTCCTCATTCTAAAACCTTGTTGTTGATAATATTTTATAGTTTTAGGTTCTGCACAATCTGCAGTTATTAACTTATCCTTATAATCAGCTATTTCAATAGCCGTTTTATCATCTGTCATTTTATTCTTGTAATATTGATTAAATATATATAAGTCTTTATTTTCATCATCTATAGCCATACTTATCAGTGCATTGTATGAAGTTTCAAAACCAAAGTCCATACCATATCTATACCATCTACTAGATATCCTACCAACTTGTTCTTGGATCCATTCATCTGGCATAACTTGAAATTGTGGTAATACTCTTGTCCCATTTACCCCATATCTTCCAAGCCTAGCAACTCTATATAAATCAATATCATATGTTTTCATCTTTTCAAGTTCTTCTATATAGTCTTGTGGTAAATAATAATTATCATCACAAGTTGAATGATGATAATATGTATTATTTGTTATAACTACTCTTTTTTCATATAATTCATCATCATTAAGAACAATGTTGTCATTTTCTTCATCTATAAAGTAATGAGAGTATGTCCAATTAGCTTTTTCAACAGGGTTAGTTGAACAGATTATATGGTTAGTATCTGTTAAATGTCTTAAACGACCTCTTAGCTCTTTAAATGCAGCATACTTACATTCACTACATTCTTCTAGCCATACTATAGATACACCATTTATGGATTTAAGCTTAGCTGGCTTATCAAGACCTTTAAAAATTATTTGAGAACCGTTAGGGAATAATATCTTCATAGGTGAGCTTTTAAACTTTATTTCGTCTTCTAGCCCCATAGCTGTAACTATATCTTCAAATAGTGAGTAACAAGAATCTCTTATAGTGTCATAGACTTCTCTTACAACTAAGCACTTTCTTTTTTCTTGTTGGAGCTTAAGTAATATTTTAGTAGCAACATGATAACTTTTGGAACTACCATATCCTCCAACTAAAAAATAGTCTTTATAATCCCAATTAAAAATAAAATCTTCAAAATGGTCATTTACTGCAAAGCTAACTTCTTCCATTTTGTTCACTCGCCCTTACTACTTTTATAGTTATATTACTATCTTTATTATTACCACTAAGCTTTTTAACCTCGCATTTAAGCTTATCTATTCTTAGCTTCTGCTCTTCTGTTACTAAATCCCAGTTAGTATTAACCATAGTGTCATACTGCTTTATTAAGCTTCTTAGTTCTGACATCGCTCTACTTTGAGCATTTAAGAAGGTAGCTTGTCTATCCCACGCAAATTGAAATTCATACTCTAATTTTGAATCTCCATCTGATGTATATTCTTCTTTTTTAAGCTCTTTTATCATTTCCTCTTTACTCTCAACATACATAATTCGTTGAGCTCTTATTATTGCTGCATATTGAATTGTTATCTGCTCCCACAGTATGTCTAATTGATTTTTCTCAACTATATTTTCCATAAGCTCTAATGTTTCTTCTGGTAAATACTTAGAAAAGAATCCAAACTTCTCTGCATTTTTATTTTTAGGTTGTCCACCTTTAGATTTAGTTGGTTTATCATTTTTTTGCGAACGTTCACTTTCTTTTTCTGAACGTTCATTATCCCAACTGTATGTCTTTTTCCAACGCCTCACAGTTCCATCCGGGATATTTAATTTCTTTGATATTTCAACTAATTTATAGCCTTTTTTATAAAGTTCGTATGCCTCTTTTACCTTTTCATTTGGCGCTCTTGCCATACCACCACCTCATATATTCGTTTTGGAAAATAAAAAAGAACCCTATTTCTAGTATAAGGTTCTTTAATAAATTACTTCTTAGGTAATCCCTTGTATATATTTTCTAT
>OHMN01000808.1_pt1 | contig 25506 bp, 24 predicted proteins | sample 1569361 | NCBI WGS metagenome assembly OHMN01 (sample SAMEA3541508, study PRJEB24748) | human gut metagenome | biome: human gut; feature: human-associated habitat; material: faeces | place: China | collected 2012
CCTCTATTAACCTTTTACACAATAACCTATACTTAATGTTCATATCGTTCCTATGTCTCTCCCTCTAATCTATATTTTCCATCCTTATATACGTTATATATATAATTATTATATAGTACATATAATTGCCTGAAGCATATCAAGTGCTTCTCCGCCTCGAACCTCACCTACAATGATTCGTTCTGGTCTCATACGAAGAGAGGATTTAATCAAATCACGAATTGTAATCTGACCCGCTCCTGCTGCATTTGCATTTCTTGTTTCAAGACTTACAAGGTTATCAATCCCTGTTATCTGAAGTTCCGCTGAATCCTCGATAGTAATAACTCGTTCATCTTTCGGAATATAATTGGAAAGGGCATTCAGGAACGTTGTTTTTCCTGAACCTGTTCCTCCCGAAATAAAGATGTTATATTTTGCCTTTACCAGAAGCTCCAGTTTTTCTGCAATCTCTTTTGTCAGAGAACCGTATTGAATCAGTTTCTCAATCGTCATTGGCGTCTTGGAAAACTTTCGGATAGTAAGTGTTGGTCCACATAAAGCAATGGGTGGAAGTACCACATTTACACGAGAGCCATCCGGCAGTCTGGTATCACAAATCGGATTTGCCTGATTGACTTCACGTCCTGCCATTCCAACAATTCGTTGAATGACATCTTCAAGCCGTCTCTGACTTTCAAACTTCTTATTCATCCGAAACAGCCGACCATTTTGTTCAATAAAAATATGATCCGGTCCATTTATCATAACCTCAGTAATGGTATCGTCTGCCATAATACTGTCCAACAGACCAAAGCCTCTGATAGAGCTATAAATCTGTTGTACAATCGAAACTTTCTGTTTAATCGGGCAATATTGATTTCCAATATTTTGAGTGACCAGATTTTCTATACTTGCTTCGAGTTCTTCATCACTCATCCTGCTGAGTGGAAAATTGTCTGTTACATATTGTTTTAATTGTATAACAAGCTGTTCTTCTTGCTCCAACTGCATCTTCATCCCCCTGTCTGTCATTTCTAATTTCTGTTAAACAAATAAAAGTAATTAAAAAAGTACATCAAAGAATTCCATCGATGACAGCTGTTGAATAATCTGTTGTTCGGAAGCATCCATATATAATGGTGCACCACCGACTGTTGCAAGTGGTAGTTCATTTAATGTTTTTGCACCCTTGGAACGGAATTTGTTATAAATCACTCCAAACCGATTCAAGAGTGCTGTATTACTGCTTCGCTCTAATGTCTCTAATGCCTCTACTGCACGAAACAGTTTCGTATTTGCAAAATCAGAACCATCACTTACCATTACGATTGTACGAATTGCATTTTGAATTTTCATAAATTCTTTTCCAATATCAAAGTCCATATCTAAAATAATGTACTTATAATAACCAGACATTTTCAAAGCGGAAAGTAAAGTGAGAATATCGTCGGCATTTAATTCAATCATGTCCAACGCAATCTGTGAACCGGAAAAGAAATTGACTCCACTTGCGTCTCGTTTCAGACAGCTTTCCAATTTCATCTGGAGATTGGTTCTCTTTCCCTTCAAAGAGAAAATAACATCACTTAAGGTTGCCTGACCTTCTCCTGAAAAAAATGCATCTGCAGTTCCAAATTTCTCGAGATTTAAATAAAAGACATTCACTCCATGTCCTGCAAACCGTCTTGCACATGCGGCTGCAATGCTTGAAGTTCCAACCCCACCTGCAGGAGACATAAATGCAATTACACTGCAATCTTCATCTACCTGTGAAGAAAGTTTTGATATGCTTTCTGCTTTTTCAGAATAGACTCCCAATATCTGTTTATAAATCAAATCTGCTTTCTGGAACTTGCAGATCGCTACACAATCTCTTACACTTTCTATCCCTGCCGAGTCTACCAGATAAGCAAATCCGCATCTTCTCGGAAGAGATTCTTCATCAATTTCAAACGAGTCATCCGCTAATAAGACATCAATTCTTTTTGTGTCCAATGCCTCCATCGCGCCCTCATATGTAGTAAAAGAATATACCTCTAACTTATCCGCATATCGAACATTAAACACATTTGTAATCCTGCTAAGATAGCCCGCATCCTGTTCTAAAATAGCAATTTTTATTTTCATAACCTTTTTCTCTTCTTTGTTTTTCTAATCCCTTAACTATTTTTCTCTTTCGACTTAAGTTTTCTTATTTCATTAATGTTTTTTATAATTTTACACTTCAATGACATATTTTTACAATATGTGTCAAAATCTGTGGTCAGTCTTTTTTCCATATAGACTCATTTTCTGTTCATAATTTAATTTTTATCTTTTTTATGGATTGATTTTTTTGAATTTTAGATTTGCTTTTTGAATAATTGAGATTCTTAATGATGAAAAAAATTAGACTTTGAAAAGATTTTGGTTATGAGTAAGTAGCATAGCGAATTGTGAATGTCCGCTTGATTTTGAAAAGCTCGATTTTGATTTCATTTAAAAAATTGATTTGAAGCTATCATAGCAGTTAGCTTCTGTTCTGTCAAGATGTGGTTTCTATTAGATTTGCACTATTTTAGGTGCTCTTTTAAATTACAATCTCGTAACAACATGAGCCATCTGAAAACAGATAGCCCATGTTTCACTTCCTTGTATTTACTTAGTTTCGACTTCTTCCTCCTCGAGTTCTTTCACAGCCTGCTCATATTCTGTTTCTGAATATATCTGTAAAATTTGTTGCTTTGTAGCCTGAAATACTTTTATCATATTTTTCACTGCTTTGATATTTGCTTTTTCCGATGCCTCTTTTGCTGCTTTTTCTGCTGCAATCTCTTCATATTTTTCCATTACATCACACACTGCGTCTAAACCTCCTTTTTCATGTTTTAAAAATTTCATTTGCTTTGAAAACTCTGGAAATTTCGGAGCATCTACTTCTTTTTTCAAGAAACAGGTCATTAGTGTCATTAGTTCTGAGAGTTCTGTTCCATCTTTTATCTCTGTATTTACAAAGATTCTCTCCAGACCATCCTTTACTTTTTTTCTGTTTCTCGAACTACTCTGTCCATATGATATTTTGTATATCCTCCATGAAACACATCAAATTCAGAAATATAAACCACATATAAATCTTCAAGTTCTCTGACTTTATCTCCTCTTTTGGTACGACATTCTTCTCTTTTGATTTGTTTTTGTTTCACTTCATTAACATGAATTTCACCAGTTTCAAAATATAATTTCATTTAAAGTTCAACTCTATAATGTTGAAATTCTTTCGCCATGAGAGAATAACATCAGAAAGAAGAGATACAAAAAATCTCAAATGAAAGGAGGCTTTTATATGTGGTTCTTAGGTTGGTCAGTTTGTTATTCTGCTCTTGTTATTGGGCACGCCGTTTCTTCTTGTAGAAGAAGATAAAAGCTATTTAAAATTATTAATTATTCAAACGAAAGGAGGCTTTTATATGTGGTTCTTAGGTTGGTCAGTTTGTTATTCTGCTCTTGTTATTGGGCACGCCGTTTCTTCTTGTAGAAGAAGATAAAAGCTATTTAAAATTATTAATTATTCAAACGAAAGGAGGCTTTTATATGTGGTTCTTAGGTTTATCAGTTTGTTACTCCGTCCTTGTTGTCGGTCACGCTGTCTCTTCTTGTAGAAGATAAACATTTCAAAAAACGCCCAAAAACATATTCTGGAGATATAGCCCACAAAGCTATATCTCCATATCCAACAGGAGATTGTATTATGATAGATATAATAAATTTAACTAAAACTTTTAATGGTCATCCAATTTTAAATAATTTAAACTTAACAATCGAATCTGGTGAAATTACAGCTTTAGTAGGAAAAAATGGAGCAGGAAAAAGTACATTAATCCGTTCTATCTCAGGCTTATTAAAACCTGATTCCGGTGAAATTCAAATCAAAAACAATTCTCAAATTGGTATTTTAATGGGTGGTGAAGTTAATCTTTATCGAAATCTGACAGCTTATGAAATTATTCATTATTTCGGAAGTTTGCACGGAATGAAGAAAAAAGATATCAATAAAAAAATGGCTGAACTCGACGAAGTTCTTAACTTCAAGAATTTTATAAATCAAAAAGCTTATACTTTCTCAAGAGGCATGAATCAGAAAGTTGCATTTATCATTTCACTTATCCATAATCCTGATATTTTATTACTAGATGAACCTTCTACAGGATTAGATCTTGAGGCTTCTAATGATGTAATTAATTTTATTAAATACCTGAAAACTCAAAACAAAACTATATTAATAGCAACACATAATATTTTTGAAATTTCAGATCTAAGTGACAATATTGCATTTTTAAGCAATGGAAACATACAACAAAAAATCAGCACCTCTCTATTCTTTAAAAATTGTCCTCCTGACAGAAAAAATGACTACATTATTAAAGAATTAGATGGAAGAAAGGATTTGTAAAATGAAAGAAAGTATCATTATATTAAAAAAAGAATTACTTGAAATCTTTCGAGATAAAACTTGTATCTTTATTTTACTTATGCCAATACTTACTTTGCCTATTTTCATTATAGGATTAAATACCTTAAAAACTAATACTCATCCTACTAGTACTACTAACATTTGTATTCAATCCGATTCAGAACAATCTAAAAATCTTTTTAATCAATTTATCTCAGAAAACAATACTCTTAGAGTTCATATAATAGATTCTTCAAATCCTGATAAACTTCTTCAAAATGGAGATATTACTTGTTATATAGCTATATATAATCAAAATATTGATTTTATTTATAATTCAAATTCTTATGCTTCATTACTGGAAACAACAAAATTAGGAGATAGTTTTCAAAAATTTTATAATACTGCATTAAGTGAATCACAAGAGAATATTCTCCAAATGAACTTAAAGGATGAAAATCATATTTTAGTTGATGCAACCTCTTCTATTTCCAATATTATTCTTCCGATTTTACTATTAACCTTAATTCTCAAAAGTATCATCACTTTTTCCAGTGATCTATTTGCAGGAGAAAGAGAACGAAAAACCTTAGAATTATTGTTATTATCTGGAGTAAATCGAAAATCTATTTACTTTGGTAAGACATTAACTTTATTTCTTTTATCTTTATTAAACTTGCTATTAACCTTTTTGGGATTTTTTATTTCTTCATTTTTCACAGATTCTAAAAGTGCGCAGCTTAAATTTATGATCGTTGGAAATACTAATTTTAATATCGCAGGTATGATCTTAACCCTCATATTTTTATCTGTAATTGCTGTTTTTTTGACATCAACTACTTCTATGATATCCAGAAATTTAAGAGCTTCTCAATCATTCAATAGCATTATATTTTTAGGAATAATTGGCACTACCGCTTTAGTTTCTCTAGGATTTATTCAATGTCATTCATTATTCTTTAAATTCATTCCTATTTTAAACCTTATTTTTTGTTTCAATCACTCTTTTATCGGAATAATAACTATTTCTGAACTACTATTAGGACTATTTACAAACATTCTCTTTATTCTTTTACTAATTTTTATCGGAATTAGATATATTAACACAGAAAAAATCCTCTAATTCTCCCAAACATAAGGTGTTTTCGGATTCTTTTATTCTACCTGATAGCAACCCAGAAAACTCCGTCACCTTTGATTGCAAAATAGGTATATGAAAGATTTCTTCTCCATATACCTATTTACTTTCTCTATTTACTTATTTTCAGCTTCTTCCTCCTCGAGTTCTTTCACAGCCTGCTCATATTCTTTTTCCGAATATATCTGTAAAATTTGCTGCTTTGTAGCCTGAAATACTTTTATCATACTTTTCACTGCTTTAATATTTGCTTTTTCTGATGCTTCTTTTGCTGCAATCTCTTCATATTTTTTCATCACATCACACACTGCGTCCAGACCATCCTTTACTTTTTTTCCTGTTTCTCGAACTACACCGTCCACATGATATTTTGTATATCCTTCATGAAACACATCAAATTCAGAAATATAAACCACATATAAGTCTTCAAGTTCTCTGAATTTATCTCCTTTTTGGAAGTCTACAACAGCTTATACTTGCCGCATTATATCTTACCCTCTTTAAGTGATTATCATTATTCAAGCGCTGTACCTCGATATTACATTTCGTTCCATTTCCAAGTGTACATAATGCATCCAGTCTTACCGAACGCCCATATAGATTTCTTTTACTGTTCTGTACAATTACATCTTCTACAACTAACTTTTTATCGCTTAATATCACTCTTAGTATTTCTTGGCAAAATGCTATATCATCTGCCAGCGTTTCAAAAAAGGCATCATCTATTGGAGGAAAATCACGAACTTTTTCCTGCTTTTCCTCCAATGTAAGCTCTTGCTTTTTTGCCATTTCCAACTCCTTTTGGTATAATGCTTATTCTTCTGGTTTACTTTTATTATATCATGATAGCACTTTATTACAAACCAATTTTTCGCTTCTAATAACATAAATCTGCTGTAAAATCTTAGTTACCGCTTAACTCCCTTTTTACTTTCCAATTAATTTCCTGCATTTTTCCCAAAAACTAATCTTCTTATCTTTATCTTTTTGATTTTGCTCCTCCATCATTTTCATATCAAATCGTTTTGAAAATGCCTCGATATTTTTACAATATGGACCAGATGGTTTAATCGCAAATACGATTCTTTTAAAATATTTTTTATACCCCATTTCATAAATCACTTCATAAAATGCCTGTGCAACAACCTCTGGAGGATTTTTAAATGCTCCACACCCAAACGCTCCTAAAATAATTGTCTGCACTTGATTGATTATTGCTGCATCCAAAATGTTTTTTATCCTTTTTACAAATATTTGTTTTAATTCGTTTCCTTCAATTATAATACTCCCTCCAAGGTATGGCGCAGCGCATGTAATCACATCTACTTGAAACCATTCATTTTCCGGCATCAAAACAGGAACTGGACTATCATCTTTAAAAACAGTAATTCCTGGACTGTAAATCATTCGGTCCGTAAACCAATTCCCGCCTCTTTTTGCATGATAAAAATAATAATCCTCAAATACCTTTTCATCTTTCAAACACTGATACAGGTTACTGCTTCTACACAAGCACTCTTCCTGTGCCTTAGCACCATTTTGTACTCCACCTCCTGGATATTTCGGGTTTGCAAAATTCAAAACTGCTACTTTTCCATCTTTCAAATAATTCCTAGCCGAATGAAATGTCGTATCTATCTCAACCTTAACTTCTGCATCATTTAACGCTTTCATTGAATCTTTGTATGCAATCTTAATCTCCGAGGCAATATCTTCTTTGAATACTCTGGTATTTTGAATTGCTTCTCTTGTCACATCCCAAAGTTCATCCTCTGATATTTTTAATGTATCTTGAAAACAAACTATTAATTTATTGTAATCCATGTTTTTTCCCTTTCGTATTCTAATCTTTCATATCCTAAAAAACCTGCAGAGATTTCTCTCCACAGGTTCTTAAATTTATTCTTCTACTTGTTCTATTTCTTGAACTGTTTTTTCCATATCCGATTCTATTTCCTGATTTTCTGTTGATTCTGGTTCATCTGCTTCTTCTGTATTCACATCTTCAGACTGCTGTTCTTCTATATTCTGTTCTGTTTCTACATTTTCATCCTGTTTTAAATTCTGCTCACTCTCCTGTGTTTCTTCTTGAATTACAGATGGTGCTTCATTTTGCAATTCATTTTCATTTGCACTCTGAACAACTGGTTGAGATTCACCTGTTTCAGAATAACTCTTTGTAGAACTACCAAGCGATGTCCAGGTAAAATTTTCAAATGAATATTTCTTTAATTCATCTGCACTATTAGCAGAGAATACATATTCCAGCTTTGTTCCATTTAATTTATAAAATGGCCAATACCAGGCAGACGGCATAGGTCTTGTTTCTGGTGATCCGGCAATCATATTATAAGCTGATGAATATCGGAATCGACCATAGCCATACATTTCATTCACATTTACAACATTTTTTTGGCTATCCAGTACAAATGTCCATGTTCTAAAAAAGCCTAATCCATCAGCAGAATCAATTAATAATTCAGAAACATTATCTGCGTTTAAATCAGTAATAACATAAGACAAATTTGAATACCCACTTGTATATTTTTTATAACTTCCCCCACTTATAAATTCATTTAATATCTGTTTATCTGTCTTTGTTCTCGTCTTAGTCCATCGTCCATTTGCATCTACATAATAGTTTCCAATCCAGGTATTTGTCTTGAGTGAACCATCATTTGTGCCACCAAAATAATACCAATATCCATCAATTTTCTGCCATCCGGTCTTCATTGCTCCATCATTTGCTCCGCCCAGATAGTATTTCTTTCCATAGATAGTTTGCCAACCAGTTTTCATTGCTCCGTCATTGGAATGACCGAGCCAATAGTAGTATTTTCCTACTTTCTGCCAGCCAGTTTTCATCGCTCCATCATTCGAACCGCCAAGCCAGTAATATTTTCCATATACTTGTTGCCATCCAGTTCTCATCACACCATTACTTCCAAGCCAGTAGTATTTTCCGTACACTTTCTGCCAATAAGTTTTCTTTGCTCCGTCGTTTCTTGCCCCCAGATAATACCATCTGCCATCTACTTTTGTCCAGCCGGTATCCATATATCCGCCGGAATTAAAGTGATACTGTTTTCCATAAATCGTTTTCCACTGATTTTTAGGATAGCTGTAGTCATTTTCCTGCCACCAGTAGCCATTTTTGTTCTGCTTCCACCCTGCCGCCTGAACCGTTGCAGGTACCATAGAAAATGCAAGTGTTCCGGCAAGAATGGCTGTCGCCAATTTTCTAATTATTTTTTTCATAAATGCCTTTTCTCCTTCTAATTTTTCTTTTTCTATCTCATTGTTATAATTTTACACTTTTTTGTTTTGCGTTTACAATATGTGTCAGAGGTTGTAGTCAGTTTATTTTATATTAAAAAACCTGCAGAATCATCTGATATGCACCTTATCTCAAAGGAAATCATATCAACTTTCTCTGCAGGCTCTTTTCCTGTTTTTCTATCTTCTTACTCTGCTCTTTTTCCACACACGGTACAAAAGACAGAGTCATCATCTAATTTAGCTCCACACCCAATACAAAATCTTGGTCTTTTTGGTGTCTGCACTTCATCTGGTCTTTTGAATGTAATAGAATTCACTCTCATAGTTGCTTCTTCCGCATTTTCATCTGCTTTTCTTACTTCTTCTCCACAATTAATACAGAATCTGACATTATCAGCAAGAGTCGTTCCACAATTCGGGCAGACATTTTTAGCTGGATTTTCCCATTGTTTTTCAAGTTCTTCCTGCTGTGTCTGCGCTGTATGTTCTGAATGAACGGATACCGTTTTCTCTAACGACACCTTTTGTGAAGTTTTTTCTTCAGTCTGTTCGACCGGATTTACATTTTCAAACATCACATTCTCTTTGGCTGGCTCTTCTTTTTTTACAGGCATACCACATTGAATACAAAATGCCACACCATCCTGTAATTCAGCTCCACAATTTGTGCAGACTTTTTTGAGCCCATTCACCTGTGGCTGTTCTTTTACAACTGGATTTGGATTCATCTGCGGTTGCACTATTGCATCCAAACTTGGACTTTGTGACTTTGCTGTTGTATCTGATACTGAATTCAATTGTGGCTGTGGTGTTACATTTGGAACGGGATTTATCGGTGGTTGATGTGTCACTTCTGGAACTGGATTCACTGGCGGTTGTGACGTTCCAAATGGCACTGTATTCTGGTTTACCTGTGGCTGTCGTGTCTCTGGCACAGGCTGATTCATCTGTGGCTGTGGAGTTGGATTTACTGGTGTTTCTTCCACATAAGGTGTTCCACAGCTTGTGCAAAAACGAGCATTTGGTGCTACAGTTGCTCCACATTTCTTGCATCTTCTTCCAGAATTAACTGCTGGCTTTGGCTGAATTTTTGGTATCTGAGCTCCACAAGTCATGCAAAATGCAGCTCCTGCTGCCACTTCCGCTCCACATCTCTCACATTTTTGAACGCCTCTGATATCCATAATTTCCTGTTTATACCGTTCAACTTTTAATTGGGAAGCCTTGAGTGCATTTAATAAATCTGCAAATCCAGCCTCATTATCCCGACCATGTAATGTTACATAAGTCTGACCGATTTTAAAATAGATTTCTCTGATTCGATTTTCTTCTTCCGATACCATAGAATTTAATCTTGTAATATCAGACACTCCCTTTACCTTTGATACTACATTTGCTGTTGCATCCGTTGCTTTTTTTTCAAAATTATCCCAAAATGCCATTATTACTCCTCCCATGAATTTTTCGTTATTTCTATTTTAAAACAAATCTTGTTTTCTGTATATTCTTTTAGCGTATTTTTTACAATTTTATTTCTCCCAAAACTTGCTGAATGAAACTTCCAAATATATTAATGGGTATGAGAAATAAAATTTCCCCATACCCAAATCTTTACTCTGATTTCATTCTCTTTTTTGCTGAATTCAACATCACCAAAATGGAGGATACACTAATTGTAACTGCTGAAACAATCAAATAAGCACTCGCTGTATATAAGACATAATCTATTGTTCCATACTCCAATCTTGAATAACTGTACATTCCCGCCCCAAAAATTCCAAGCGATAATACAATGCTCATAATTGCATTTACAGCTGTACTCTTATTCTTAACCAGCTCAATTAAACTGCTTCCTGCAAGTAATACAATTGCAATAGGTGGAAGCATATAATACACAATTCCCATCTTAGAAGACTGCATCAGCATCATTGCAAAACTCTTATAATAGATTCCTGAATAAATCCATCCCCCCGCCAATACTACATACAAGAATCCAATTAATGCACTCATTGCTTTTTCTGATTTCTTCATATCACTTGTCCTCCTTTGTCTTTCTGTCTTTATTAAACCACGATGAGATAGTTTCAACATTATAGGCTTAATGATAGTTTGAAACCATTCTTTGAAAACGTGAAACTATAGAACCTAAAGTCTCTGGATTTTTAATTAATAACTTTTTCTTCTTTTGGCGATTTATTTTCACTATTATCACTCTGCGTTTCACATTCCTGTGTATCCTTCGAATCGTTCTCATTTAATTGAGATTTTTCTTCTTGAATTTTATCAGTTTCAGTTATTCTTTCCTCTAAATTTGTTTCTTCTTTCTGTTCATCTTGATCTTTCTTTATTTCGGAATCTTTATTTTCTTCTATAATCTCTTGTTCTTTCTCATTTTGAGTAACTATTGGAGTCTCATCTTCTTCTGCTGAAAACCAATCAACACCTTGTGGCCAGTTATTTAAATACCATCCTTTAACACATCCTGAACTGTTAATATAAATTGTTAATGCATGCAATGTTCCATTTATCTTTTTTGTATAACCATTTTCACCGTTCCATTTAAATTTATTTTCCCAACCAGCGTTCCTTAGCATTACATCTGAAGAATTTTCGCTATCTCCTATACTAATTCCATTCAATCTTATATAATCTGCACTTTCATTTTTCATACTAAACGGTTCAAATGAATATCCTTCTTGCCATTCCAAATAAAACCCATCTTTCACATAAGAATCGGAACTTCCAAATTGCCATGACCTTGTCTTTTTCATTCCTAACTTGCTTACTAAATTCTTATAATTCGTCAAATAATTTTTTATATCTACTACAGTTTTTGATTTGTCCCATCTTCCATTCGCATCTACGTAATAATTTCCAACCCAAGTATTTGTTCTTAAAACGCCTTCATTTGATTCCCCTGTTTTTCCAAAATAATAATCATATCCACCTATCTTCTGCCAGCCAGTCTTCATTGCTCCATCATTCGCACCGCCAAGATAATATTTCTTTCCATATACCGTCTGCCAGCCTGTTTTCATCGCTCCATCATTGGAATGACCCAGCCAATAATATTTACCATACATTTTTTGCCAACCTGTTTTCATCGCTCCGTCATTGGAACTTCCTAACCAGTAGTACTTATTATAGACTTTCTGCCAACCTGTTCTCATTGCTCCGTCATTTCCAAGCCAGTAATATTTACCATACACTTTCTGCCAGTAAGTTTTCTTTGCACCATCATTTTTACTGCCAAGGTAGTACCATTTTCCATCAATTTTTTTCCAGCCTGTATCCATATATCCGCTGGAATTAAAATGATATTGTTTTCCATTGATAGTTTTCCATTGATTTCTCGGATAACTGTAATCATTTTCCTGCCACCAATATCCATTTTTATTTTGTTTCCATCCAGCTGCCTGAACCGTTGCAGGAATAACCGCAAATGCAAGTATTCCGGTAAGAATTGCAATTGCTACTCTCTTAATAAACTTCTCCATACACCGACTTCTCCTTTTTTATTTTTCGATTTTATTGCTTTAATTTTACCTTTTTGAAGCCCATTTCCACAATATGTGTCAGATTTTGTAGGCAAACTTTATTTGCCTTTAGACGCAAAAAATTTTGCAATAAAAAACAGACATGCAAAGATTTCACTTTCTACATGTCTGTTTCATACAAGAGTTTTTCTAATCCCTCTTTTCCTATCTGCTTTACTATATACCCTCGATAGTTTTAAGTTTCACGTGCGATATATTCAATTAATGCGCAAACATAAAAGTAATCATTTCTTTTTCCGTCATATTTAACCTCACTTTTCAAGAACTTCAAACAATCAAGGGCAGAAAGTATGTGAAAACTAATCTGATGAGTTGGATGTGTGAACTACTCAGCTACAAGTAACCGAGTAGTTCACTTATAATAGATTTATTATATTTTCACAACTTAATCTTTATTCTTCAACCAAGTAAAAACGGAGTTTTCTGGCTTTTTTATTGCCACTAATGGCAAACCAGAAAACTCCGTCTCTGTTGGTTTTTAACTGTTGGTTATTATTCAATTACTGAATTCTGCTAGGTGCTTCATCTACTTTTTGATAATTTGCATTTATCCATGTTTCACTTTGTGTACCATTAGTCCATGAATAATATTGTCCATCCTGACATGTTACCTGTATCTGCATTCCTGATTGAGTCGGTGTAAATTTAAGTAAAAATTGTTTTTTGGAACGATTTCCCTGAACTACATACTCACTCTTTCCTGATTCCCAATGAAAAAAGAAATCTTCATCCGAAGAACTTGCTCCATAATTATGCCAGAACATTAATTGTGCATTGTTATAATCTTTACTATTGTTCATAATTGATAATTCTGATAAATATTCTCCATTTGAATAGCGATATTTTGTTTCATTCCATTTTCCATCTGTACCTACATATACACCATATTCGTTAATCCAGGTGTCTGTTTTGAGTGAGCCATCATTTGCTCCACCAAAATAATACCAATATCCATCAATCTTCTGCCAGCCCGTTTTCATCGAACCATCATTTGCTCCACCAAGATAGTATTTCTTTCCATATACCGTCTGCCAGCCTGTTTTCATCGCTCCATCATTGGAATGACCCAGCCAATAGTATTTACCATACACTTTTTGCCAACCTGTCTTCATTGCTCCGTCGTTGGAACTTCCTAACCAGTAGTACTTATTATAGACTCTCTGCCAGCCTGTTCTCATAGCACCGTCATTTCCAAGCCAGTAATATTTGTTGTAAACTTTCTGCCAGTAAGTTTTCTTTGCACCATCATTTTTATTGCCAAGGTAGTACCATTTTCCATCAATTTGTTTCCAGCCTGTATCCATATATCCGCTAGAATTAAAGTGATATTGTTTTCCATAAATCGTTTTCCATTGGTTTTTCGGATAACTGTAATCATTTTCCTGCCACCAATATCCATTTTTATTTTGTTTCCATCCAGCTGCCTGAACAGTTGCAGGAACAATGGCAAATACAAGCATCGCCATCAAAAATGCAATTGATAGTTTCTTAATCATTTTTTTCATTGTATTCAATTCTTTTTCTTTTTTCATAGGCTATTTTCTCTTCTCCAATTTATTAAAGCAGTCCCGACAATTCCTCCATATTTATATACCATTTTCGTCCTACTTTGATAACTGGAACGGACACTGTCTGTGAATCTGTTCCTAAATCTGTTTTCACTGTAAACTTTACATCAACTGATTTTGCAGCAGAGACTTTCACACCATACTCTTCACAGTCCTCTTTGATGTCCTTTAAGTCATCACCTTTGATATCTTCTGCATCACCAATCTTATAATCAATATCTACGTTATCTCCCAACAAATCGTAAATATCCATGTCATCCAGTTCATCCTGAATTTCGCTAATTGCTTCTTTTTTATCTACATCAGCGTAATCCATGTAAGCATCTGGTATAACGCTTAAAATTTTCTCTGCATCCTGATTCAGTGAACCTTCAATCAGATTCTCTACTACTTTCTTATATCCTCCTCGTCCTCCAAGTAAACTAAATAATAAAAATACAACAACTACCACAGCTGCTGCCGGAACTATAATTTTAAGTTTTCCGGTTTTCTTTTGAGGGGTTACAATCGGTGCTGATACCTCGTTTTGATAGACAAAATTGGAATCCGGCTGCACTGGCTGTTCCTGCCATTGCTGATTCTGGTTCAGATTTTGATTTCCACCACCGCCATCAAGTCTTGCTCCACAATTTTGGCAAAACATTGCATGGTCTTCATTTTTCGTTCCACAATTTCCACAAAACATACGCTTATCCTCCTTTATTTGTTCTTCTGATTCAATTAAATTATACTTCACCTATCCCAATTTTGGCTACTTATTTATTCGCTTTTATTTGTTGAAATTGTATTTTAATTCAATTCATTTTCTTCTGTTGATTCAGATTCCTGTCCATCCTCTGATTTATTCCCCTCTGCCTGAGAATCTTCCTCCTGAATTTCACTATTTTCTTCTGCACCAACAAATTCTTGTGTTAACTCTTCTTGTTTTTCTGGACTTTGTTCTTCTGAAATTTGTTCTTCTACAGACTGAATATTTTCTGTATCCCCTTCACTTTCAGCTGGAACTGCACTTTGAACTACCGGTTTACTCTCATCGTCCTGATTATACCTGATTCCACCTATCACATTTCCATTTGAATCATAATAAACTCTCGAGAACGTGACCCTGTCACCATATCGGCTGTTTTTCTCTACATCAATCTGCATTCCTTTTGTTCTAAATGAGTATACCATTCTACCATTGTGTTGTATTGTTTCATTCAATTTCCAGCCTTGTTTTTCCAGAGTTGTTTTAGCATCTTCAACCGATTGTCCAAAGTAAACACCATATACACTGTATTTTGAATTTGCAGAGATTATTAAATATTCGACATACTTCTTATCCTGGTCGCTGTCCCTATCAAAAAAGACTACTTTATTCTGTTTATCTCCATATACAATAGCACTCACTTTCTCATTACTATTCAGATATTCTTTCAAATCTCTTTTTCCATTCCATTTTCCAGAATCGTTCACATAATAATCTCCAATGTATGTATTTGTTCTTAAAACACCTTCATTGGATTCTCCGGTTCTTCCAAAATAATAATCTGAACCGCTAATTTTTTGCCAGCCTGTTTTCATAGAACCATCATTTGCACCGCCAAGATAATATTTCTTTCCATATACAGTCTGCCAGCCACTTTTCATATCACCATTTTTTCCAAGTAAATAGTATTTGCCCCCTACTTTCTGCCAGCCTGTCTTCATTGCTCCGTCATTAGAACCACCAAGCCAATAATACTTTTCATATACATTTTGCCAGCCTGTTCTCATAACTCCATCTCTTCCAAGCCAATAATATTTTCCTCTTACCTTTTGCCAGTAAGTCTTCTTCGCTCCATCATTTTTTCCACCAAAGTAATACCATTTTCCATCTACCTTCGTCCAGTCGGTATCCATATATCCCTTTGAATTAAAATGATACTGTTTTCCATAAATGGTTTTCCACTGATTTTTCGGATAACTGTAATCATTTTCCTGCCACCAATACCCATACTTGTTATGTTTCCATCCTGCTGCCTGAACGGTTGCCGGTACAACTGCAAAAATAAGTGTTGCAGTAAGAAATGCAAATACCATTTTTTTGATAAATTTTCCCATGCTCTTTCCTCCCTCTTAAGCTTTCAAATGTAAATGATTCAAAAGAGACACCACGTCGGTGCCTCTTTCTACGCTCATTCTTTTTATTTGCTGTATTTTTTTCTAACTATCATAACCACAACAATTATTGCGCCTATTAAACCCAGTGCCATTCCCGGGAAAAAATATCCAGCAAGTATCTTAGATATTACTTTACCTTTATCAAGACCACCAATGACGTTTCCATTGATAATAACAAAGAGAACTTCTGCCCATGACAAAACCACAATGGCAAGTGGATTGAGCAGACTTCTTTTTTCTTTCTTCAGACCATAGAAGCCGAGTCCGATAACTGCCAGCATTATTAATAACGGAATAAAATAGATAATTATCTGTACTCCTGCCGGTCTAAGTTCTGGTTTCATTCTGCAAAATATATAAATGCTTCCAATTACCCAGACAGCCGCTGCTATGATGTAAAGCCCCTTAAGAACCATATCTAATCCTGTGCTTAATTTTGTATTTTCCTCGATGCTTTTATTTTTATAAGCTGCCAAAACAATCAAAATTGAAGCTAAAAATGTAACTAATGCCGGAACAAACATTAAAGAGGCTATCTCTTTATTTGCACCTTCAAGACCATATATCAAATATACCAGTGACACTCCTGCAAGAATCATTGCATCTATAAGTTTATATGCCTTTTTTGATAAACGAAGCACTCCGCTCACAAGAATAGCCATTATTAAAACTACTGCGAATGTTCCAACTGTGCTCTTATATTCTGCCACAACACAAAGCAGCTCCCAGCAGACCCATATAATTGCTAAAAGTATATAAACTACTTTAATTATATTATTTAATGCTTTTCCTGTTTTTTTCATTTAAAATAACTCCTGTTCTTTTTCTCTGCCTCTGCTCTATTGCTACAGGATAACTTTTTAGATCTATTACATAGATTAACAGCCTATTTTAATGATTTAGCTTTTGAAAGGATATTTTTTCTTTTTTATTTTTCTGTCTTCTTTTTGATTACCGCTAATATAAGAGCCACAAATCCTGCTCCGATTGCTGCCAGAGATTTAAAAAGATAAAACACGGCGATATATCCTGCACTTCCAATCTCTATATCTCCCTCTGCACTTCCCATAGAAACACCCGACATCACCAAAGCAATCATCATTACAATTGGTAAAATCAAAAATACAACCGCATCAAGAACTTTATATTTCTCTTTTTTCAAACGATTAATTTCTATTCCGACAACAACTAACATCAATAATAACGGAACAAAATATAATACGCTGCCTGATGTCGACATAACTCCTTTTGCTGTTCTAAATTGTAATATACTTGAAATCAGCCATCCTGCTGCAACAACTGCATAAATTACTGTGATTACATTACTTAATGTTTTATTTGATTTTTCCATAATAAAATAACTCCTTTTCTTTTTTTCTGTCTCTGTAAAAACCTCTTTTATCCTCCCTTATCAAGGTCTTTTATATAGAAAAGAGCTATCCTATTTATTTTGAAATCAAACTGACTACAATATGACTTTTGTGGAGTTAAGCTAGCTTTACCCCCCCCCTAAAAGTAATTTGTCTTTTCATCATCCTTCTCCTTTTTTACATTTTTTCTGATATATTGCTATAATTTTAACTTTTTTTGTACATTTTCACAATACGTGTCATATTTTGTGGTCAGTTTTTATTCATTTCTGACGCAATCACCTCCATCTTACTTAAAATTTAATTTTTTGTGTTCCTCCTTGTTTGTATCTTAATTAAACCATTTTCTTTCAATTTCAGCTTCTCTATATTTTTTGAATTTTGAAACTCTGTCTTGAAATTCAGATATAAAAAACAGAGCTTTCTGGCTGACCAGAAAACTCTATCGTTACTGCTTTTTACTGAAATTCTTCTATTCTTTCTTCGTATTCTGAAACTTTCATTTCAATATATTCCTGTACTGATATATAACCGTCTTTGTCTGTATCCGCTTCTGTAAATTTATCTTCTAGTCCTTCATACACTAAACATACTTCCACCGCTCCCTCTGTTCCATTTTCAACGACTGGACGTTCTGTAACAAGTAAATTCGGATTTTTTTCCCATTGTTCTCCCAATGATAAAAATCTACAAAGTTCAACAATATCTAATGTTGTTCCATCCTCATTAATTTCAACTCCTGAGTATTCATTCTGAAAATCATTCTCCCAAAAATCTTTAAATACTTTCTTAAAATCATCTGACATTTTATAATCTGTATTAAAAGACATTGTTTCAAAATTAATTGCCGAATCATGTTCTATATTGCAAGCATTTAACATTTCAGACCAACTTTCGCCTGTACCTGCACCATCATCTGTCGCTGTACAAGAAAGCTTCACTTCATTTGTTTTAAAATCGACCTGAACATGATATTCTCCATCTGGATCTTTTAAATCAATTGGTTTTCCCCCACTATTTGAACCACATGCAGTTGCAGTTCCAATTAGCATTGTCCCCGCTAAAAGTATAGAAACGATTCGTTTTCTCATAATTTTTCTCCTCTTTTTTATATTTTTCTTTATCTTTTTTATTTCCTATCTTAAAATTAGACACTCCCTCTGAAATCATAAGTTTCAAAACTATTCTAAATTGTAGTTAAAATTATCCATATCTTCTGTTTTTCCCCCTTCAAAGTTATGTCTATCGTAATAATTCTATCTTTTTCCCTATTACTTCACAATATGTGTCAAATTTTGTCGGCAAAATACCTTTTATTTTTATTCTTTCTCAAAAACCTGCGTATCTCCATCATCTACATTGTACTCACCTGTAACATCTTTATATTTTACCAATGTGAGTTCTAATTCTTTGCCATTTAAATCGTAAGTGTACATAGCAGTTACCGGAGTGCCCCATCCATCGCTATAGCTAAGATTTAGTCTTTTTGCTTTATCATCTATCTCATATTCACCATCTTTAGAATCTCCATCATCAATAATCGTAGCTGAACCAGAAAACCCATTTTTTTCCATTGGTTCATAAAAAACAATACCACCTTCTTCTCCCATCCAGGTTCCTTCAAGAGCTTTCATATCACGATTACTTGAACATCCACTTGTAAATACCATTACTAAAACTGCTAATGTTAAAATTCTTTTTTTCATAATAATTCTCCCTCGGTTTCTTTTGATTTTTCTTTTCAATTTCTATCTTTATTAAACCACCTTCTCCCAATTTCAACTCTCCCATCTTTTTCAAATTTTGAAACTCCTTGCTGAAATTCTGCACCACAAAAACGGAGTTTTCTGCCAAACCAGAAAACTCCGTCACTATCACTTTTCGCCACTATTAATTCTATTTTTCTTTTAAAATTTTTTCTGCCCTTTCCACGAGTTCTTCATAACTATAAAATGATACCGAGTAATATTTATCCAAATCTTTTACATATATTTTCTTTTTTTTGAAATCAACATCTCCATACGGAATACTTGCGTAGCGATAAATATTAAAATCATCATCATAGTAAAAAATATCTAATACATTACACTGTGCCCCTTCATCGGTAAATGAAATAAATTCTTGTCCAAGACTTAATGCAAAAAAATGCAATTCTTCATCTATAATAATTTTTGTTTTGCCTGTAGATTCCAAATTCAGTTCTTGTTGTTTTAATATGCTCCGTGTTTCAATATCCCATACTACAATTTCATCATACTGTTCATTATACACCAAAAATTGTTCATCATTATTAAAGAATCCATAAACCGTATTTTCCGCTTGATACATGGGAATTGTCAAAACAATTTCTTTATTTTTTCTGTCTGTTATAATGATTGAATCGCCTTCGACTTCTGCACTGTGCTTTGTTCCAACTACTTTCTCTCCCGCATTATTAGTTACATCATTTTCAAGTTCTGGTTGTTCTGTTCCTTCTTTTTTCATGGATTCATCGAACATTTTCTTCGAAAATATCAAATCGTGCGACTTAGCCTGAACAATTTTATCTGTCTCTGCATTATAATATACTTGATTCGTACTTGCATTCACCGTTAAAATTTTATCCCATGTCCCACTTATATACCGATAAACTATTCCATTATCAAGTCCAATTAAAAAATTATATTCATCTATTCTTTGAATACTTACAACATCAGCTTCAAACATTCGCTGAAATCCAATTTCCCAGTAACCTTTTTTTACTAAGATCAAATTTCCTGCATAACTAAAACCGACTATTCCATATAGCGTTCCAGAATCTATATATGCTTCTCCAAGATAAACACACCCGGCTGTTGGCGTATCTTCTGCCATTGTCACAGCAGTTCTCATTTTTTCACTTTGCCATAAAGCCTTTCCATCTTTAAGACTATAGATTTTCTCCTGTACTTCCATATCATAGTCTATCCAATCATATTCGATTACGGCAACAGCCTCTTCATCTATAAAACAAATTTTTGAAACATTTTTTTCACTGAATTTTTGTATTATTTTTCCATTTTGGGTATCATAAATATAAACTGTCGATTTTTGCCCTTCATCAACTTCCCGACCAAGCCTTTTTTTCGCTACTGCCAAATAATTTCCCTTTTCAGAATAAGCTATTTTGCTGACTTCATTAAGTTCCCCTGGATCGTTTGTTTCTTTTTCTGAAAGGTAATCATAAGTTTCCGAAAGCTCCCCTTTTTCCATATCATAAATAAACAGACTGATACTGTCATATTGGGCATTTTCTTTTTTGGTTTTATAACACACCGCTAATTTGTTTTTATACAAATCCATCGCCTGGTCTTTTTGATTCTTCTTTTTTGTTTTCACAATTGCTCCGCAGGATTGTTTTTCTACATCCAATGCCACAAAGTAATGTTCTGTTGCCATCACAATCGAATGGTTTCCGTTAAATTTGCCCCAGATAAAATTTTCCCCTGTCGTTTCAAAAACTTTTTCTGCATTAATTTTCCAGACCACTTTTTCTGTAGCTGTATCATAAAAATAAGCCTGACCAAAGGAATCAAGCGCAAAAAATAAATTTCCATCTGGACTGAAGCCATTTACCTCTGTTACTGCCCCATCCATGGTTTTCATTTTTTCTGGCTTATAAATATAATTACTTGAATGTTGATAGGTATAAAGTGCCTTATTTAAAGCATAAATCTGCTCTGGCACTATCGGATAAATACTGCTCTGTCCTTCTGACTGAACTTCAAGTGCTGTCTTTAGTGCATTTATCCTGTCTCCTCCGTCCAGATATCGTTCTGATTCTTCTGATAGGCCTTTCATTTGATTTATTAACGACTGCTGGTATGCCGTATTCACCTGATTTTTTTGATATGATGAATACATTCCAAAGGCGATTCCAAGAAACATCACTACACTCATTGCTGCAATTGCAATTTTCATTCGATATTCCTGATGCCGCTGTTTTAACTCATCATAAGGACACTGCAGGATTCCTGCTATCAGGCGTAAGAATTCTGCATCTAATTTTTTTAACCGTTCTTTTTTTGAATACCCTCTGACATCTGCTGCAAGCGGTTCAACTGGTTCTGTAATGATGTAATTTTGACCATTGATATCTGTTTTTATTTCTGTCTTTTCGCAGAGAATTGGAGGAAATACATCTTCCGGTTCTCCTTTTATTAATACCGCAAAGATACGCTCTTTTCCATGAACCCCTGCAAAATATTCTATCTCTCTTTGTACCCACTGAGATGCCCGTGATTCCGGTGAACAGAGCACAATCAGATACTCCGAATTATCTAATGCTGTGTAAATATTTTCTGTGAGGTTTGCTGAAAGCGGCAGTTCTTCCTTATCGCGAAAGACACGTTCTATTTTCTTTTTTCCTGTTATTTTTTGAATTTGAGAAGGAATCCGATAATGCTCCAGTTTTTTATGAAGTGCCTCCGCAATCTCTGCATTATCCTCTGCATGACTGTAGCTGATAAATGCATCGTACTTTTCCATTAATGCCATATTTCTTTCTCACTTTCTTCTTACAATGTACTCTTTAAATCTTTACTCCTTCACTTCACAAATAAACTTTACTCTGTAAATTTTAGAATCATACAAATTTTCTCTATCTTCTACACGCCCTTCATATAAAATAGAAAATGTTCCCTTATGATTCACTCCTATCGCTACCTGTGCGGTCATTCTTGCTCCTACTGGTACATAATCAGGTGAAGTAAGCTTTGATAATACATAAACATAATAGCTATACCCCATTTCTTTATCTGAATCTACAATTTGGCTATAAACTCCACTTAAATCAATACCTAATCCTGAAGAATCACTTTTATATCCTAAATTTTCATACGTATAATCTACAATATAAACTGCTTCTGGATTTTTATCTCCATCATAACTTGTGTCTGTATGTCTCTCCTCCGTTTCCGTCACAGAATTAATCGTAACCTTCCACAGTCCATCCACAGTCCAGGTTTCCCCTACCTTAATTTCCGGCACTTCATCTTCGTCCGTTTCCTCTTCCTCATCTTCAATTGAAACACCTTTTTCTTTTTTTACTTCTCCGAGCACGTTTTCCTCATCTGTTTCAACGCTTTGCACCGCACTTTTTTCATTTTTTCCAGTTACAAGCTGTTTCATTGTCAGCGAACCAATTCCAAGTCCCGCCACCAATGCGATTGCAATCCCTATTACTGCAAATGCCATTGGATTTTTCTTTATTCTTTCTTTTTTTACCCCATCCGTTTCTCTGATTTCAATTAGTGGTTCCCCACAAAAATCACAAACTTTCTTTTCGTCTTCAAATGCTCTCTTGCATTTCATACAAATTTTCAAATCATTTCCCCCTGTTTTCGACAATTTTTCTTTTATTTTACCTGTTTTTCTACTTTTGTACAACAAAAAACAGAGCTTTCCGGCTTTTTCTTCCAAAAAACTCTGTTCTGATTATATGTACTCTCATAATTCTTCTGTGCTTGATTTTAAAACTACATTTATCCGAAAATAATTCTCTTTGCTTCTTCTTCCGAATAAAATAATTCCGGGCTTAAATTTTCACAGAAGTCATAGAACACCGAAACCAAACCTGATTCTTCTAAGGAAATATCTTTTAAAACATTCTTAGATGGAACTGCAAATCGCAGCAATCCGCTTTCCGGTGTAATGCATAAATATAATTCTGCCTTTAAATCTCCAATGTTTTTTTTCAAAATATGTACTTTTCCGGCTTTTTCTTCATCAAAAAGTCGCTTCACTAACTCCATTCTGTCTTCTTTATCCGGAAGCTGATACATTTCTTTCGGAAATTCACTGATGATTCCTGTTTCAATGAACTGTAAAATTCCTTCCATTGAGCAGACATAAGTCATATCCTGTTTTTGAAGATTTGAAATATATTCACATAACACCTCAACTAATTCTTCTCTTTGTGGAAGCTGAGGCACCAGATATTTTTCAATCAATTCTCTGTCTAATACTGCCATCATACATGGAGACATATGAAATGCATATTTCGGATAAGGATTTGCCATTAACATTCCCATAATCATATACTGCTGTTCAATTTCACCCTGCACATTTTCCACTAACCGATGAGCCCGTCTCCGGTATTTTTCAAAACGCTCTTTCATCATTTTAATCAGTTCCGGGTCATTACTTAAATATCCGTCCTGCAAATCATCCGACAGCATACATACATATTTTGAAGTTAAAATCATATACGGAAATACAGAGAAATTTCTTCCCAATGAACCAAGGTCTGCATAATAATACCAGGTGTTATAATCGTAATTGTAATTATATAATGGAAGAATATGTTTCAGACAATCTAACGTATAATTTGATTTTGAATATGCAATCTCCGGTTTGTTATCCAGGCAGATAATATGGTCAATTATTATTTCGTTTGAAGTATTTCCACGCATTGCCAACAAATTTCCTAACGCATGTTCCGGCTGTGCCAGTATCTGAATATGTCCTTTTTGGTTTTTTGTTTCATCTGCAATAATATGAAAAAGCGCAGAATTAATTTCATAATTGCCGCGAAGCAGCATATAACTTGAATTTGGAATTTCAAAGTCCTCTTTAATTTCTACTGTTGGCAGTACATTTTCCAAGTTACTGGTCATTGAAAAGTCAGAAAAAAATTTCATTACATTTTTTCTTCGATAATAGTTATCGTGTCCTACCATTGTAATCTCATAATTTTCTTCTAAAATTTCTTCCTCCGCCGGTGAAAGATGCATATATTCACACAACAGATTTAAAACTTCCAGACTCGGCGGTTTCCGCTCTCCACGCATTACTTTATAAAGATTAGCTCTGTCATATCCACAATATTTTGCCAGACGGTATACGTTGACATCTTTCTCTTTCACGAACCGCGATAATACAGTTGAAAATTCGCTCATATTTTCCGTTTCCCCTCTGATATATTTTCTTTCTTAATTTTTTCTTCTCTATCAGATTTTTTCTTCTGTTTCTCTTTTGTATCTCTGATTTTTATAAATCCATTTTTGCAAAGTCACTTATACATAATACCACGCTCCCTTATTTTTTACCATCTAAAAACTTATCCCTTGTCCTTTACACTTGTTATTTAAACATAATTTTATACTTTCATCTTTCTCTAATTTTCCATAAATTGAAACTCTACTATCTTAAAATTGAAACTCTGTTCTTTTAAAATTCAAAATCTCTGATTATTAAAAAGATTTTAGAAAGGTCAGATATCTGATGTACTGTAATATTATCACATTTATTATTTTTTATCATTAGTCTTATTAACTTTATTTATAACAGATTTGATTTTTATATTTTTTATTTTTGATATAATATGATTCATTTTTGGCATTTTTTCGCATTGAACTCCTGTCGTACCAATGATATGATGAAAATAGTTATACTCCTTTAAATTTTTATTATTGGGAGGAATTTTTATGAACTCTAAATCTTCAGATAATTCAAACGGAAATCAAGATTATAATTCCCTTGTAAAGAAACGATTATTTAAATGGAAGAGAGATTTTGAACGGGCTCTCGGGGAACAGACTTTAAATTATTCCGGTATCGCAGATATGATGTTTCAACGGTTTAATATCAAAACCTCACCCAGTAAAATACGCGCTATGCTCGATGGTGAATCCGACAGAGAAGTAAAACTTCCAGAGCTTGTCGCACTTGCGCAGATTTTTGATATTCCTTTATGGAGTATCTGTGAGCTTCCGGAAACAACAGAGACTCCTTCTCCATCTGACTTTAACTTTTCCCGTCTTACAAAAGGGAAACTTAAAGACTCTGGGATTCATCAGCTTACCAATCAGTATCATGCTTATGACTACTATTGTTATTATTTTAATCCCAAACACCATCAAGAACATTTAAAACCTATTAAAGATGGCAAAATTCAAGAAGCTAAAATGAATGTTAACATAACCGAAGGACGCACCATCGTAACTTTTGAAGAAATAAAAACAAATACAACTTTTTGTGGAGACCCTATGCCTCCGTTTAAACTCACTGGTGATTTGAAACT
>OHMN01000809.1_pt1 | contig 25492 bp, 28 predicted proteins | sample 1569361 | NCBI WGS metagenome assembly OHMN01 (sample SAMEA3541508, study PRJEB24748) | human gut metagenome | biome: human gut; feature: human-associated habitat; material: faeces | place: China | collected 2012
GAATGGAAATATCCAGCTGCTCACCGATGCAGACTACCGCAACGTCACAGTTCTGGATTCCGGTTTCCGAAAGTGTTTTCTTATCCAGCGCGTGAACGACATACGCATTCTCTGTATACTCCCGCAGCTCCCGCACCTTTTCTTCTTCGCGGTCCAGCACGACCAGGTCTGCCCCGGCTGCTGCCAGCTCCAGCGCCAGCGCATGTCCAAACCGGCCAAGACCAATGATGCCATAGGTGTTTTTCCCATTACTCTTCTTTTTAAACATAGCTTCTTGCACCCTTTCTTCTGACAGGCGCACCGTTTCGTGCCACCTGTCCTTCCATATTTCCATTCCACAACATCAGGACAGCAGAATCAATAACCCGTTTGCCCAACATCGCCAAATTCCGCTCTGGTCATCCGATCGCGATATTTCCTTCCGGATAGCTGACCCGCTCGCCCTTCGTAAAATACCATAACGATGCGATTGTCAGCGGTCCCAGCCTTCCGATAAACATAATCAGGATCGTTAAGATTTTTGCCGCGTCACAAAGTCCCGGCGAGATTCCGGTAGAAAGTCCTGCCGTTCCAAACGCACTGCTGATCTCAAACAGCGCATCCATAAACGGGACTCCCGGCTCCAAAATTACCAGGATATACGTTCCGGTCAGCACAATGCCAAGTGCCAGCAGCGTAATCACTGCTGCCTTGCGGAACGCATCGGCCGGTACCGCATAGCGGAATGCCTTCTCCGATGTGTTGGTTGCCGAGGACTTAATGCCCTGAAACAGCACAAACGCCGTCGTCGTCTTGATTCCGCCTCCCGTGGATCCCGGAGAAGCACCGATCACCATCAGCACGATCACCGTCAGCAGTCCGGCATTCGAAAATGACCCAAGCGGGAACGTTGAAAAACCGGCCGTTCTTGCGGAGACACTGGTAAAGAAGGCCCCCATCCAGGTAATGTCCTCGGTCAGCTTCAAAAGCACGGTTCCTGCCACAGTCAGGACCAGACTCATGCTTAAGACCACCTTGGTATGCATGGAAAACTTTTTCCACCGGAACCGCTTGTCGATCACCTCGCGGATCACCAAAAAGCCGATTCCGCCAAATATGATCAGCGCACAGGTCACCAGGTTTAAAAATACGTCATCCTGATATGGGATCAGGTTCTGCATGTTTCCCAGAATGTCAAAGCCGGAGTTGTTAAACGCCGCCACCGAATGAAACAGGCTGATCCCTGCTGCATGAAGCGGGGAATAGCTTCTGGAAAACACCAGAAAGCTTAGAGCCGCCCCAATCAGCTCAAAGGTCACTGTCGTAAACAGCACCATCCGCACAAACCGGACCACCCCTTTTCCGGAATCCAGGTTCGAAGCCTCCCGGATCAGGTTTCTGGCCTTTAAATTGATTTTCTTTCCCATCGCCAGGATCACACCGGTTCCCACAGCGGTAACCCCCAGTCCGCCGATCTGGATCAAAAGTCCAAGAAAGAACTGTCCCAACGGCGTAAATGTATCTCCCGCATCCACGGTCAGAAGTCCGGTCACACAAACCGCACTTGTTGACATATAAAGTGCGTCAATGTAACGCACCGTAACCCCATCCTGAATGCTGCAGGGCAGACTTAACAGGATAGAGCCGATCAAGATCACCAGGGCAAAGCCCATGGAGATGATCCGCACCGGGGACTGCTTTTTTAGAAAATTCATGATTTTACTCACCTCACTTCCGCGCGTTTTCTTAGGCATTATATCATACTCTATCGAAACCGTGGGCAAAATTTATCACAGTTCTTCCGATGCAAACGCAATAAACGCCTCCATTTCCCGGGTTTTAAATTTATTTTTGTGATAAAAGATCTGCCGGTACATGGAAATTTCTACCTGCTCTACCTCAATCACGGCCAGCTTTCCGTCCCGGATCTGCTGCTGCACGGCAAACAGCGGAAGAAACGAAAGCCCGTGTCCCTGTTCCAGCATCTGAATGATAAATGCCGTGTCACTGATCTCTAAAACCGGGGACAGTGCGCGGTGGCAGCCCGCTAAGTGCATGTCCAGCGCCTGGCGGTAGTTGGCATTTTTCTCGGTCAGGAAAAACGGTTCCTGCAAAACATCATCCAGATTTTTTCTTCCCAAAAGTCCATGACTCTCTAAAAATCCCGGCGATGCCACAAACACAACCGGCTCTGCCTGCTCCATGGCCTTCACCCAGTTTTCATTCCATCTGGGTGCGTCCAGAATGTAGATTATATCCAGAAGATCCTGCTCCATCATGCGGATCAGTTCCTCCGGAGTCCCAACGGTGATCTGGAATCGCACCTGCGGATGCAGTTTCCGGAATTGACTGACGATTGCCGGAAATTTAGCCGTGCAGATGGACTCGATCGTCCCGATATGCAGTGGATTCTTTAATTCTTCATCTTCATGCATGGAAAGCCGGGTACGGCTCACCTCGTACAAAACCCGGTTCGCATGCTCCAGAAATTTTCTTCCCTGTGCAGTCAGGATCACCTGCTTTCCCATCCGGTCAAAGAGCCTGGTCCCCAGCTCCTTCTCCAGCAGGCGGATCTGGACCGTCACTGCCGACTGGGAATAGCCAAGCTGCTGCGCCGCCCTGGAAAAGCTCTGCAGCTGCGCCGCCTGCACAAAGGTCTGAAACTGGCGCAATTCCATACTTCACACCTCTTTTCTTTTGTTTTATCAAAAATTTCACGAACTCTCTACATTTTTGCAGTATAATCGTTGCGAAAAGCACATTATTTTATATCTTCTTTCACAATCTATGATTGAAAAATTTTCAATACCATTATGAAAACTATGAATTTGATTCATTCATATTACCATGATATAATGCCCCTGCGAAGACGTCAATCGCCATTTTTCTGAAATCTGCACCAAGCGCAGTTGTCTGCCCAGCACGCAGACAGCCACAAACAGCAGATTTCCAAACGATTCACATTTTTGTTTTTGGAGGGAATTTACAAATGGAAAAAAAGAAATTTAAAATGGGGCTGGTACCGAAGCTGATCCTGGCAATCATCATCGGTATCTTATTCGGACAGTTTCTGCCGGAGGGCTTCTGCCGCCTGGTCGTAACACTGTCTGGCTTTTTCAGTAACTTCTTAAAATTTATCATCCCGCTCATGATCCTGGCTTATGTAACCATGGGTATCGCAGACCTGTCACAGGGCGCCGGAAAACTGCTTCTGATCACCGTTGCCCTTGCATACAGCTCTACCCTGATCGCAGGCTCCGCATCCTTCCTGGTTGCAGAAAACCTGTTCCCGAGCTTTATGAGCGCAGATGCATTAGACCAGATCGCTGCTACCGCAGAAGTATCCCTGTCTCCGTACTTTATCATCACCATCCAGCCAGTCATGGACACTCTGTCCGCAGTTGTGCTTGCCTTTGTTTTAGGACTCTGCCTGTCTTCCATGCGCGGCAAGGAGATCGGAGATACCCTTTACAATGCAATCAAGGATTTTTCTTCTATTATTGATAAAGTCCTTCACAATGTCATCATCCCGCTGCTGCCGCTCTACATCTGCGGTACCTTCACGGATATGACCATTTCCGGAAAAACCTTTGCAATCCTCGGCATCCTCTGGAAGGTATTCCTGGTTGTCATTGCCATGCATTTGATCTGCATTACCATCCAGTTTATCATTGCAGGAACCATCAGCAAGAAGAACCCGCTGACCCTGATTAAAAACCAGTTTCCGGGTTATGCAACTGCACTGGGAACCCAGTCTTCCGCAGCGACCATTCCGGTTAACTTACAGTGCGCAGCCAACGATGGCGTCTGCGAGCAGATCCGTAACTTTGTCGTTCCGCTTTGCGCAAACATCCATATGGCCGGTTCCATGATCACCATCACAGCCTGCGCTACCGCAGTCTGCCTGATGAACCAGCTGCCGATCAGCCTTGCTACCGTTGTTCCGTTCATCATGACCCTGGGCGTTGCCATGGTTGCTTCCCCAGGTGCACCGGGCGGCTCCATCATGACCGCACTGCCGTTCCTCTACATGGTATTCGGCACCACAGCCGGAGACCCGAACGGCCCGATCTGCGCGATCATGGTTGCGCTTTACATCACACAGGATTCCTTCGGAACTGCCTGCAATGTTTCCGGTGACAATGCCATCGGCGTAATTGTAGATACAATTTATCGCAAATTTATCATAAAAGAAACTCAGGAGGCTTAACATGTCATTTATCAGTGTTTTCGATGTACTTGGACCGAACATGATCGGTCCCTCCAGTTCTCACACGGCAGGCGCTGCCCGCATCGGTTTCCTCGCCCAGAAAATGATCGGTGGAAACGTCATCCGGGCTGATTTCACCCTGTACGGCTCCTTCGCCAAGACCTATCACGGACATGGAACCGACCGTGCGCTCCTCGGCGGCATCATGGGCTTTTCCACCGACGATATGCGCATCCGCAATTCGTTTGAGATTGCGCAGGAAAGTGGTCTGTCCTACACCTTCACCCCGAATGAGACGGAAACCGAGATCCATCCGAACACTGTGGACATCTCCATGACAAACAAAAACGGACAGACCATGACGATCCGCGGAGAGTCTCTTGGCGGTGGCAAGGTGCGCATTGTCCGCATCAACGGTGTTTCGATAGACTTTACCGGCGAATACAGCGCTGTCATTGTTGTCCAGCAGGATAAACCAGGAGTAGTTGCCCACATCACCAAAGTCTTAAGCGACCGCGGTGTCAACATTGCTTTCATGCGCCTGTTCCGTGAAGCAAAGGGGCACACTGCCTACACCATCGTAGAATCCGACGGAACACTTCCGGAAGATGTAGCAGAAAGCTTAAAAGAAAATGCAAACGTACACGATGTGATGATCGTACAGATTTAAGGAAGGGAGAGTGACAAGATCATGGATTTTAAAAACGCAAAAGAACTTTTAGAATTATGTCAGAAACAGAACCTTCCGATTTCCAGGATCATGCTGAACCGGGAAATAACCGAAGGCGAGATGCCAGAAGAAGAGGCGCTTAGCCGTATGGCCCGCGCCCTGGAAATCATGAAAGAATCTGCCCGCACCCCGATCAAGACACCGGTGCGCTCCATGGGCGGCCTTATCGGCGGCGAAGCAGGAAAGCTTGCCGCACACCAGGCTGCAAGCCGCAACATCCTGGGTGAAGTGCTGGAAAAAGCCATCACCTGCGCGGTAGCTGTTCTGGAAACCAATGCTTCCATGGGTCTGATCGTAGCTGCCCCAACCGCAGGTTCTGCCGGAGTAGTTCCGGGCATGCTGTTATCACTTCAGGAATGTCATCACTTTTCCGATGAAGACCTGGTCAAAGCACTGTTCAATGCCGGTGCGATCGGTTATCTGGCGATGCGTAACGCAACCGTAGCCGGAGCAGTCGGCGGCTGTCAGGCCGAGGTCGGCATTGCATCCGCCATGGCTGCTTCCGCTGCCGTAGAGCTGTTCGGCGGTAGTCCGAAGCAGTGCCTCGATGCTGCCACCATCGTTCTGATGAATATGCTGGGACTTGTCTGTGACCCGGTCGGCGGTCTGGTCGAATACCCGTGCCAGAACCGCAACGCAGCCGGTGTGGCAAACGCCCTGATCGCAGCCGAGATGTCCCTGGCCGGACTCTCCCAGCTCATCCCGTTCGATGAAATGTTAGAAACCATGTACACCGTAGGCAAACGCCTTCCGGCAGAACTGCGCGAAACCGCCATGGGCGGATGCGCGACGGCACCGTCCGCATGCGCGGCATGTCATATGTGCAGCTAAAAATAAACAATATCGTTAACGTAATTCCGCACAGTCCTCCTGTCAGACAGACTGTGCCCGTTCCGATTGAAAGCTTTCCGGCCTGTGCTGCTACCTTGTTTACGATGGAATCCACCACGGCGTAGGCAATGTTCTCCCGCGGCTCTCCCGTAGCCGGTGGCTACGATCTTCATGCTTTCCCGTTTTATGCCTTCCGCTTCCAGCTTCCGTAAGATTTCACCGGCCGTATCGACGCAGCTCCAGCCTGTAGGCTGGAGCATGCGTAAGCAGATATTCTGTTTGTCATCCATGACGATCGTTTTGGCAGAAGTAGAACCGATATCGATGCCTGTAAAATATGTCATATGCAAATTCCTATCCTGTTTCAATCCTTCTTGTTTTCCCGGATAAACCTACAGAACCGGGGTCCATGCCAGTCCGTAGATTTCCTCCACATCATCGGTGGAAGTGATCAGGCCAAGACGGACATACTTCTCAATGATTTTCTTCAAAGATGCACCAGTGCACTCATCGGAAAGACCAAACTGCAGGGCATTGTTGATCATGACGTTCATGTCAAAATCGCCGCCGTTCCAGCCGCGGTCAAGAAGCAGTTTGGTTGCCTCGTCCGGATTTTCACGCATCCAGGAATGTGCTTTCTGGATTGCCTGGGTGATCTTCTTTGCGATGATCGGATTCTCCTGTACAAACGTGCGGTTCATAGCAATCACACAGCAGGCATCTCCTGCGAAATCCTCATCCTGCAGGGAACGGATGCATTTTAACTTTCCCTCTTTCATCATGGCATACGCAAATGTATCACTTAACAGGGCTGCGGAAATCTCACCGCGCTCCATAGCTGCCACGCAGGCATCGGAAGAAACCTGGGTCAGGGTCACATCGCTCAGCGGATCAATGCCATCTGCATCCAGCAGGATCGAAGTGATGTTGTAGTCAGAAGCACCGATTCCGTTCGGTACGGAAATCTGGGTTCCCTTTAAATCTTCGGTTGTATTGTACGGGCTGTCTGCCAGTGCGTAGAGAGATTTACAGCCGATATGTGCGCCTCCAACGAAAGTAAGATCCACATTGTTGGTGATTGGAACGATCATGGTAGCGATATGGCCGACTGCTACGGTTGCCTGGCGGATTCCCAGTGCCTCAATGTAGGAATTGCCTTTGAAGCCTTCTGCGGTCAGTCCTGCCTCTGCATAGTAACCAAGGTCATCTGCCACGGTCGGGCCGGAGGTACATCCGTCAGACATGTAATACAGGACCGGCTCACCATATGCCGGTTCGCTCTCCATGGCTTTTTTCTCTTCCTCAGTCGGAGTCAGGTCAAAGTCTGCCATGTCGATCGCACGGCCTTCCATATCTACCGGGGTAAACAGTGCTTCCCATTTTCCTGCTGCAAAGGCATCTGCCGCATTCATATGAACATCCGACACATTGACCTCAACCTCAACACCGTCCTGGCCCATCTCGATCTGTCCATCGTTATTCAAATCTCCGGCAAGCTGCTCTTTCTCCGTTGCCTTCGTCTCCTCAGCCTGCTTTGCCCCTCCGCATGCAGTCAGAGACAGTCCCATGGAAAGGGACAAAAATAATGCAAGTGATCTGTTTGTTTTCATAATATCTTCTCCTTTAATAAAAAAATGATCTATTTCTCACCGGCAAAATGAAGCCGGTTTAAAATCATGTTCCGGTACGCGATAAAGCCTTGCGAAGAACGGTTTCGCGGGAAATCTTCTTCGATCCTGATATCCGCGATGATCCGTCCCGGGTTTGCATCCATGACAATGACACGGGTTCCCATGTAAATCGCCTCATCCACATCGTGGGTTACCATCAATGCAAGCTGCCTCTTTTCCCGCCACATAGACAAAATCTCATCCTGCATGTTCATGCGGGTAAACGCATCCAGCGCGCCCAATGGTTCATCCAGAAGCAAAATCTGCGGCTGGCTGATGAGCGTCCGCACCAGCGCCACGCGCTGCGCCATGCCTCCGGAAAGCTGTCCCGGGTAATCATTGCGGAAATGCCGCAGGCCGATCACATCCAGCATGTGTTCCACCTTATCCTCATTTTCTTTCAATTTCCCCTGTGCTTTCAGTGGGAACGCAATGTTTTTCTCTACGGTGAGCCACGGAAACAGCGTCGACTTCTGAAACACCATGCCCCGCTGCGGGGATGGTCCGTCTACCTCGTTTTCATTCACGGTTACGCTTCCGAGCGTCGGCCGGATCAGTCCCGCCACCAGACGCAGCACTGTTGATTTTCCGCACCCGGATGGTCCTACCAGACTGATAAACTCCCCGCTTTCCATCTCCAGATCTACATGATCCAGCGCATGGGTTACTTCATCCTGTTCTACCTTTGCGAAGCTTTTGGATACTCCATTCAGCTTCAGCACAACGTTACTGCGATCATCCATAATTCTTTTCCGCTCCATTCTGCCATCTGAGCACATGGCGTTTGATCCGGTCTAATACCTTGGTGACTACGGTAAAGATGAAGCAGATCACAAACAACGCTGCAAACATCTTATCGTAGCTGGCCCAGGACTTGCTCCAGTTCATATACCAGCCAAGTCCTGACTTTACTCCCAGCATTTCAGCGATCATGATCGCGGTGCAGGAGCTGCTCATAGCCTGGGTACAGCCCGAAAGGATCGATGGCATGGCATGCGGGATCGCCACGCCAAAGATCAGCCTGCGCTCGCTTGCCCCAAGCGTCCTCGCCGCGTCAAAATAATCGCGGTCTACATTGGCTATGCCGTTCATGGTCGCAACCGTTACCGCAAACCACGATCCCAGCGCGATGATGAACACCGCTCCGCCAAACAACGAGGAGGCAATGACCATCATGATCGGGATCCACGTTGAGGTTGGGATCGGTCCCAAAAATTTAATCACCGGATCGATCCAGTAGCGGGCTTTCCGGGAATACCCGCAGACAATTCCAGTTACAAGCCCAAGCGCTACACCGGAAAAATATCCCAGGAACAAAAGTCCCAGGGTATGCACCGTGCAGTCCAGGATCATGGCCCGGTCGATCCACGCAGCATTCAGGATAAAGTTGATACAGGGAACAAACGGCTGAGTCAGGATCCCGGTTTTCAACGTCAGATAATCATATCCGGTAAATAAAAGAAATAAAGCCGACCAGAGCGGTGCCCGGTACCGGAACCGCTCAGACATTTTTTTATCGCCTGATCTGCGCTTCCATGCTGCAGCGATTCCACAGATATCGTAAACCAGGATCAGCAGCACCAGAAATCCAAGATAGGTGTTCGGATTCCGGTTGGTGCTGTTGTCCGGGATCAGCAGATATTCCAGGATTGCAAGCAGTCCGCAAACATTGGGCAGACACTGGATCAGGATATCAAACGCCTTTTCCAGCTCTGTTTTTTCTTTCGCTTCCAGATCTTTTAGTTCCTGACGGGTCAAGTCTGCCATTTTCCTCTGTTCCTGTCTGGAAAAATTATCTTCTTCCGTTCTGCAGCCTGACAAAATTACATTCTTTTTCTTCTCCATGTTTTTCCACCCTGCAACTTTTGTAACACGACTGTTCATGCATGCGCACACAGTCCTCCTCACTATAATAGTTCCAGAAACGCCTCAATACGCGTTGCCAGCTGGCCGCTGTCATTCTGGGAATAATCTGTTTCAATCGCCAGATACGGCACATGCTTTTCCTTTGCAAGCTGCCGGATCGTATAAGCTTCCACCGTGTACGGCGTGCAGGCCTGCAGATCAATCTCCACGATCCCGTCGATCTGGTATTCCCGGATCAGCCGTTCGATCAGCCCGATCCGTTTTGTGTTCGGAGTCATGACCGAACAGCCGATTTCTAAATACCGGGCAGCGATGGCCTCCACGATATCTTCCGCTTCCGTATCTACCATCTGAAATGCCGCCTTGATTCCGCTGCAATTTTCAAAGCAGACCACAACTGCATCGCTCTCTTCCATGGTCTTTACGGTTTTCTGAAGAACACCGCCAATGGGACAGCCTGTGACCAGAATTCTCTTTTTTCCCGCAAACTGCTCTGGAAGATGATACCCCATACCTTTTTACCCATGTTTTCTCATTTATTCTCAATAAAATGTAACATAAATTTCCCGGAATGAGAAATTGTATCTATCAATATATCTCCATGATTTATTTGATTTTTAAATAAATTAGAAAAAAAAAGAACTGCCCACGATGGAGCAGTTCTCTCTGAATTTGATACAGATTCTGTTTTGACGGCAGGATCAGGTTATCGGTGCCGGGTTGAAGATGCACATGTCGTTGTGGAATCCGTACTGGTCGCTGTATGGCTGCTTGATTCCGCTTGCCACATCCAGGATCATGTCGAAGATTTCCTGTCCAACATCTGCGATGGTCTTTTCGCCAGTAGCTACGTCACCTGCAGAGATATCGATCAGGTCGAACCAGTGGTTCTTTAACTCGTTACGGCTGCAGACTTTGATAACCGGGCTGATATCCAGACCATACGGGGTTCCGCGTCCGGTCATAAATACCTGAAGACCGATACCACTTGCAACCTGGCTCGGTCCGCAAACGATGTCGCTGGCCGGGGTTGCTGCATAGATCAGGCCGTGCTTGGTCGGCTTCTGAGCCGGGGAAAGTACTTCCACGATCTGGCTGGTACCGCTCTTTGCGATACTTCCCATTGCTTTCTCTACGATATTTGCAAGTCCGCCTGCCTTGTTACCAGGAGTCGGGTTTGCGTCACGGCCTACGCCGCCCTCTGCAAGGTACTTGTCGTACCATTTCATCTCTTCTGCCAGACGGTCACGAGTATGGGCATCCGGGCAGCGTGCTGCAAGCATATGTACGCCGTCACGAACCTCGGTAACCTCACTGAACATTACGGTTGCGCCACCGCGAACCAGCATATCTGCTGCATAACCGGCACTCGGGTTAGCGGAAATACCGGAGAATGCATCACTGCCGCCGCACTGCATACCAATTAACAGATCGCTAAGCGGAAGCTCCTCACGGGTTCTCTTGTTCAGCTTCTGCAGTTTCTTCTCTGCCATTTCAAGGATTGCGTTCATCATAGCGTCATGACCAGCATAGTCCTGAAGAGTCAGAACGTTCTCCGGGGTGATATCCTCCGGCGGAAGTACGCGGTCATAGGTCAGCTTCTCGCAGCCAAGGCCTACTACCATGATCTCACCGCCAAAGTTCGGATGCCGGATGACATTGGTGATCGCACGGATCGGGATGTAAGCTAACGGTGCGTTGATCGCAACACCACAGCCATACGGATGGGTAACTGCTACAACACCATCTACATTCGGATACTTCGGAAGCAGCTCTTTCTTGATGCGCTCTACTGCGACCTTTAATACGCCAGCCGCACACTGAACGGTGGTTACGATTCCCAGAAGGTTTCTCGTACCTGCCGGACCCTCGGCATTACGGTAACCCATCCAGGTGGTTCTGGTCGGCATCGGAAGCTCCTCCATCGGAACCAGGTTAGTGCCGTACTCCATATCGTCTACAGACGGGCTCTGCGGGAGATCCAGCATATGCTCGTTGATCCAGTCACCTTTCTTGATATCGTTGATGGCATAGCCGAGAACAACACCGTAACGGATGATCTCGCCGCCTGCCGGAATATCGCACAGGGCAATCTTGTGAGCCTGCGGGATGTCCTGATTGGTCACAAGGCCTTCCATAACTTCGGTTCCAGCCTTCAGATCCTGAACGGCTACAACGACGTTATCCTGGTCTTTGATCTTGACATACAAACGTCCCATACATTTCCTCCTTCTTCGTTTCACGCTGGCACACGGTACAGAATTTCGGTTTTTGTGTTGTGCATCCGTGACATCCAGCGCTTTAACTCCTTGTTGATAATCCCATTATAATACAGGAAATGTCATAAGTAAAATTAATTCTTTTTTTGAAAAGCTTAGTTTTTGTAAGTTTTCAGTTGCTTATTCATATAAGTTCAGTACGATTTTTGTAGAGACATCCTTCGCTGTCCCAGTCCGCTTATCTACCTCGAAGGTTTTTAATGTGCTTCCGATCTCATCCGGACGGTCTTCCTTCTGGATCACCACCGTATATTTATACTGGCTGGAGCTGTCTACGTTATAATGTAAGATCTCATCTTCTGAAATTTCCCGGTTAAACCAGCCCTTCTTGTTTACTGCATTCTCTACCAGATAGCAGACCGAAGTCTGATCCAGTGCCGGATGACTGTTCCATACACCACTCTCCGGGTCCAGATAATACCAGACACCACCGATCTTCTGCCAGCCCGTCGCATAGCTTCCATCGTCCTCTGCGTAGGTCCAGTCCCCGTTTTCAGCCTGCTGCCACTCTGCCGCATAAGCTTTCATCTCGGTTTCCGTACCCACTGCAAAAACAACTGCACTTCCGATTGCCAGCAAACATGCTCCTGCAAAAATTCCTCTCATGGTCTTTTTCAATTCTTTCTGTTTCAATTTCATAATGATCGCCCTCTTCTTTCACTCTACCTGATTCTAACAGACAAATATGACCTTTCTGTGAAAGATCGCTGCATTTTTTATTTTCCGGAAAGAAAAAGAGCCTTCCCCATAAAGAGGAAAGCCCTTTCGCGTATCTATCTTCGGAAAGCGATCTTTTTCAGAAAGCAGTCGTTTCTGGATCGCCATCTTTTCGGAAACCTGGAGGATCTGCTTACTTGCAAAGTTTCTTGAATTCATCTGCCACAAACTGTACCTGGGTTCCAATGATGACCTGAACAGAGGTCTTGCTCGGACGTATCACACCTGCCACACCGGCAGATTTGATGACTTTTTCATTTACCTTTGTGTAGTCTTTGACTTCCAGGCGGAGTCTGGTAATGCAGTTGTCGATGGATGCCACATTCTCCGGACCGCCAACACCTTCCAGAACAATCTTTGCGACTTCCGTGTAGTTGTTGTTGGACAGGGTTACTTTCGCTTCCTCTGTTTCATCATCCTCACGTCCCGGAGTCTTTAAATCAAATCTAGTAATTACAAAGCGGAACACAACATAATAGAGAACACCAACCGCCAGACCAACCGGGATCAGCATCCACGGATTCTCTGCCAGCGGAGTGAAGGAGCTGAGCACCATATCAACTGCACCGCCTGAGAATGAGAAGCCTGCACGGATCGGAAGTGCAACGGTAATGCCGGCAGTGATACCTGCTAACAGCGCATGTACGACGTAAAGGCCAGGAGCCAGAAACATGAAAGAAAACTCGATCGGCTCGGTAACGCCGGTAAAGAACGAACAGAATGCTGCAGATGCAAGCAGTCCGTAAACCATTTTCTTTTTGCCCGGCTTTGCAGTCTGGTACATCGCGATACATGCTGCCGGAAGACCAAACATCATGAACGGGAAGAATCCGGTCATGTACATACCAGTCTGTCCGTAAACACCGGTGTTGCCCCAGAAATTACTTAAATCATTGATTTCGGCTACATCAAACCAGAATACGGAATTCAGTGCATGATGCAGACCGAACGGAATGAGCAGGCGGTTGAAGAATGCATAAATGCCCGCGCCCAGAGCGCCCATGCCAATAAAGGCCTCACCCATGGTAACCAGTGCACCGTAAACCAGCGGCCATACAAAGAACAGAACCAGCGCTGCAACGATGGAATACAGCGCGGTGAAGATTGCAACGGCACGCTTGCCGCTGAAGAATGCCAGTGCATCCGGAAGCTTCACGTTTTTGTATTTGTTATAGCAGGTTGCACCGATCAGACCGGATACGATACCAACAAACTGGTTCACGATCTTGCCAAACGCCGGCGCTGCCTCATGCCCGGTAATACCAGCCACGGAACCGCTGCTTAAGAGCGTGGTGATCATGTACATGGAAACAAGACCTGCCAGACCAGCTGTACCGTCCGCATCATCTGCCATCCCAACTGCCACACCGATGGCAAACAGCCAGGACATGTTGTCGATCAGGGCACCGCCTGCCTTAATGAGGAACAGACCGATGGAATAGCCAAGGCCACCCGCAGTAAACCCCTGAACTTCACCTGCCATTGCCGCAGGTGCCAGAATGTATCCGATTCCCATCAGGATACCACATACCGGAAGACATGCTACCGGAAGCATCAAAGCTTTGCCCAGTCTCTGGAAAAACTTCATCATAATGTAAAACCCCTTTCTTTTTCGCCTTTCGGCTTTTTTCTTTTTGTATTTGAACCACTCCCCAATGGTTGCAAATCATCTTTTGCTTGCGAAAGCAGACAGCAATCTGCACAACTGTATCACGTGCGCAGAATCTGAGCAATCGTATCAACCGCCGTTTTCGCTTCTTTTCCCTCCGCATGAATTTCAATCACACTGCCGGACGGCGCTTCTAATGCCATAAGCTCCAGGATACGGTCTGCACGCGCCGTTTTCTCCCCATAAATAAGCGATAAGTCCGCGTCAAGCCTGGTCGCCGCCGCCATAATGCGTGCACAGTTCCGTACATGAAGTCCCTCCGGATCTTCCACCTGTACCGTTGCGTATTTCATACTAAAACAGTCTTCCTTTCGTTACCCGCATTCGTGCATGGAACATCTGATTCTTGCTTTTTATAAAGAAATAACCGGATCTCCTGCTTTTACCACCATTCCGGTACTGCATACCATATCCGGGAAATCCGGTGTATTGCAGACGATCACAGGCGTCACAACATCATACCCGGCTGTACGGATCTGTTCCAGGTCTGCCGTGATCAGAAGATCGCCCACCTGTACCCGGTCTCCCTGCTTTACGTGCGTCTGGAAATACTGACCCTTTAACTGAACCGTATCCAGACCAATATGAACGATCAGTTCTGCACCGTTATCTGCTTTGATGCTGACTGCATGCCCTGTTTCAAACAGCACCGTTACCTCACCGGATACCGGTGCACGGAATGCTCCTTCTGACGGAATCAGTGCAACGCCTTTTCCCAGGATTCCCTGTGCAAAAGCAGGATCCGCTACTTCGCTTAACGGAATCACCTTTCCCGCTGCCGGAGATAACACCTCTGCCTGTTCTTTCTTTCCTCCAAACATCTTTTTTAATGCCTGAAACATAACAAGTCCCCCTTCTTTTTGAAACACGATCCCAGTTTTTTCTGATGAGATCACATGATTCTGTATTTCAGATTTTATCTTCGCTGCCGCTAAACCGTATCCTTCTAATATGAACAGACAAATACGAGATTTCTTCCGCTGACACCCGATGCCCATAGGTCTGCAGGATAAATTCCTGGATTTTTCTGCCGCAGGCATATTCTTCCGGATACATCTGCCGGATCATGGCATGGAATTCTTCCAGCCCGGTCCCTTCCTCCAGCGACTCTCCACTGTAGATCCGGTGCGCCAGGAAACGCAGATGGGTCACCATGCGACCATAGCTTGCTGAGTTCGGGTCCATTTCTATCTGAAAATATTCCTCTACCATCTGCAGTACATCGTGAATAATTTTCGTCATATCGATGGTGTCCCGCATCCGGGTGTTATACTCCGCATTTACAATATGAAGCGCAATGGACGCCGCCTCATCAACCGGAAATGAAATTCCCAGTCTGCGCTCGATCAGGTCAATGGCGAACATGCCAATGACATATTCCTCCCGGTAAAATGTCCGGATCTCACCCAGCAGCGGATTGGCAAACATCATCTTTTTCTGATAGCGCTCAATGGCAAAATTGATATGATCCGTCAATGTCAGATAAATATTATGATTTAATTTTTTGTCCATAACGCCTTTCGCGTACTGGATCACTTCGGCAGAAATCTGCAGACGCTCCGGCGGCAGCTTCTGTACCAGATTTTTGAACTGATCCATGACGTCCGGATTCTCCAGCCGGAACACTTTCTCAATCTGATCTTTTGGAATTTCCATACCGGCACGGATCTGAAATCCGATTCCGCGTCCCATCACAACAACTTCTCTGCCATTTTCCAAAGCACTGATCACATTGTTGTTGATCACTTTCTCTACTGTCATACCCATAACCCCACATAGACCAGTACACGCTCTGCCGTTCACACATGCGCGTCCAGCAACACTCCCTCTCACATTGTCCTGATCTATTTAAAATAAAAAACCAATTCTGAACAAATATCTGCATCACAAACTATCAAATACTGTTCAAAATTGGTTTTGCCTGCTTCCCAGTAACAATCCAAAATTGTTATATTCAAATCATGTTGTCTTAACTCTACCACATTATCTACAACACGTCAACCTGTTTTTGTTTTTTCTTTGTCAATTTTATACAATTGGCAAAATCTCTGCCTGTGAACAATAACCGCACTCAACCCACGCCGAAATCCGTGATCTCATACAGCACCTCCACAGCCGGATCATCCAGGAGCCACCGGTATTCCTTCATAAACCATCGCACTAGTTCCTCATCCTGTCGGATCGGAGTAGTATTGTTATTGTAGACATTCACGGTGCCCAGCTTGAAATACCGTTTTAAGTACTCGATATCCCGGGCGATCATCTCTTTCGTCTGCCCTTTGATTCCTACCATCAGACAGGGCGAATCGAAGTATCGCGCCACTTCCTCCGGACCGGAAAAATCGGCATGCTTGTTCAATACTTTTTCCCGGAAATCGTGATCAAACGTCTCCACGCCGATCTTAAAGACGATCGGCACCGGCATCCGCTTTCGCATCTCATCCAGCTTATGCCGGTAAATCCAGTGCGCTTCAAAAAACAGCTTCTGGATGTTCTTTTCTTTTATTACCTGTGCAATCCGGTCTAACGTCTGCTCCGGCAGTTCAAAACAGCTCGCCGAATCAATGACCTCCAGCACACCGAATTCCCCGGTTACCAGATCCAGTACGCGGTGATTCAGCTCCACCATAGACGCTTCATCCCGGCTGTTGTCTGCGATATAATCGCAAAATGCACACTTTCCCCAGGCGCAGGGAAATCCCTGTAAAAGACAGATTTCTCTCTGGTTCTTATTGGTTATCTTACTGTATCGTTCGGTTGGAATTCCCATAACTTCCCTCTTTCACTCTTTCCTTTTTATTCCGTTTCCAAAGTGTACGCAGATCCTGCGGAAGCACCTGCAGAACTGCCACAGCCAACGCAAGCGCGATCACCCGGTCCAGATAATCCGTTAAAATCTGCACTGCAAAAATACTTCCGGTCATGCCAAGCGGAGTTTTGGCAAGCAATTGCACCAGAATGGAAGACCCGGAAGAAGTCACACCGCCAAACAATACGGCATTGATCACAGAACTTACCAGCGTTCCTGGAACTGTGATCAGAAAAGCTCCGGTCAGAATCTGGCGTTTTCTGACATTCCGCTCACTGAGCAGACTCTTCATAACCATTCCGGCGATGCCCGCCATCAGTCCGGTGATCATACCGACCGGTGCAAAATACAAAGAATAAATATCGGTTGTCATACCAAGAATGATGCCGCTTAAGAGATTCGGCAGCATGCCGCAGAACGGTCCCATCCAGAGACCGGTTAAAATGGTTCCGATACTGTCTAAATAAATCGGCAGGCGAAGCATCAGCGCAAGCTGACCTCCTGCCACATTGATGCACACCGCCATAGCCAGCATGCAAAGCTGTAAGGTTGTCATGTTTCTAGTTCGGTTCATGTGTGTAATCCTCTCTTTTTCTCAAATTTTGTCTTGCCCTTCGTTATTCGATCTATTCAATCACAATGCGCTCATACCGTATTCCGCACCTGCTCATTCACGCCCACAAGCATCTCCAGCAGATCCAGCTTCTCCACCGGTATCTTCAAAATTTTTGAGAAAAACAGCTGAAAGAATTTCAGCACATCCACCTCGGTCAACACCCGTGCATTTGCCGGTTTCCGGTAAAAATGCATGGAATCCACAACCGTCTGGCCAATCGAAATCCCGCCTGTCTCCACCGCCGTGTAGGCATCAAACCCACTGCAGATGGAACGGTCCGCAAAATACGCCACCGCCAGCGGATCATTGATCACACAGCCGATCAAATGCTCCCACTCCCAGTGGAAATCAAAATAAAATTTCGTGATCGCCTGCACAAAATTTCCCGTTTCCGCATCCAGGCGCTTCATATATTCCAACAGGTTCGGCGTCAGCACAATCTTTCTTGTGACATCCAGTCCCACCATGAAAATCTTCTTTCCAAGTTCCGCCATTGTCTCATAGACCAGCGCTGCCGCATCCGGGTCAGCCCAGTAATTGTACTCTGCCACCGGGGAACAGTTTCCGTGGCTGCGGAAACTTCCACCCATGGAAACGATCTCATCGATCATTCCAAACGCTTCCCGGTCTGTTTCGATCATCCGCGCCAGATTCGTCATCGGTCCAAGCGCAATCACAGAACAGCCGCTGCCCTCTGCCGCACAGGCACGTACCTTTTCACATAAGAAATCTACCGCCGTCTGGCTCTGTTCATACCCTTCTACTTCTGGAAGGAAACTCTCACCGAGACCATCTTCCCCGTGCGTATCCAATGCATTTACATACTCCCGTTTGAGCGGCACCGCCTCTCCGCGAAACACCGGAATATCCAGCCGGTCCATCTGTTTCAATACTTTTTTCGCATTGCCTACTCCCATCTCCACCGGGGAATTGCCGCAGACAATGGTGATCCCTTCGACCTGCAATGTTTCCATAGATAATGCCAGCATGATAGCCAGGCTGTCATCAATCCCGGGATCACAGTCAATGATCACACGTCTCTTTTCTTTCTCCATTTTTTGCCCTCTTTCTTTGCAAAGACAGGGCCTGTTCCATATATTCTCTGCAAACTGCCAGAGCAGGTTTCTTTGAATGCAGGACAACAAAAAAGGTACTGTCTTTGCGTATTTTCTGAGGACCTCAGATAAACACACAAAAACAGCACCTTGTTCTTTGCAGATTGAAACGATTGCTATCATGATCCGCGATTCGTTATAATTATCCACAAAATCGTTACGGATTGCGAACGTTTTCCACAACTGTGCTTTGGTTATCCCACACGGTTCACGCATACGTGACCCCGCAACGGGATTGTTCTTTTGTCTGCCTAGTTTTTTATCCTGGGAGGTTCCCGAACCAGTCGGCAGAAAATATCTGCCATTTTGCTGCAGAAATAACTTTTAACTTTCTCCACAGCCGAGATAGTATAGCACAGAAAGGGCCAGGGCGTCAAATACATCTTTACTGCCAAATTCAGAATTTATCTACACAATATGATTTTCATAATCCTGCAATTCATGGAAAATTGCATCAATATGAACCATATCTTTTTTGATTCGATACAGCATAAAATATCTATGTGATAAAAAATTAATTCTTCGATATCCCAATTTTTGTAATTTCGGATTCTCACACAATTTGAGACTCGATGCCACCTGCTCCAACATTCTTTTCGTTGCATCGAAATCGTTTAGAAGATTTTGTGCTGCCTGGAAATTTTCTTTTTCGAAAAGAAGATATCTCACGAAATTATCTAAATCTCCTTCTGCATCTGATGTTACAACAACTTTATAAGCCATATTTTGCCCTCATCTCTGCAACCATCTCATCCGCACCTCGATACTCTCCGTGATCAGCATGTTTTCTTGCTGATTCCAGCTTTTTCATCACTGCATCTTCCGACAATTCCAGAAATGGATTTGCTGTTCTCTTCTTGATTTCAAATGGAAAACCATTATTCGCCACTGCCTGAGTAAGAAACATTCGAATTGCTGTTGTCGTATCAGTTCCTAATTCTCTAAACAAATTATCCGATTTCAATTTCAGTTCATCATCCACTCTTACCTGTATTGTACTTGCCATAAATACACCTCCATTTTTACATATGCCATCTCTGTTAATATAATTATATGCTATTTCATTAGTAAATCAATACAATTTTATTGCTTTTCATTTTTCACGTGTCATGGTAAAATGTAACGAGTGCAAGAGGGCCAGGAACATGCTTGCACAGTCATGGCGAACGGCAAGGCAATCAAGTGACGTAAATCACAGTCAGTCTCCGTGAAATTACCGACTGTGGATTGAAACAAACAAGAAAGGATGGAATCATTCGATGTTCAGAAGAAAAAATACAGGCGGCTACGTTTTAAAACTCAGCCCTCAGGGTCCGAAAATGCGGTTTAAATCCGAAAAGGAAGCCAACGAATATCTGGCAAAGCTGAAGGAAAAAAACGCAAAATACCGCAATAACGAAAATAACTAGCACAATCTACATGCACATTACATCCACATTTGTGACATGCCTTGCATCAAAAAACTGCCACTTTCCACTAGGAAATGGCAGTTTTTGGTTATTAAATCCTCATAAGATCATCGCAAGTGCAAAGTTGAAACTGCATCAAACAATACGCTGACTAACACTTTGATATTTCCAAACGAATCAACTGACTAACGTTTGATATTAAACGCCTTCACGCCCGGAAACTGTGCTGCCACACCAAGCTCCTCCTCGATGCGGAGCAGCTGGTTGTATTTTGCCACACGCTCACTTCTGCTCGGTGCGCCGGTCTTGATCTGGCAGGTGTTGAGCGCTACAGCCAGGTCTGCGATCGTGGTATCCTCGGTCTCACCGGAACGATGGGATGCGATCGCGGTATAGCCTGCTTTGTGTGCCATCTTGATTGCCTCCAGAGTCTCGGATACGGTACCGATCTGGTTTAACTTGATCAGGATGGAGTTGCCGCAGCCAAGCTCAATGCCCTTTGCAAGACGCTCGGTGTTGGTTACGAATAAGTCATCTCCAACCAGCTGAACCTTATCACCGAGTTCTTTGGTCATCATCTGCCAGCCTTCCCAGTCTTCCTCATCCAGGCCGTCCTCGATGGAGTAGATCGGGTACTTCTCGCAAAGGTTCTTCCAGTGCTCTACCAGCTCTTTGGAAGTAAACTTCTTGCCGCTCTTCGGAAGCAGGTACTCGCCCTTCTTACCGCTCTTCCACTCACTGGATGCAGCATCCATGGCCAGAACAAAATCGGTACCCGGCTTATATCCTGCCTTCTCAACTGCTTCCAGAATTACCTGGATTGCTTCCTCATCGCTGCCAAGATCCGGTGCGAAGCCGCCTTCATCACCGACGGAAGTTGCCAGCCCTCTGGATTTTAACAGGGCTGCCAGTGCATGGAACACCTCGGTACACCAGCGGAGACCTGCCTTGAAGCTCGGTGCGCCTGCCGGCATGACCATAAACTCCTGCACATCCACGGTATTGGCTGCATGCGCGCCGCCGTTTAAGATGTTCATCATCGGAAGCGGCAGACGGTTGCCGTTTGCGCCGCCGAGGAAACGGTACAGCGGCATTTCCATAGCGTTTGCTGCTGCTCTTGCGCTTGCGATAGAAACTGCCAGGATTGCATTTGCACCCAGCCTGGATTTATCTTTTGTGCCATCGGCCTGGATCATTGCCTGGTCAATCGCATAAACATTAGACGGATCCATGCCGCACAGAACATCAGAAATGACGGTATTGATGTTCTCCACTGCTTTGGAAACACCTTTTCCACCAAAGCGGCTCTTATCCTGATCCCGTAATTCCAGTGCCTCAAACTCACCGGTAGATGCGCCGCTCGGTGCTGCACCTCTGCCGACGGTGCCATCGGTTAAATACACCTCTGCTTCTACGGTTGGGTTTCCGCGGGAATCGATAATCTCTCTTCCAATTACTTTTTCAATTTCCAGATACATCATAGTCATGTCCTCCTGCCTGTGCCTTATTAAGTTAGTTATCGCTAACCAACCACAGTCTACCACACGGCACTTTTTCTGTAAATCATCCTTATTGATCATGTTTTCTCAGTATCTTCAAATTCGCTGTTTTTATTCAGAAACGAAGGAGTGTTTTCCTATAAAAATGATTGACAGCATTCTGATTTATGCTATGATGTTAGCTGCAACTAACTTTCTGTTAAAATGTTCCAGAGGAGGAATTTATGCCACTGAATCTAGCTGAGATCAATCAGCAATATACGGTTCAAAAAATATGCGGAGATGAGGAGCAGCGCCATTATCTGGAAACGCTTGGATTTGTGGAAAATGCCGCTATCCGCATTCTGTCTGCCTTTTTCGGCTATTATATCGGCATGATCAAGGAAAGTAAGATCGGCATCAGTGCCGATTTTGCAAAAATGATCATTGTGCAGGCGGAATGATCTGCATAGCTTTTTGCTGCGCTCCTTCCAAGACACAGCCTATCCGATGCCGGACCGTTATTTGCGCATCGCAACGTTTTTACAAAGGAGACCTACTATGAAACGAAACAAGAGCATATTGCATCTTTACGAGATCATCCTGGTCGTGCTCATGCTGATTCTCATCCTGAATCTTTACCTTACCAAGCTTTTAGTCGATCCAGACCTCTCTTACAAAGCTATGTACCAGTCACTGTGCATGACACTGGCCTTTCTGGTTCTCTGTATTGTTCTGGCCCTGATCCAGAGAGAGCTTCTGGCCCGCCTGCTCAACAATGTTTATAAAAAGAATTCCAGAAATCACAGTGAATCCCAGAGCCAGACCAAAAACAGCCAGGTGATCCCAACCGTATCCTCCGAATTTCTTGCAGAGAAGATCCGGCTATTCCAGTCCCAGAACGCCGGGAAACTTTTCAGTTCCGAAAATCCCTGCCAGCATCCAGTAACCGGAAAGCTTCCGATCGCACTGATTTCTACAGACATTGAAAACTTTCATTTTATCAATGACAAATATGGCTACCCGCTTGGAAATGAAATCTTAAATGTCGTCTACGAGGAACTTACTGCTTCCTCGCTTTCCCTGTTCACTGCCCGCTTTTTCTCCGATGTTTTTATCAGTATTGCTGATGTAAGCAGGCAGACCGGGGATGCACTCCGGGAACAGATCCAGAGTCTTGACCAGAAGATCTGCAGCCGGATCCGCGATACCTATCACATCAGCTTCTTCCGGACCAACTCCGGCATCTACCTGATCCCGGAAGAAGAAACCAAGCCGGAAACCATGATTTCCTGTGCCAACGTGGCAAGGCGGATCGCCAAAAAACTCATCAGCCACACCTGCCTTTACTCCGACGAGATCGACCGGAAAGAAAAAATGCAGGCGGAGATCCTGCATTCCTTCCACAGCACCCTGGAAAACCATGAATTTGAAATATATTTCCAGCCTAAGGTCAACACGATCACCCAGACTGTGTCCAGCGCAGAAGTTTTGGTCCGCTGGATACGGAACGGAAAGCTGCTCTGGTCCCCAGACATCTATATTCCTCTGTTTGAACAAAATGGGTTTGTGGTCGATCTGGATTATTACGTCTACGAGCAGACCTTCCAGTGGCTCCGCAAATACGCAAGTCTGCTTCCTGCAAAATTCCGTGTCTCCTTAAATGTGTCTCCAGTCCATTTTGAGCAGCCGCATACTTTTGTTCAGAAGATTCAGGATCTCATTGATACCTACAAGATTGATCCTTCTCTTCTTACCTTTGAGATCACAGAGTCCACCTACGTCAATAACCCACTGGCTGTCAACCAGGTGATCCGCAGTCTCCAGAACCGTAACATCCAGATTTCCATGGATGATTTCGGCTCCGGCTATTCCTCCTTAAACACATTAAAGGATCTGCTGTTTGACGAAGTAAAAATTGACCGGATGTTTCTCGGGGACACCCTGTCCGAAAATGCCCATATCGTCCTGCAGGAGATTTTCCACATGCTCAAGCGTATGAAGAAAACCATCGTCTGCGAAGGCGTGGAAACAAAAGAAATCGCAGACTTCCTGAAGCAGGAAGGCTGCGATGAGATCCAGGGCTTTTTATACTACCGCCCTATGTGTAAGGAAGATTTTGAAAAGCTGATGGGCTGCCTGGTGTAATAACAAGATTGCGCAGTAAACATCAAAGGAACGAGCTATGTTAAAGCTTCAGCGTTTTCAGGTATTCTTTCTGCCCCGGCGTGATCCGGTAACTCTCCCGTGCTTTCTGAATTGTCTTATTATGGGTCCATGGATCCAGACGCTTCTGTTCCAGGTACGGGATCGCCGCATCCCACTGTTTCGCCAGCGCTGTTGCAAAAAACCATGCTGTCATCATGTTCACATAGTATTCCTCCGAACGGACAGCCGCCGGTAATTCCAGATACTCTGGGCAAAAATCATCATCCAGAAACCAGCGCATCAGCATTCCCATCCCAAACCGGCAAATATATGGATGCTCTGATGGAATCCAGAGCTTTATTTTCTCTAAAAGCTCTGTCTTATGCTTTTGAAATACTTTCGGGGAAAGACAGTCACATACAGCCCAATTATCGATGTACGGCAAAAATGTCTCCAGCGCTTCCATGCAGGCATCATAATCCTTGATTGAAGCGATCAGAAGTGCATGGAGAACGTTTTCATCATAATAAGTATGCGGAAGCTGTTTTAAAAAATCATTGGTCTCTTCCCCGTTTACCAGTTCCTTCGCCAGCTTTTTCATAGCTGGCATCCGGATGCCGATAACCTGCTCCCTTGGCAGTCCAGGAATCAATTTACTTTGAAAATCACCGTATTTTTCATCCTGTAATGCAAACAACCGTTCCCGGATCATATCTGCCATTTCCTCCTAAAATCCAAGATTATCATTCACAAGGATCACATGGATTCTTCCTGTATGTCTGGAATATCTTGTGATCAAAAACTGACAGCAGATGGTATCCGGTGACTTGCAGTCAAAGCATTTTCCCTTTTCTTTGCAAGGAATCTTGTAATCAAACCGCTGTGCGTTCGCAGGTGCAGCCACATTTCTGGCACGCTTCATTGCAGCATCAAGATCGGAACATACCTTATTGATCCCTACAATAAAAATAACCTTTCTCGGTCCCTGTGCAATGCAGGATACCCGGTTGGAATTTCCATCAATGTTTACCATAATTCCATCATCCGTGATCGCATTTGCGCTGCTTAAAAATACATCTGCGTCGTATGCTGCCATTAATGCCGCTCTGCGCTCCATTTTATCACGGTCCATATAATTGTAGTTTCCTTCTTCCAGTGCCTTGATCAATCCGATCTCATGCGCACTCATACAGCCGCCCATAGCAATGCTGCTTCCTTCCGGAATCAGCTGTAATGCCTGTTTCAGTGCTTCTTCCTTGTCCGCCGCATAATAACCGCTCATGTTTCGTGACTCCAGCCCTTTGATCACAGTCCGCGCCAGACATTCATTTCTTTTTACGAGATTTTCATTCATGTGATATTCCTCCGTTCTAGTCAATAATACCCAACTCCATCCAGCCATACTTCTTTTCTATCCTCTGAATCGTCTGTTTTCATAGTTCCATTATAACGCCGCTCTTGCAAAATCTCAATTAGTTCCAGTTTCCCAGATCATAGCCTGAACATGAAACCACAAGTCCTTTGGGCACAAAAAAAGCCCGGAAACCTTTGATTTTACAAGAAATTTCCGAACATAAAATTAGAGAACCAGCAATTTAGTTTGGGTAAAAAAATAGATCGGGTGATGGGAATCGAATCCCTAACCCACTCATAATAAACTGATTATAAGGAGGATTCCAACACTTCATCTTCTCATCGTACCGAAATCGTACCAACCACGGCAACTCATCAGCAGAAACAAGAATAACACTTTGCACACTACTTGTTAATCCCAAAATTACGAATTTTAGAATTCATTCTTATTTAATCAAATAATAAGAATGAATTCTAAATCATGTGTATATGACAACTTTGTATTCCTCGGTTATCTCGGCAAACTGGAATTTTCAAATTAGTCTTTGCAAATAACCTTTGAACCTTCACCATCAATTACAATTCCCTGACGGTTGTTAATTGGGCATAGATT
>OHMN01000819.1_pt1 | contig 25244 bp, 28 predicted proteins | sample 1569361 | NCBI WGS metagenome assembly OHMN01 (sample SAMEA3541508, study PRJEB24748) | human gut metagenome | biome: human gut; feature: human-associated habitat; material: faeces | place: China | collected 2012
TGATGTTGCCATACAGAACAAGGAAACAGAAGCCATAAAAGCCAATATAGATTGGATTACTGTATTTGGTGAATTTGGCGGAATGTTTAATGATATGGTGAAACCCACTTTGGAAGAAGCAAAAAAATATGTCCGTACCGACAAGTTCAAGAACTCCGACCAGGCTGGTCAAAAAGCACTGATTGATGCCATAAGCCAAATGGAAAAATCCTTGGGTGGAGCTGGTGGTTTGAATTTCAAGAAACTTGGACAAGAGGTTCAGATGTATCAAAATTCACTCCGTGAGCTGAATGATGCTAAAAATGAGGAAGCGGAAGCCATAGATAAACTTGTAAAAGCACAAGAAGATTATGAGAAAGCCATAAAAAATGGCACAGAAGAAGAAAAACAAGCAGCGAAAGATGCCCGTGATACAGCACAGCAAAATGCAGATGCTGCATCTAGTAATGTTCAAATTCAAACAGATATTGCCAATCAAGCTCAACAGGATGTAACTGATACCGCCATGGAATTGAGGGCTAATATGGATAATGTTGTTGAGGGGTTGTCGAAACTTGCATCTGGTGGAATTAGTAGTGCCTATCAAGGTTTGTTACAAGCCGGTTCGGCTATGAAAGGAGCTATTGGCGAAGTAACAAAGAACTTGAAAGATGTTCCTATTATTGGTTGGATAGTAGCTATCATTGATGTATTCAAAGATGGATTAAGCAATGTTGTCGGAGGATTACTTGATGCCGTATTCAGTGCTGTTAGCGGAATTCTAAGTGATGTTTTATCTGGAGATTTATTTGTCACATTAGGCAAATCTATAAGTAGCGGTATTGGCAACATCCTCAACACAATTACCTTTGGTGGATTTAATTCATGGTTTGGCATCGGTGGCAATGCAAAGGAGGTACAAGATACTATTGATCGATTAACCGATCGCAACGAAACGCTGCAAACAGCCATTGAGGACTTGACGGATGTAATGGAAGCCAGTAAGGGGACAAAATCTGTTGCTGCATATACCGATGCTAAGAAATTACAAGAGGAAACAGAAGAAAATTATAAGAAGATTGCGCAAGAACAGGCAAGATATTCCAACTCCCATCATAGCTGGAACTATTATTGGGGTGGATTTAATCAAGATGAAATAGCTCGTTTAAGCAGTCAGATTGGTCGGAATTGGAACGGTGATATATGGTCACTTTCTCCCGAAGAAATGAAAATGCTACGCAGTAATGTTGATATGTGGGAGAAAATTCAGAATACAGGGAAAGGTAATTATGGGGGTCGCCTGACAGAAAAGTTAAATGACTATATCGACCAAGCCGGAAAGATGGAAGAACTTACTAATAAGCTATATGAAGGTCTTACCGGAATATCATTCGAGTCTATGTATGACAGTTTCATTGACACTCTAATGGATATGGATGCAAGTGCAGAGGATGCAGCCGACAATATTGCTGACTATTTTATGCGTGCAATGCTTTCCAATAAGATTGGTGAATTGTATAGCGATAAATTGGAAGCATGGTGGAAAAAGTTTGGCAAGTCTATGGAAGATAATGAATTGACTGAATCGGAAAGGGAAGCTTTGCAGAATGAGTATATGCAATATGTTGAAGAAGCCATGAAGATCCGTGATGAAATCGCTGCGGCAACCGGATACACAGGAAGTTCTTCTTCCTCTTCCCAAGAAGCTTCAAAGAAAGGTTTTGCCACCGCTTCGCAAGATTCAATAGACGAACTTAATGGACGTTTCACTTCCTTACAAATTGCCGGAGAAGAAATAAAGAATCAAAGTGTAGCTCAATCCCAATCACTAAATATTCTAACGATGAAAGCGGATGCACTTATTTCCATAAATACGGAAACGAGAAATATTGCTGATGATACGCGTGATTTGATAGCAAGTTCATATCTCGAACTAGTTCAAATCTCCGAGAATACCGGAGCAATAATAAAACCAATCCAGCAAATGCAGAAGGATATAGCGGAAGTTAAAAATAACACAAAAGGATTATCAACAAAATAGTTAGTTATGGCAGACTTATTAATAAATGGCAGAGACGCTTTTCAAGTATGGGGAGTCAGAATGGGAGATAATTTTCTTAATTCGCTTGGGACACCAGTCCCCATGAAAGAATTTATTGAAAATAAGTCCCGTTTGGAACACGGTAAACAGATAATAACCATCGCCCCCAAATTAGATGAGAGAGAAATTTCTTTGGCTTTTACCATAGAAGGCAATTCCCCATCCGATTATCAGGCAAAGAAGAAAGCTTTTTTTGAAGAATTGTACAAAGGTGTGATTGATATTCAGATTCCGGCTAATAGTAACGATGTCTATCATCTGATTTATCTGGGTAAGAGTATCACCTATGCGCAGAGTTTAGACAGAACCTTTGGTAAATGCTCGATGAAGTTTTGTGAACCAAACCCAAGTTTAAGAACCTAAATTCCAACAATAGGGTAATTGTTGTATATGCGAGTGCTCAAAATTGGGCACTCTTTTTTTTATCTCCGAACTTTGAAGATGTTATGGTAGACATCAAAGACATATCCGGCAATCTCCGCTTTTCGGCACCAATCAATGAGGGTTCGAAAAGGCACTTCCTGTTGATGAAAGAGGACTATATCACATTGAAGTTCTCTCTCTACAATCCTGTGTACTTCCAACTGGGAGACGGAGTAGATAATGAACTCGGAATATTCGAGTTAGTAGACCTGTATAAACCCTCCTACAATACAACTACAGGTGTATACGACTACGAACTCCGCCTTGACGCTTACTACTGGAAATGGAAGAACAAGAAGTTCTTTTACACACCGGAGACAACCGGACGCGAAGCTGGATGGAACCTCACCGCTACCCTTGACACGCATTTAAATGTTTTTCTTGCCAACCTGAAAGCACTCGGATACAAGTTCAGAAAAGAAGAGTTCACATACGAGATTGATAATACGGTAGCGAACACTTCCAAGCTCGTTTCATACGATAATGTGAATCTGATAGACGCTCTTACCCAAATGGCGGAAACATGGGAGTGTGAATGGTGGATAGAGAACAAGACTATTCATTTCGGTCGTTGTGAATACAGCTCTCCGATAGATTTCAAAGCCGGTGATTTGACAGACACGGAGAACGTGAATGTCAACTCCATGCGAAGAAGTGACAGTCAGACCACATACGCGACCCGTGTTTATGCTTTCGGCTCCACCCGTAACGTTCCCGCCAGTTACAGGAAAAGTCTGGTATTTGACGTGAAGAAAGTCAAGGGAAGGGATATATCCGATACTGCAAGAACGTTGGATATAAAGTTCTTTCCTTCAAGTACGGTCACAAAGGAAGAATGCACTTCCGATCTCAACCTTTCAAGTCATTTGAACCGGGACAAAAGGGAGTTTTCCTATGATGAGAAAATAGCTGAAACATTGGCGGCCGGTATTTACCGTGTAAAGGATAATGAAAATGGTATCCACTTGCATATTGGCGTACCCTATATACCATCACCCGTTCCTAGAGATTATCTTCCGGCCGGTGACTATGTTTTCCGCGCATCCTTCGTCTATTATCAGGATGGCATGGAGAAAGAGACAGTGATAGGCGGCAGCACTGTAACAGTCGGAGAGAACCAACAATACGAAATAGATACGGTCTTTCCCTTCCCCGAAACATTCTCACCGGGAGCAGGCGCTTCACAATTGAGATTGCGCAGTTACTTGTCCATTCCATATTACGACAACCCCCTTATCGGAATGGGATTAGGCATATTGGGCTCTGTATCATTTGATGTATCCCTTGTTGCCGGGCAGTCAGCCGCTACCACCGTCACATTCCTTTCCGGTTCCAATGAGGGACGGATATTTGAAGCCGTCTATAATCCGGATTTCCTGACAGGGGACGATTCGAATGTTCTTCGTCTTCCCGAAGGCGTCACCGCTTCTCTAGGAGACAGATATACGATTAATAACATCATAAAAGGCAAGGTCCCCGACAACTATTTCAGCAAGGATGACAAGGAACTGACCTTGAACGGTGTTGTTCAGAAACGCCTTATGCTGCCGGAAGGTATTCCCTATGTAGACGCTTACAGATACAGCCCCACAGGGGAACGTATCAACATAGGAGATGAACGTTACGACAACCCCGACAACGTGGAAATGCCTGTAGAGGAAGCAATTGAGGAGATAGTTATATTTGAGGATGAATATCCCAAGTATATCGGCTCCGTATCCAGCATTAGTCATGAGGAAAAGGAAGAAATAGACGAAGAGACAAAGAAACCAACCGGCAATAAATATCCTATCTACACCTTCAAGGATAACGGACTGAAGAACTTTACGAAGGACTTCCTTCTGGATGAACTGCACCTGATATTCCAAACGGGCAAGCTTGCCGGACTGGATTTCGCCCTTAATCTCAAAGAGAGCGACAACACGGGTACAACCTTTGAGATAGTCCGAAACGAGGACTACGGGCGTGCACTTCCTGATGATGTGTTATTCCCGCAAGCCGCCCATATGGAAGACGGTGAAGAAGTCCCGGCAGACACATATGTCCTTTACGGCTTCGATCCGGCATTCATCTCTGAACAGATGATGCCGGAATCAGAACAAGAGTTGCTTGAAACTACCAAGAAGTATGTAAAGAAATCCATGATAGATCCGTCCACCTATGATTGCGAGATGGCTGCTGATTTCATCTACAATAAGGGTAATATTCGTACCTATGAGGTAGGAGATAAAGTAAACCTTATAAATAAAGCGTATTTCCCCAACGGACGTCAATCCCGCATCATCGGTTTCGAGTGGCCGTTGGATATTCCATACGATCATCCTATATATACAGTCGGTGAAACAGCCGCTTATTCCCGTATCGGTGAGATAGAAAGCAAGCTTGATAATCTCACATACAAAGGACAGACTTACTCCGGTTCCGTAGTTGGTGGCGGTGGGGCAAGTATATATGTGATAGGGGTAAATGACAAGACACTTCCGTCTGACCGTAATGTGTTCTCATCCAAAAAGTCCCTTGCTACCTTTCTGAACAAGACACAGGAGGAAACAATGGATTATCTTATCCGACTGCTTGGCGGTGTCATAACCGATAATATAGAATCACAAAATTTCATAAGCGGTGCGCTTGGTACGGGATTCCTTGTCAAGCGTGACCCGAAGACCGGACGTTCGTATGCCGAATTTGATGAAATATATGTCCGGTTGAAGGCTGTGTTTGAATCTTTGACAATCAAGGAACTACAGTCAGTAGGCGGTGAGATACTTCTTACACTAGCCAGCATTGAATGTACGAAGGTCGAGAAGATTTCCGTAGCATCCGTGTATGATTCAAGCGGGGCACGTCTCTACGACTCGGACAACGCAGCCCTGTATGTTCCCGTAGCGACAGGTGGCGTGTACCGTTGTTACTTCACTGCCGACGATGGTGAGAAAGCCATCATCAACCAGTTCACAGCCGGAGACATGGCGCAATGTCGTCAGTTTAACATCAAGGCTGGAGTTTATGAGAATGTAGCTAACCGCTACTATTGGCGGTATGTTTTATCTGTCGGCGAAAACTATATTGACCTGTCGGTAGATGACTGCGAGGAAGGCAGCGATATTCCGCAGGCAGGTGACAAAATAATCCAACTTGGCAACAAGACAGATCCCGCACGTCAGAATGCTATCCTTTTGTCCGCCTATGGGCTTACCGCTCCAACCATACAGATGTTGCAGGGTATCGATTCTTATACTTTGGAAGGAAAGGCTGTCAAGGAAGAAGGATTCGACCAGGAGACGCAGCAGTTCTATTCAAATAATTACGGACGCAGTTATGTTGGTGACAGAGATAAAAACTCATTTATTCAGTTTGACCCTGTAACCGGTTTGAAAATACACGGTGCTGAAATAGATGTGTCTACCGATAATTTCACGATAAAAGACCGGGATGGGAACCAAATAGCCGTATTTGAAATAGGAGAAGATGGTAAACCACGATTAAAAGCGGATAATATAAACGCTGATGAATTGTTATCAAACGGTGAAAAATGGGCATTAAAAAAAGATGGAAGCGGGTTTCTAGCTTCTAATAATATAGAATGGGATAAGGACGGATTATTGAAAATACGTGCAAATATTTCCTACCCATATATAGAAATTCCTGTATCTACGGAAGGAATTATTTTAGATTTATCTAAAGGATACAATATTCGACTTGCATATGGCGGTGGAGGAAATCTGTATGTTCAAACAGCTATATTGCCAGACCCGAGTATGTTTCCCAGTATCGAAGTTTCCATATTCGGACATTGGATAGATTCACGGTCCTCTCCGAATTACTTTGTGAAAAATTACAATAACGGAAGATTTATTTATACGCATTTTATGGCTGGTGAATCACCAATTTATAATAAAGTAGATATATCAGGAGCGGAACTACGTGTCAAATCAATGGAATATAGTGAAGGTAATTATATTTGGTACGTAACTAATTTCAATGAAATCGGTGAAGAGCATTTTTCATGGGATGAATAATTAAATAAGTATATTATGGCAGAAGAAACTAAAACATTAAGGCATACAGCCGAAGAGATAGACGATGCTATCGACAAGCTACCTGCTGCGGGTAATGCGGCAGGAATTTACAAATCTTCCCTGTCTTTCAGTTCCATCGTAAATGACGGTAACGTAACCCAAGACCACCTAACCGAAATAAACGCTATTTACGAAGCATGGAAATCCGGTAGAATGGTATATGTCCTGGACGAAAAAGGTGGGTATTACAATTTGGGAGTGCTAAACATGCAATTGGCAGAAGATAATTCAAAGTGCTCATTCGTGGCATTAAACCAAGATGGCGTATTATGCTATTATTCCTGCAACCCGTCTTCCGGTGTTACGGGTAAATGGTCTGTTACTCCTATTGGGAAGGATTTATTCGCACTGATTAAACATACCCATAAAGCAAGTGATGTAACAGAGGAGAAAAACAAGCGTTTCGTGACTGATGAGGAAAAGGATGAACTAAGCACTCTAAGTACTACATACGCTAAAGCCGACCTCTCCAACGCCATGACTGTATCACTCGGTCAGAACGGTTATGCTAAGTTTAATAACGGTCTGCTGATACAATGGGGATATAGTGCAGGGACTTCGTCAGCTGCCCAAACAGTATATATGCCAACGTCTTTTTATGACACTAATTATATTGCTATTGGGAGTGTTATTAAAAACAACGCAGATAATAACGCTTATACTTTTTGCCCTATTTATGGCTATTCCATAAACTCTTTTAAAGTAGATAGAAACTTTGTGTCTACGAGTACAGGCGTTAGTTCTGCTAAATTCAATTGGATTGCGATAGGTCGATGGAAATAATTAATAAAGAATAATTATGGAGCAAAAAATGTATTGGAAAAACGGATTCCACGACACACCCCAAGAAGGTGCAATAGAGATTACGAAAAAGTATTGGCAAGAATTGTTAGACGGTCAATCTGCGGGAAAGCTTATTGTTACCAATGATGAAGGGTATCCTATACTGGTCGAGCATGAATATACGATTGACGAACTGAAAGAGATGAAGATAGCGGAAATCAACGCCTATGACAAGTCGGATGCCGTCAACTCATTCACGCTTGCCGGAAAACAGATATGGTTAGACAAAGACACCCGTGTCGGGCTGGTCAACTCAATCGGTATCGAGAAAGAATCCGGACGAATGAATACCACGCTTTGGTACAATGCCGAGAAGTACGTTATCCCTGTTGATACAGCCCTGCAAATGCTCAACCGGCTTGAATTGTACGCCCTTGACTGCTACAACGTAACACAGTCACATATTGCGGCTGTGAAAAGCTTGTCTGATGCCGGACAAGTGGAAGCCTACAATTACAAAACCGGATACCCTGAACAGCTCAATTTTGTATTATAAACTCAAAAACAGATAAAGCTATGATTCTATTAGTACTATTATCATTTATTCTCATCGCAGGCTATGTTTATGCGATGATTAAGAAAGGGAAAGAAATCCCTTATTCAATCAGTGCCACCTACTATGCGCTGACACACAAATTTTGGTTCGGGTTGTGCATGATTGGCTCCGGTGTTCTGCTTCTTCCGGCAGCTTTGGAATCAAGTACGGAGAACAGCCAGTTTCTTGTATTCCTTTCGGTTGTCGGTATGGTTGTGCTCGGTGTGTCTCCCAATTTCAAATCGGAGCAAAAGGTTTCTCATGCAATAGGTGCCGCCATGTCCTTAATATTCTCCCAAATATGGGTAGGCTGCAACAGTTGGTACTGGCTTCTGTTATGGTCGGGATTCATTATTTACATGGTTGTCTCCATGAAGAAGCATTGGACGGGTAACTTCATCTCTGACTTCATAAAGAGAAAGCCGATGTTCTGGATTGAGGTAATTTCATTGTTGACCGTTTATCTTACTTGTCTATGGTAAAGGGTCAGTTAACTCGTACAATCAGCTCATCCGTATTTTTCGGTGAGCTGTACGCTCTGATGTGGGATATGAGATGGCTCATGCTCTTTATCTTAATCCTTATAATCGTGGATATGTGGTACGGAGTAAGCAAGTCCATCAAGCGTGGCGAAGAGTTCCGGAAGAGCCGTTGCGTCAAACGCTTCCTGCTTAAATGCGGTGATTATATCTGCCTGCTGATACTTGGTGCCGTTCTTGGCAAGGCTATCGGTGAGCCTTTGGGAGTTTCCGCATTGGTTGTTTCTGTGATAGTTGTCCTTATCGGTTGTTTGGCGGAACTTGAAAGTATTAAATCCAACTATTGCGAGACAAAGGGAATCCATAAGGATATCAATGTGTTCAAACTGCTGCTTGTATTGGTCGGCTTCAAGAGCAGGGAGTTGGAGAAAGCGATTGAGAAATCTATAACGGATAAGAAGAAGGATGAGCTGGATAAATGAAAGTAACCGTATCAAGCACCTGCTCTACGCCATCCCGGCAGGTGCACTGTTAACCATCCTGTTTGCGGCAGGACTGGCTGTCGGCATGGAGTTCAAAGACCGTGCATACGGCAACGAATGGGATTGGCTCGATATTGCCGCCACGCTGATAGGTGGTTTCATCGGACAAGCGATTCAAATCGGAGTATTAACATTGATTTTATAGGAGGAAAGATATGGGAAAGTATTTCACGATAGCCGAAATGGTAAAGAGCGAAACGGCAGACAGACGTGGTATTGATAACCGTCTGCCGAAAGCGTTAATCTGCAATGTAGATGGTTTAATAGATAACGTTCTTGATCCTCTTCGGGAAGCCTATGGCAAACCTGTCATTGTAACGAGCGGATACCGTTGCGAAGCATTAAACAAGGCTGTAGGAGGAAGCAAGACCAGCGAGCACATGAAAGGAATGGCGGCTGATATAGTTGGCACTCCGAATACAAAAGCGGAAAACAAAAAGCTATTCAATCTCGTACAGGAGCTTAACCTTCCTTTTACGCAGCTGATAGATGAGAAGAACTTCTCATGGGTTCACGTTAGCTATGATAGCTGCAACGTGAAGAAACAGGTTTTAAAATTATAATCAATAGGAGGAACAATCATGGCAACAATAAATTTGGAGTTCAAAAAGAACAGCAGCGTATGGTATGCGGAATTTCAGGTAAATTCTGATTTCAATATCCATTTGGAACGTGATAACTACGGTCGGGTGAATATTCTCCAACGAACGACAAGTGAAGGGAATTTTGAACCTGTGGTTTTGCCCGGAAATCTTGCGTACAATGCAGGGACAACCATAGACTGTGATTTTTCGGCATTAGTCTATCCAAAGACAATTCGTGTTGAAAGTTATAGCGAAGTATTAAGTGGAACAGTAACCGAATCCGGCAATGAAGCTTAACAAGTTACCATTAAATGTAATAGGGTTGAATCGGGTTGGTTTGAATCAGATCGGTTCGCCTTCCCGCCGGGCTAATACTTCCGACCGTCCTTACATAGACCCGGAAGTATTGGCTTCTTTGGTTGCCGTCTGTATCTGTGACGGCAAGAGCAATAACGACCCTGACAGGGCTGTAATCAAGAACTTGGTTGACCCGGACAATCCGTTTGTGATTAGCAATGCAGCTTTCAAGCTTAATAGCGGGTATGGGAAATATGAAGAGGATTTTACTGACACTACAAGATGGGAAGTAGTTAGTGGTGTAAATAAAAAGCCATACGAATTACAGGTTACTACTGCTTGGAATCCGAAAATTGATTGGATAGCTTTGATAAAAGGAAGCGGTGATTTGAAAAGCGTGTCATTAAATGTAAGTGGCATACCAAATGAAGGAACATTGTTTTTCTATTATGGGACTGACTCTATTCAGTTGTATAACGGGAATAATAAGGTAACTTTAAGTGGGGCAATACCGCAAACTACTTCCGGATATAGAATTATAAAAGGGAGAGATTTAGATTGGTCAAATTTGGTCATCACCCAAATCCCCTCTCATCAAGGTGCTTTAGTTACAGACGGAGTTGATGACTTGATAGTAAGTCAGAAAACATCATTAGAAATGATAGGAGGTGATAATCGTCCATTTACTGTAATAAGTATGATTAGTGTTATTAATAATTCACGTACTTATTATAATAATATGGTTGGTACTACTAATATGAATTTAAGTGTAGTTAATAGTACTGTTTTAGGTAAAACTGGAATATTTGGATATACTAGTACTGAACTTAATACCAATCCTTCTGTTGTTAATAATATATTAGGAGATAAAAATGATTATAGTACTAGACTTGAAGGTGCTAGTTCCCCAGTTGATAGAAGATTTTCAGTTACTGGATATCTTAGAGATGGTACTCCTACAAATGTATCTTCTATTGCTTGGTATTGGACATTCATCGCTAACAAAGCATTAACTACCGACCAAATCAATCAGGTAATATCCTACTTCAATTTGGACAAGCATGTTAAACCGGATATCATCTACGACACCATCCGGCAGGGCATCACCAATGAGAACCACGCTTCTTTCAATGATGAGCTTGTGGACTTCTCCGGTAACGGGCATAATATGAAGATTTACAACTCTGCGTGGAACAAAGAGAGCGGTATCAATGATGAAGGGGCTTGGCAGGCTGATGGAGTAACAGACTATGGTCAGTATATAGGAGACTTGGGGTTGCAAGACTATACTATTGCAGTTGATAGAGCGTATGTTGAAGCTAAACCTTCCCAAGTATCTATAATGAGCAATGTAGTGGATGGTTCTATTAATACGCCTTTTTTAATGGAACATATGGGCATTAATAAAATACTTGCTCCTCATAGTTTTGGTAAATATACTGTTTTATCAGAGTTAAATATCAATAGATTCATCTCATATCAGTCTACTTATAAATATAATGGAATTGATATAACTAAAGGTACTTCTACTAATACAGGTTCAGGGTTGACTATTGGTAGAATTGGAGGGGTTGCATCTCAATATGCTAATATAGCACTATGGAGTCTATTGCTTTTCCCTTACTCCCTTTCCGAGTTCCTGCTAGAGCGTCAATTAAAGAGGTATAAGTTAGGTACGCTGTATCCTGGAATGATAGAGTGGAGACCCAAAGTAAATATTAATGTTCCAGTTGTTACTCCTCCTACTTTTAGTATGAATAATGGTAGTGATATAATTACTAATGGGCAGTATATACCAGAAGGTACAGAAATAACCATCCGAATTTTTACCACAACTGATAGTTCAGTAGGAGGTATAAATGAAGCAACTGCAAAAATAAATGGTGTAGATATAGAGTTATCTCCAAGCGGGAATAAGACCTATTATGGAGGTAAATTCATAGTATCTTCAAAGCAAAAGATAGACATAACCATTGACGAGTACATCAGATACGAGGATATTGTACAGCCTTATCCAGCAATAATTAATCTAAAACAAGATGGTAAAACTATCACTTGGGGAGATAAGTTGAAAGTAGGCAGTGATATAGTCTTTGTAGGAAGTGCCAACCTTTTACCGGAGCTATATACTGTATCCGATACACGGTATAATGGTGTAACGCTTTACCCAAACACTATCATAAAGGTAGAGAAGTCTATGGTGTTTGATAATGCACGTACCTACCTAAAAGCCAATGAACCGAGCTGTATCCTGTCGCCTAATAGGTTGAGGATTCCAAATTCTAGTTACAAGATACTAGGCTACATTCCAGACTTGACAGGTAAAGGGAATCATGGTAAGCTTAATAACTTTGCTTATACAGAAGATAGTGGTGTTGCTTCTGATGGTAGTATTAAGATTGACGGTACAGATGACCATATTACTATTTCTAATATAATAGGTGGTAAATGTATTATGGCAAAAGTTACGGTTAATAGGAATAGTGGAATTATTTATGACCAAAGAAGAGCAAACGTTCCTAATAAATCGTGGATGCAATTAAATCCTAGTAGCGTTATATTTGAACAAAATGCAGTATCTACATATATAGATGGAATATTAAATCACAATGTTACAGGCTCAGATTTGGTTTCTAAAACTGTTAATCTTACTTGTGAACTAGAAATAGGTGATACTAGTGGAACATATCAGCCAACTATAGGTAGTTCGTATGCCGTTGGATATACTACTGATATTAACCTCTACGAGTTTATGCTCTTCCCCGATGTGCCTGATGAAGAAGAAATAAAGGAGCTAAACGATGTTATGGGTATTGAGAATAACATTGAAGTAAGTTAAACAATTAATTAAAAAAATTATATGAAATACGCAGTAGTAACAATTGAATGGCTAGCCCAGCACGGTCTGTTGGCTATCCCCACAATGAGAAAGAGTAAAGACGGAAGTAAGGTAATCCTCCACGAAGAGTATTTGTCCCCTTACAAGGATGAAGAGTTTCCGAGATACTATTTTGACAGCCCGGAACTGAACGCCCTTCTGTCGGGTGATGAATGGTCATGGATGGAAGAGGAACATCCGGCAGGCAGTGCGGAATTTATCCAGGTGGCGGCAGCGCAGAACCTTTTGAATGTGACCAAAGCCGGAATTCAAACTATGTCCCTGACAGACAACGAAGCGTTGAAAGTGAAGTCCATGTATCCGTATTGGAACGAGTTTATCAGCAAATCACTAACAACCGGAATGAAAGTGCAGTACAACGATAAACTCTACCGGGTAAGGCAGAATATTGCTACCGTCTTGGAGAATCAACCGCCAAGCATCAACACCGCAGCTCTCTATGAGGAAATCAACGAGACCGCTGCCGGAACAAAGGATGATCCGATTCCATATAACAACAATATGGCATTGGAAGAGGGCAAATACTATTCGCAGGACGGAGTTACCTATAAGTGCACCCGTTCTACCGGGCAGGCGGTTTACAACTCACTAAAAGACCTTGTAGGTATTTACGTTGAGGTAGCAGCATGAGAACCCTTCCTTATATACTGATTTGCCTGTTGCTTGGCGTACTCGTGTGGATGAAATGCAGTCCGCACGATCCGATAACGGCAGACGTGAGAACCGAGACGAAGATAAAGACGGTTGTCAAAGTTTGCACGCTGTCTGTTTCACCGCCTATGGCGCCACTATTAACGCTTAAGTTGACAGATACCATACACATAGGCGACACGGTAGTCGGGCGTGAACAGGCTTACTATGAGGACAGCCTTTACCGTGCATGGGTATCCGGCTACCGTCCGAGACTGGATAGCTTACAGATATTCCCAAAAACCGTGTATCAGAATGTGACGAATGATATCTACCATACCATCACCCCGAAGAAGAAACGATGGGGATTAGGTTTGCAGGCAGGATACGGTTATCCGGGTGGTTGGTACGTAGGAGCTGGGGTGAGTTATAATTTGTGGCAGTGGTGATCGTCATTGGATGAAGAAAGGAGTGAGGCAGTATTGTTTTATTCCTGATAAAAAACGCCCAAAAATAGTATGTTAAATTATGTATACATAGAAAATATGGGATATTCTCTTGCTTTTAAGAAATAAAACGCCTACTTTTGCGTCATAAATTAGCTAATTATGATAGTGACATTAGGGAATACAAAAGAAAGGCCTGTTGTAAATGCAATATCTTTACGCAGAGAATTAGAGTTATTTATGGAAGATACTGGAATAACCAAGAAAAAAGTTGCAGAACTTTTGGGGTTTCCAAGTTATAAGTATGTCACAAATATACTTGAAGGAAAGGAAGAAATAACTTTAAGATGTGCTATAGCAATAGCACATCTTATAGGAATATCAGAGCAGCAATTGTTAGATTCGGCTTATAAAGAGATAAAGGGAGAAAACGGCTTGGATATAGACAATATAAGGTATGCTTCATTCCTTTACTCGAATTTTGATTGCCGAGCTCTCAAAACCTTAAAGTTATTTGAAAGTAACGATACGGATGAGCAAATGTGCAACCGTTTAGTTGAATATTTTGGTTATCATTCAATCTTTGAATACAAAGTTCCTATCTCTCCTAAATCTGCATTATTCAGTAAAAGGAAAGTTTCAGCGCAAGAAAAAAGAGACGGGTTAATGATGAATTTTTGGTTGACCACAGCCCAGCGTTCTTTTATGGAAATGAATAATCCTAATGAATATGATAGGGAATTATTGAAAGATTTTGTATTGAAAAGAATCAAACAATACACGAACGATGTCAATTCTGGTTTTTCTATTGCTATATATGTACTTTATCAATTGGGCGTGAGTGTACTTGTCCAAGATTATATCACTGGGACACATGCTTATGGAGTTTCATTTATAATAAATGGAAAACCATGTATAGTATTGACAGCATTAGGTGGGCATTATTACAAGTTATGGATTACCCTGTTGCATGAATTGTATCATATATTGAACGATTGGAATTACTTGCAGCAAATCGGATGTATGATTTCTGATGAATCTCAGGGGGAACTTTTTGTGTCTGAAAGCGATGCAGACAGATTTGCTTGCAATTGTCTTATACCACAATCTCTTTATGGCAAATTAGAATTGATAATAGATTCCAAAGTAAAGGTGAATCAGTTGGCGCAAAAACTTAGCATACATCCAACTATTGTTTATGGAATCTATCTTGAACAGATACAAGACAAAATGAAGAAAAAGAAAGCTTTTGAGAAGCATGTGTATTTAAAAAATATCTTGCAGACAAAAGATACTAAATGTCTTAAAAACATTACCTATAATCCTATAGAAGAAGGTAATATTAGAACTGCTGTCAAACGTGTTAAAAAAGCTTTGGGTATTATGGTAGCTTAATAAAATAGTAATAAAATGGAATCGAATAATAGAAAAAGGAATTTGGATGATATTCTTTCCGCAGCGGAAAGAATTATAAAAGCAAGAGAGGAAGAAATACAGGAAGACCTTTTCGGTAATACTGCTGGTGACAAAGTATTAAACGAGATTAAAGAAATACTTGATTCTGTGGACGCAGAAAGTCACGACTCGCATAGAGCATATGATTCGTATTATGGAATCATTAAAAAAATTGTATTGAAAGCAATACCTAAAAGTGATATAAGGGATTTAGTGCAGTTGCTTGCTTGCAATCTTTTAACTGGTGTCGAATTATTGAGAAGAGGAGAAAGGCGAGGCTCAGATTCGCGCCAGCAATCCAATGAAAAGCTCGATGAGGTAGCTAATATAATAATGGAGTGGGGCGAACATCCTTACGACTATATGAAGTTAGCTCAAATATTTCTAGACGAATGCATAAAGAAGGGTATCTCTCCTAAAGAACGTACTTTAGCGGATTTTATTCCACGAAGTTAAAACAGCATTTGGAAGCTTATTCATGCTATTGCGGATAATGAATTTGTATGTAATATAGCTGTAATAAGTATCCCCCTGGCTTTAGTCGGGGCTTTTTTTATACCTTTGCCGAAAACTAAATATTATGGCAGAAGAACAGAAATACGACCACGACTCGATAAATGAGTTGCTAACTTGGGCTAAAGAAACGCTCAACAATAAGAGATACCCGGTCGGGGAATTTCAACTGGACAAATGTGCAAAGATTCTTGATTGCGAGAAGTATCTTGATTCGATGATATTGAAGAATAATGTTTGATTTAAAGTACCCATATAGAGGTGATAACGTGATAATGTTGTATATAAAGGTTAAAATACTGACTGATTGATGATTTATTGCTTTATTTATTTGTTTTTTCTCTATTTATTTACAAAATTTGCAACCGTATTATACAACAATGCGCCATAATCATATTAACAAATGAAAACTTCTACCTATACACAAGAAGCATTGGTAATAGAAAATCCCTCTAAAGGACTATTAGACTTTGTAAATAAGCTGAGAGATAGAAAAATATCTCAGCAAGAAAAGTTGCGCAATAAAAAGACTTTCACTATTAAAATCAATGCATAACATTTTTAGATGGATATTTCTGTTTCCATTAATTCTAAATTAAATGACGAATATCGAATAATATTGTCTCCTTTTAACTTGGATATAATACCTTATGAAGTACAGGAGCTACTTGGAGACGATATAGAAATTGTGGATGTCACCCTTGAGAGGGTAAAAGGGATTAATCCAACAGATATTGGAATATTGCTAAAGATTTCAAACATCATTGGGGAAATTCTTAATGACAATGGGAATCTGATATTATATTTTTATTGTGATGATATGCACAATATTTCAAGGAGGGAGAACAGGGGAGTAAGCCCTCAGAAATTCAGAAGTGATCTATTCTCAAGAATGTTTGATAAATATATACTATCAAATGGCATTACCAATATGATAAATACGCCTATTGAAATTAAAGCAGATAGACATATTTATATTCATCTAATATCAAGAGATACTCATTTAAATTATGTAAACGCTATAAAAAAAGCAATAATGGGAATGGCCTCAAAGTAAGTTGGAATGCTTGGATTTAATTTTGCTTTATTATTTTTTTTGTAACCTGTTACGATTATTCAAACAGCCAATACATTATAACAAGAAGGCAGCCGAATAAGCTACATCGGACTGCGGTCGTTCATATCTGAATCCCCTAATCATTCAGGAAATGCTATTTCGAGGATTGATAATTAGATACATTTTGATGTTTTTACTATATTTGTTAAAAATATAAATACAGTTACATTATGGTTATTCCAACAATGACATTTTACGAGATGTATGAAGAATTGGCCTCCGACCGTCCCAAGATAGAATATAAACGCCAGCAATTAATACCAAAGGCTGTGAAGAAATTCCGGAGAACCCTCCGTTTCCCGGCTTGGGAACTGTTTGAATACACAAATCCTAGTCGACATAATTCATACATTTTATTTTTTTATGCTGCAAATAGACAGGCTGTTGAAAACCCTGAATTTAATTATTCCTCTATAATAAATGTAGATAGCAGGCGATTCGTTTTAAAATGGGGGTGTTCTCCATATAAGCATACCGAATCTGATTCAATGGTATGGACTAGAAGGATAGATGCGTACAGTACCCATTTCTTTTCCCGCTATAGAGAACGTGTTTTCAAGAATACCGAACTAGGGCTTAATGAAGTAATATGCCGATATTTCACAAGGAATAAAATAGCCTTACTAATTGAACTTAATGAAGATATAAAGAAAAACTATCAAAAATATGGTGGAGCAGCCCATCGTGCGATGAAAGTGAGTGACGGACTTTGTTTCATCAGGACTTCAGTTGAATGTCTTGTAGATCTGAACACTCAAAAGGAAACAGCAGAAGCACTAGGATTTGTCTATGTTACTTTTGTTGATGATAATACCCTTACAAATTCGCAAAATGAAGCGACTTTCATGGAAGGTATTCGTTCTTCCCAGAAAATTTTTAAAGATTTGATTGCAGATATTAAAGATTGACATCCCCCTCCTAAGGGAAGGGGATTCGGGTGGAGCAACCGCAGTCAGCGATGTAACTTATTCGGCTGCCTTTTCCTACCCTTTCATCAGCATGATGTCCGCCTTCATCTCTATGTAATCCTTGTATTTTTCAGGGTTGTTCACGTAGTCTATCACCCTGTTTATGGCTATTTCCGCCTGCTTTTGCTTTACCTTTGTATAGTATCGGATGATTCCTCGATTCTTGTCCGAATGACCGAGACAATAATCTATCACTCCGTCTGGAATACCAAGTTCGGAAGCGAATTGGGCGAAAGTCTTGCGCGCGGAATAAAAGCACAATGTCTGTTTGATTCCTAAGTGCTCTTTTAGTTCCCTCATACAAAGATTGATGTATTTTTGCAAATTAGAGTAGGTATAAGAATACCCCAAATCCAAAAATCCTTTTTTATTTATGTACTCACTGATAATTGCTTTCGCTTCACTGTGTATAGGTATCGTTATGACCGATTTTCCAGTCTTAGCATGAACAGTCTTGATTCTTTCAAAAGAAAGTACATCCACCGACAAATCGACAGATAATAAATCTTTCAAGTTGATACCGCACAAATAGAAAGAGAGTAAAAACATATCCCTACCTAAATTCAAGCGTTTCCCTTCAACTACTGTTTTTTGTATTTTCTGAAATTCTTCTATTGAAAGGTCACATTCTTTAGGTTCGGCTGTTGGTATTTTCGTGTACGCAAATGGATGTACGTCCGTTTTAAGAACACCTGTCTTTATCAGTTCGTTTATCCGGGCTTTCAGATGGGTTAATCTCAATCCGATGTTTCCATCAGCATACCCTTTCTTTATCATCCACTTTTTAAAATGCTCTACCAGTAAAGTATTAATTGCAGGAATAGGGACATCTCCTTCCGCATTAGTAAACACCCGTACAGTCTCCTCATTCATTTTAGCATAACTTTCCCTACCCTCTTCCCTAATTTCATTTATGCGCTGTTTCCAGAACTCTAAAAACGAAATATGTGAAGGACGTTCCTTGGATATTATAATCCGTTTTATCTGAATTGCAGAAAAATAGTCAATGCATTCAATAGAATTGAATTTCTCTTTGTATTGTGAAAACACAAATTCAAGCCTTCTATTCATGACGTTCGCGTCCTTCCGGTAAGCGACTTTACCGTTGTCAAATTCCGCAATATCATCTAACAGAAACTCTGTTTTGATGTAGGCACGTTCTTTCTTTTGGGAGATGCAGACTAAGATGGGAAGCCTGCCATCATGTTCCTTAATGGAACTTAAAACTGTTAATCTGATTGTTGCCATAATTGAATAATCAAAACACAATTCTACTATACAATTTTGTGCAAATATATATGCAGATTTATGTTTTTTTTATTCGGAATTGAATTTTCAGAAAAGAAAAACGCTGATTAAACAATTAATAATCAGCGTTTTATTTGAGAGCCGCTAGCCAGACTTGAACTGGCGACCTACGCGTTACGAAGTCCCGTGCAACAGCTCTATTATTATACTGATTACTAATTTATTAAGCACTCTTTTCTAACCTTTTCAAAACACAATCTACTATACAATTGCTATTTTTAAGGTGGAATTGAAATGTTAATAATAGGTTTTATATTGTAGGCTTAGATCCACTACTAACCTTGGGTGTTGGATCATATACCGCTTTCTCCCTCCTCTTTTCGTCCTCATCCTTGAGGAACTTGTTCCTTATTTCTCTAATATCATTCGTCATTCCCCATACTTTGAAGAAGAGGATGATTTGTAGTACTCCGAATATTAGGGGTATAATAGTTAGAAAGTCAATCATAATATTCTATTTTATAGAAAAGTCAAAAACTCCATTGAATGTATGTTCTTCGTTTTGTGGTTTCCCTATGTAGTAAAAACAATATTCTCCTTTTCCCAATTTCTTTTTAGGATGGACTTTGTACTTATTGTCTTCAACCCTTTCAATAGAGAGAGGGATTACATCTTTTTCGTCAACACCTGTTTTTACACCTGTTAATCCATATTTACCTGTTCTAAGATTTCTTTTATTTTTTTTCTCATGTAATTGTATCAACAATATTTCATCCATATGCTTTTCATCAGAAAATATATATCCGGTTTGTTTATCTTCCCCGAATACAATTATAAATTCAGGTTTTTGTTCTTCTATCTCAAGTTCTGCTGTTTCTCCTTCAATGACTTTGTTTGACTTTGCAGAACTTAACCCGAGTGTAAAGTATGCTCCTGCTATATTGCCTACATTTTTGCCAATAATTCGCGAATAGCCTACTCTTTCATTGTTGTAATAAATACCCGGAGTATTTTGCGCATAGGTTTGTACAAACACCAATGCAGCCACCATTAAAAATAAAACCTTTTTCATTGTGCTTTAATATTTAGTTTGTTCTTTAATTCGTTGAATAAATCCGGGTTCTCCATATCAGTCCATTGATACCTTTTGTAGCTATTCCGATCAAAAGATTGCTTCTTTTCATATACAAATAGATAATATTTGTCACACAGGACAATAACAGATGCCTCCAACAATTGAGCGTATGATTTAGCTTGTATGAAAGCATCTTCTATCGCTTGATTATTTTTCATGTGCAACTTTGCTTCTATCAAAACTTTTGCCTTTTCTTCATTTGGCTTGTTATCATAATGCAAAGCGTAATCCGGAAATATCCGATGCCCTCTACCCGCTTTTATTCCTAATTCACGAATGAAATCTTTATTTTCATACCAGTCCATAGAATTAAGTAGTCGTTCTAAAAGCAGCTTTTCTACATCTTTTTCTTTTCTAATATCAAGATTTTTAGGCAATGTAGGTGCATACAACTTCGGAAGAATATTAATATCAAATCCCTTCGCTTTTATCATACGAAGCAGTTCTAAATAATCTTCATTACTCATCGGATAACCATTTACTCCTTGAAAATTCTTTCGAACAAGCGGATGTTTGGAAAAGTATTCATCTGCTTGCAGTTCTTTCAGAGCAATGCGAGGAATATCCACTCTATTGCCAATATAAGTATTGCTATAGAAACGAAATAATGGGTCTACAACTCCATTAGTTAATGCGATTTCTACACATGAGATAGCACTAACTGGTAATGTTTCATAATGTACAAGAATATCACCCCGCTTCGTTTCTTGATTTGACTGCCAGAACTTCATTTCCAATACAAGGTCTTCAGGATACATCAAACCACCAATAAACCAGGCTTGTGCTGGTTGCGGAATATCACCCCTTTCTTTCTCTAGAATATTGAAAGCAAAATCATATAAAAAGGCACATAATTCCGTTGAAGATAATCCATTTTTCTTCCTAAACTCATAAAAGGTTTCACATAATCCCCAATAATACATACATCTTCCCTCATAATCAGTTTTTTTAGGTATACAAGGAAGGTCAATATCAAAAAAATCAGCTATTTTGTTTAACTCAAATATCCGACACAGAAATAGATATGGAAAGAAATATTCAGGTGCAAACTGTGATAGAATGTAAGACATAGGTTGGATGATTTCAAGCATATTTTTGAAATCATTAGCTGGAATCCATTGTCGTCCTTCCACCCTTATACCTAACGTAATAAGTGAAACATACAAGTCTTTTGCTTCATCCAATGAGACGGGATTGTCATACTCTGACACACCGTAACAGTATATATCCTCCAACCAATCATTATATAAATCTTGGGGTATAAAATTGCCATGCGGGCAGTATCTTTTAAATAAGTCATACCCTTCTACATCGGAAAAATACTTTATCATTTTTTCTCCGATAGGTGCCTGTTTATACAGATTCCATATATATTGATTGAATTTCATCTTATACCCAGTTCATTACATTGACCACTCCTACCACTATTGCCCAGTCTTGAATTTCACTAGCAGGAAGATCATATGGTATAAAACCCTCTTCTTCATTAAAAGATACACATTTTATATATCCTTCCTTTTCTGAAGGCATTACTTTTTTTATAACCACTCCATCTGGGGTTGCCAAAGCATACACTTCTCCCCACCTTACATGAGATCTACTTTTCCAAATTCTGCATCCTACAATAGAACGTTCAGGAATGCTTCTTTCTGGATATTTTCTATTTATCATACTACGCCCACGCGTTCTCATAGTAAAATCACACCCAGCTAAATCGGGTATAATGTATCTATCGCATTTATTGGCTTCTATCGCTATTTCAAACCCTGAAGGCATTCCGCAAGAAGCAGCTTCCAACTCAAATAAAGGGATAGCATTTTTGTTATCACAATTCAAATGCGGTGTATCCAAAGCGATATTATCGCAATCAAGTTCCACAAAAGGTATAATAATATTCCGCCCAAATCTTTCAACTATACTATTATATAGTTCTTCTGTAAGATTTTTCTTTCCTGTCTCAAGCTCAGACAGATACGATTGAGAAATACCTACTTCTTTTCTAAACGTCTCTTGATTCATTTTCAGAGACTTACGCAGTTTTGCAATATTTAGCCTATTCATACATTGTTAAACATTGTCAATATAGCGATATTTTATTGCGATAAATAGCGATATATTGCGATAATATAGTATATTTGCATCATCAAACAGTGATAACCTAATCACTTTTGCAAAGAAAGACATTTTTAAGGTCATATACAATAGTATAAACATATTAAAATACACGATTATGAGCACGAATTTTAAAAATCAAATGAAAGAAGTCATGAGTCTCGCATGGTCTTTTGTGAAAAGAAACGGTTTTTCAATGAGCGAAGCACTGAAATGCGCATGGGTAAATATAAAGTTGAAAGCTCAAATGAAAAGCAAGATTGTGAAGTTTTACTTTCAGAAAGTAGATGGCACAATGAGAGAAGCTTACGGCACGCTTTGCGAAAAATATATGTCGACAGTAACCGGTACTGATAAAAGAGCAAAGAACGATACGGTTCAAACCTATTTCGATACAGAACGCGGTGAGTTCAGATGTTTCAAGAAAGCTAACCTTTTAAAAATTGCATGATTATGACACGTTACGAGATTGAACAAGGCTTAGATGCCTTATACAGAGACCTGGACAATGTTCAGAATATGGATGAAGAAACAGCCCGCAGAGTTTACAATGTAGATTGCAAGGCTGACATCATAGAAGTTATCGAAGAAGAGATTGATACCTATGAAGCTATCCTTTCAGGACCGGACACAGACGAAGATAACGACATGGATTATGATGCCCTCTGTCTGATTCAAGGTTTAAGCAGATACGCATAACACCCCTACCCTGCTGACGGATTGAACGGCAGCCGATAGCGAGAATCGGGCAGGGTTCTATTGATTAGTTCTTTGACATGATGGAAAAATAGAGGTTGCAAGTAATCCTCTGCTGAAAACGGACTACGTGAATAGGCTTAACTTGACAACGATATAATGCTGTGGTAATGGTCAAACCGTATCGTTGTAAAAATAAACAGTTAGACTTTGGTCGGCAAATCATGGTATTTGCTTTATGATATAAACATCTTGGAATAGACATCCCGCACCGATAGCGAAATAATGGAGTAGCCTACACTTACGTAGGGGTTATGAAAACGCACCGGATAGCTTTAAAATGGCTGTAATGCTTGCAGTAGAATAAGCACTGAATAATTATTGAGAAAACGAATATAGGCGTTTTCTATTTAAAGTTTACTTTCAGCACTGAAAATCGTCCTCACAGTAGTGAGTACGAGCGTTGGGCACGCTTATCACTGAAAGGTCTATATAGCTCTGCACGGTCACGAACCTACCCTTTGATGCGGATGCAGAGCACAAATTTTAAATTATACGATTATGTCACATTATTATTCAAAAGTAGATGCAGATAGTTTATTATCGCTAGTAAATGCATCTGATTGCGTAGAGCATTTCGGTATATCTGGTTTGGTTTCTGAAATGGACGAAACAGAAGTTTTAAAACAGGTAAGCGAAGATACCATAATTAGTTATCTCGAAGATAAGGGTTTTAAAGTAGAAAAGGAGGACTAAGATGAAGTTAATCCAGTTGATTTTAGCCATACTTTTAGCCTTATGCGCTATAATTATGTTTTATGGGGCAATCACAACCCACAGCCCAATAAAAGCCATCTCTGTTATTATCATGGGTGTTATATGTATTGGTTGTTTTGTTTTTGTCAGAATCACCTACACAGAATTACGTGAATAACAGAAATCCGCAAAAAGGTAGACCGATAATCCGGCATAAGGTTCCTGCAATAAACCAGTACTGTGAGTAAGGGAAACCAGCCGGGCGGATTCTGAAAAATATAGTAGTTTTTGTCGTGTTTTATTTTGTGTTTGTACTAGGTGTGCCGTCTGTGAAGATAGTGCACCTTTCTTATATGGATGGTTAGCTTATCGGTTAGAGCTTTGTATTGCGCAATCAATTATCACGATTGAGAGAGGTTCGATTCCTCTACCATCCACCAATCAATTAATTTAATTTTTAATCTTATGGCAACAATCAGAGAAACGATTTTAAAAGTAAAACCGGGCGAACCGAAGATTATCCCGCTATCAGAAGTTGATGTTACAGGCTACAGACAGCAAGCCCATGTAATTAGCAAAGAATTGAGAGACAAAGGCGTTGTTGTTCCAGACGGCAAGCCGGCATACACAATCTCTAAAAACAAGTACACCGGATCAATGTATATTATAAATAATATGCAGAAATAGTATCTAATCTTACACGATTATGGATAGAGTATTTACAGAACTGTCTGATAGAGAAAATGAAATCGCTCAATTGTATGGTGGTGGGTTAGAGGTAAAGGAGGTCGCTAATCTTCTTTTTCGTTCCTCTGCCACTATTCGAAATCACATGCAGAGCATATATGAAAAGCTACAGGTAAGAAACAGAAGTGAGTTATCCATTAAAATGATGGAAAGACTTAATCGTGTTAAGTTCACCTTGGACTTATCACCAATAGTTAGGGCTTCTGTTTCCTGTTTTCTATTATGTGTATTCTCACTATCGCTTTACCACGAACAAAGCGAGATGAGAAGAGGAAGAGAAGCAAAGGTTGAACGAATTGAAAGAATAAGGAGGTCAGAATGAATGCAGAAACTAAGCTGAACACTCTCTATCGAATAGGTAGCAGAGTTTCTCTCAATAAAAAACAAGCAAAAGAGTTTGTAGGCGGTCGTTACAGACTTGAAAAGTTGATAGCGGAGAAGAAAATACGGGCAGAAAAGACCGGAGCCACAAAAATGTCTCCATACGCTATCAATGCCTGCGATGTGCTTCTTTATGCTATTGATTCTAAAGAACAAAGAATATAATTAACCCTTTAAATTTTACGATTATGAGTCTTATCAAAAAAAGTAATGAATTAGTAATCCCTACCACTGTAAAGATGATGATTTACGGTCAGGCTGGTATGGGAAAATCAACAG
>OHMN01000821.1_pt1 | contig 25174 bp, 20 predicted proteins | sample 1569361 | NCBI WGS metagenome assembly OHMN01 (sample SAMEA3541508, study PRJEB24748) | human gut metagenome | biome: human gut; feature: human-associated habitat; material: faeces | place: China | collected 2012
GGGGGGGACGGAACCTTCCGGCCCATTTGTGTTTACTGTGCGATATTGTTATATATCCTTGCGCAAGTGTGGAAAACACCGTACAATAATAGGAGATTATGCATTTGTAAATAGTATATGAGGTGAATTGTTTATGAATAGAGAGAACAGCGGTTGTCTAATTGATCTTCATGCCCATCTGGACGGTAGTGTGACCGTAGATATTGCGAAAAAGCTGGCTGCACTGCAGAATATTGCGCTGCCAACGGACAAGGATGACGAACTTCTGGCGCTTTTGTCGGTGCCGGAGTCTTGCGAGAGTTTAAATGACTTTTTGCAGTGCTTTGACCTGCCGGGGAAACTGATGCAGACACTGGAAGGATTGAAGAATGCAGTGACTCTTGTGTTGGAGAATATGGCAGCGGATGGCGTGATCTATGCGGAACTGCGCTTTGCGCCGCAGTTTCATACATTAGATGGTATGACTCAGGAGGAGGCAGTGCAGGCGGCCATCGCGGGTTTAAAGGATGCTCCGATTCCGGCAAACCTGATCTTGTGCTGCATGCGCGGCGAGGGCAATGAAAAGGAAAATGAGGAAACCATGATGCTGGCTAAGCAATATCTGGTTGAGGACCATGGTGTGACGGCTATGGATCTTGCCGGAGCAGAGGCACTGTTCCCGACAGAGAAATATCTCGGTCTGTTTGAAAAGGCAAAGGCAATGGGAATCCCGTTTACTGTTCATGCGGGAGAGGCAGCAGGACCGGAGAGTGTACGCGCTGCAATCCAGACTGGAACAAAACGGATCGGTCACGGGGTGCGCAGTACGGAGGATGAAAGCGTGGTGGAACAGATCCGAGACAGAGGCATTACTCTGGAAATGTGCCCGACCAGTAACCGTCAGACGCACGCAATCCCAGATATGAAACAGTATCCACTGATTCCTTTCCTGGAAAGCGGAATCAGGGTTACGGTCAATACGGATGATATGGGAATTGAGCGAACCTGCCTGTCAAAAGAATTTGAATATTTGAGACGCGAGTTTGGATTGACAAAAGCACAGGAAAAGAAATTATTGCTGAATGCGGCAGATGCGGCGTTTGCAAGTGAGGAAACGAAGGAGATGCTGCGGGAGAAGATTCTTGCGGTGTATGCAGCAGATTGAGTGCAGATGTAGGAATCGCAGAACCAGAAGGGAAAATGTTCTATTCAAACGGATTCTATGGCAGAATTGTTGATTCAGAATATTCAAAATACGTTCCGACTTGAAATTGGAACCGCCGCTGCGATAGAATGGAACAAAGGACTGCTGAGTCTGACACTCAGTGAGGAAGCTGGTTCTGGAAGAACGCGCCGATATCTTCCACTGGGAATCGGTATAACAGGAGGATTTTTTATGAAAAAAGTTACCGCAATCGGAGAACTCTTAATTGACTTTGTCCCACAGCAGAAAGGCTGCGCACTCAAAGATGTAACTGAATTTAAACGCGTGGCAGGAGGCGCTCCTGCCAATGTCGTCACCGCTGTCAGCAAACTTGGCGGTCGCGGTGTTATGATTTCTCAAGTCGGAAAAGATGCATTCGGAGAACACATCCGAGATGTATTGCAGGAAAATGGCGTAGACACCAGATATGTATTCCAAACCGAGAAAGCGAATACCGGTCTTGCCTTCGTTTCCCTGGATGCAGGTGGAAACCGCGAATTTTCTTTTTTCCGCAATCCAAGCGCGGATCTGTTTCTCGCTCCGGAACAGATTACAGAAGAAATGTTAACTGACACAGCAATCATCCATTTCTGCTCTGTTGATCTGGTAGACGCTCCGATAAAACATGCACATGAGAAACTGATTCAAATGGCACAGGAAAAAGGAATCCTTGTCAGCTTTGATCCAAATGTCCGGCTTCCTCTGTGGAATAGTCCGGAAGACTGTCAGAAAACCATTCGGGAATTTCTTCCGATGGCAGACATTATCAAACTTTCCGATGATGAAGTCGAATTTGTTACCGGATGCAAAACCGAAACGGAAGCTGTTGCAAAATTGTTCGAAGGGCGCTGCAAGCTGGTGATTCTGACCAGGGGCGCAAACGGTTCCAGTGTTTACACCAAAACAGCTGCAGCTCATACGCCTGCCCGCAAGGTGAAACAGGTCGTTGATACAACTGGCGCAGGCGACTCCTTCGCAGGTTCCTTCCTCTTTCAGCTTGTTCAGTCTGGCTGCACGAGAGACGACCTCGACTCCATTTCTGAGCGGGACCTGACTCAGTTTTTAAATTTTTCTGCCGATTACGCCGCTCTTACCGTTGGAAAGATGGGTGCTGATATGGCAACAATGGAAGAAATGAAACGCGCGTATAGCGTATAAAAAACTCCCAGGCACCGGATAAGTACCGATGTCTGGGAGTTTTTATTAGTTGTTTCTATCTCGTTCCCGATATATAATAGAAGAAAACAATCAAGGGGATTATTATGATTAACCGGGAAGATATGCTGGAACTGACCAGGCGCATGACACCGGCACGCTCGTCGGTTGGGCGGATCGCCGGGGCATATTTTGACGAGGAAGGCTATGTGGACGGAACCTTCAATACCAATTTTTTGAAACTGTCTGTGCCGGAGCGGACGAAAAACTTAAATCTTGCCAAGTCTGTGTTATTTTCGAGCACCAATGAACAGTTAAAAGAATATCGCATTCCGGACAGCGCAAGAAAGCCGGGCGGATTATGGCAGCTGCTTAACGCCATCAAAAAAGACGGTATGAAGAATGATGCGTCGTTGGATTTGTTTTACGAAGTATTTGGAGAACATTTCCAGCCAGGTTACCCGTATGCGGTATTTCTCTTCCACGGACGGTACGATGTACCAGTAAAGGGAAGTGACAAAGAGTGGCTGGAGGGATCCGAGGAGATTTACGAATATCTGATCCTAACTGTCAGTCCGCTGGCAGGGGAGTATGAGCCGGGAGAGGCAGAGTTTGGATTTTTATACCCGGCATTTAAGGAGCGCGGCGCAGCACTGAATTTTGTAAATATCTTTGAAAAGAATCCAGAGCGCGTGCACCGAAAACTGGGTGCCTGGATCTTAAAAGGTTAAGTGCTATGGCTAGTCGAAACAGGATGAAGTTGCAGCAGGCGGTCTGGATTCTGAATCTGTCCGAGAAAGATGATTTTGATACAGCCAAAAAGAAGTACCGGAAGCTGATGGGAACTTTTCACCCAGATGCGGTGGACCGGGATCAGCCGGAGGAAATCCGTCAGGAATATGTGCGGCGTTCCCAGGAAATCAATGAGGCATATCAGGTTCTACGGGAAATTTCGGAGCAGGGAAAATGGGGGAGTGTGCAGAGCTGCTTTGAGAAACAGCAACGTAGTGGAACGAATTCAGCGAAGGGACACAGTGGACAAAAACAGGCAGGTGGGTATCGTGAACAAAACTGGAAAGAGAAATATCAGCAAAACTCTGCTTCAGATCGCGAAAAATGGGCTCCGTACCAGAATGGCGAGGAGAATGAATCTGCATTTTGTGAGCGTAATATTTACTGCCATTACAGTATGAAAACCGAGACGGAAACACCGCTTTACTATAAAGCAGCCCGGGGACGGTATTTCTGGAATCCGGAAGAAGAGACCTTTTCTTTGTTTCTGACCAGTCTTCATCATGCGTCAAAGGAACTGCTGGAACAGGCGGAGGAAGCGTGGCTGACATCTGGAAAAAGGAAAATGGGTATCAGTGCCGAAGAACGATTTGCGCGTCAGGCGCAGCTGATCCCTCTTCTGGCAGGACAGTTTCTTCATCCGGTCAAGACGCTGAAGCGTCTGGCAAAACCAGAACAGACCGATGAGAATGGACGTGTGATCTACCATTTTCAGGCATTTCTTGGCTCAGGGCCGTATGGAACATTTGGAAAACGGCTGGATGCGTTAAACGAGGGAGACTGGTTGTTTCCAGAGTCATTTCAGGGAAATAAGATCATGGTAAAGACGCAGGAAGAAATGAGTCTGGGTCACCTTTCGCTGAAAGAGGACTGGCTGTATTTCTGTCTGATCCCGCTTCTGAAAAAACGGAAAGGCCAGATAAAAATGGTGGTGCGGCAGAAAAAGGCGGTGCGAAAGAATGGAAGACGCCAGACTGTGGCAGAGATTGATCTGTATTTCCGTATGGAACCGGAGCTATCGTGGCATGCTGACAGTGATACGAATCTTGAAATTGCAAAGATTTTGAACTTTTGATCTTCGGGAAAGTTGGGGTGATATTATATAATGAAGAAACGGGAATTTTACCTGCCGTCCAGTGACGGGAAAAACAGGCTGCATTGTGTGGAGTGGATGCCGGAATTAAAAAATGGACAGCAGCCGCAGATTCGGCTCTGGGTACAGCTGGTACATGGGATGAATGAGCACATGGGCCGCTACGGAGAATTTGCATCTTTTCTGGCAGAGCATGGCATTGCCGTGATCGGGCATGACTGTCTTGGACATGGCTCAACAGCGCCGTGCAAAGAAGAACGGGGATTTTTCGGGGAACATCAGGGTGGAACGTTCCTGATTCGTGATATGCACCGCATTGCCAGCTACGGAGCCAAACGGTTCTCACATGCGAAGCATGTGATGTTGGGACACAGTATGGGTTCTTTTCTGACCAGACGGTATCTGGCGGCCTATCCGGGGGCAGAACCGGATGGCGTGATCCTGTTAGGCACAGGTTTTCCATCTCCCGGCCTTGTGTTTACCGGCGAAATGCTAGCGATGATGTTTGGAAAATTATGTGGAAATCATTATCGGAGCCGTCTGCTGTATGAAATGTCGATTGGAAATTACAGCCGGAAATTCTGGCCAATCCGGACGCATTATGACTGGCTGACCAGGGACGAGCGTTATGTAGACCGTTTTCTGCACAATGAAGTCTGTAATTTTATCTTTACGGCAGGAGGATACCGGGACTTTTTCCATGAGATCCGCGCTGCAGAAGAGGCAGAACAAGACGGATATATTCCGAAAACGATTCCGTATCTGATCCTGTCCGGTGACCAGGACCCGGTGGGAGAGCAGGGGAAAGGTGTCAAAAAGCTGGTGAAGCTGTATCAGAAAATTGGAGTGGAAGACGTAACAATGAAGCTATATCCGGGGGCACGCCATGAAGTGCTGAATGAGGTGAATCGGGAAGAGGTGTTTAAAGATATATTTGAGTGGTTAGGAAAATGGCTAGACAGTAAGCATGAGGATGACAAAGAATAGCCGACTGGATGCTTGGCCAGGATAATAAACAAGAAGAAGCCCTCAACTGTGCGGCAACACGGTTGAGGGCTTCGTTCTTTGTTCGTGTGGAACATTGCTACTTTTTGCCTAATGGCATTATAGCATATGCAGACAAGGAATGCAATATTCTTCAAACACGAAATATCACAAAAAAATTTTACAAAATTTTACAAACATTCACTGCCCCAGACTTCCTCAGCAATTTCTTTGACCAGAGCGAGTTTTGCCCACTGCTCTTCTTCGGTGAGCTTATTGCCAATTTCGCAGGATGCGAAGCCGCACTGCGGGCTGAGATACAGGCGGTCGAGCGGGATATATCTGGCAGCTTCATGGATCCGGCGGATTACGGTCTCCTTGTCCTCAAGCTTCGGGGATTTGGTTGTGATCAGACCAAGTACCACTTTTTTGTCCGGGCTTACCTTTGCGAGCGGAGCGAAGCCACCGGAACGCTCATCGTCATATTCCAGATAGAGGGCATCAACGTGTTCCTGGGCGAAAACATAATCTGCAACGGAGTCATACGGACCGCTGGTAAAGAAGGTAGAGTGGTAGTTTCCGCGGCAGATGTGAGAGTTGATCACCATGTCGGCCGGTTTTGCTTCCAGCGCCAGATTGTTGACTTTCAAAAGTTCGGTCTTTACGTCGTCCAGATTAAGACCGAGAGCACTGTAACGCAGTTTGGCAGCATCGCCTACGACTGCGCCCCAGGTACAGTCATCGAACTGGAGGTTGCGGCATCCGGCTTCATAAAACTGACGGATCACGTCCTGGTAAGCGACACCGATGTCATGGATCAGTTCTTCGTTGGTCGGATAGAACTTTCTGGTGCTTTCCAGGTTTAGTGGAACGATCATCTGCTGGAACATCTGGGCTGGAGCCGGAATGGTATATTTTGCAACGGTATTCTCATCCTCGAACTGCTTTAAGAATTTAAAGTACTCTACAAAAGGATGTGCTTTCGCTTTTACCTTGCCAACCAGATAAGTATCTTCAACTGCTGCAAGCTCTGCGTGAAACGGTACGCCGGAACCGCTCTGTTTGTGGGCAACACCCTCAAAACCCCACATAAAGTCTAGATGCCAGTAGGTTCTGCGGAATTCTCCATCGGTGATCACATGATAACCGGCAGCCTTCTGCTTTGCTACAACATCGCGGATCGCATCGTTGATCACGGTGTCTAACTGATCTTTGCTGATCTTGCCTTCTTCGAACTGTTTTTTGGCCTCTTTTACGGATTCCGGGCGTAAAAAGCTGCCTACGTAATCATAACGGAATGGTGTATAGAAATTGCTCATGGGGAATGCTCCTTTTCGTTTGTTTTTCCATTTGCAGTCTGGAATTGATGTATTTATTGTACGGACAAGCAGGGAATTTGTAAAATATGGGAAAACAGCGGTTTGCCATAGGATAAAACTATAGCGAATCGCTGTTTTTGTTGTCTGACATATCGAGGCGGTGCCAGTGGAGAGTCTGTTGATTTTATTGGAAATTTGGTTACGTGCAGTAACGGAATGCTTTGTCGGTTATGATCCGGGCAAAGATCAGTCCAAGAGGCAAAGCAATGATGATCATGATCGCAGCGGCGAACCAGGAGACTGCTTCGGTCAGCGACATGATGCCAAAGTTGTAGATTGCCCGGTACAGATAAAGCCCCGGAACCATGATTACGATGGATGGAACGGTAAGAGAGATCCGCGGATAACCATTGTATTTTTTGATCAGGGAAGACAAAAGTCCTGCCGTGAGCGCACCGCTGAATGCGGCGGCTGCAGCTGGTACACCGGCAAGATCCACAAGCTCCAGACGGAGGGTATTGGCGATGGCGCCTATGATGGCGGCGGTCGCAGCAATCGGGATGGAGCTGTTGAACATAATGGAGAAGCCAAACACACCAAAGAAGCTGGCAATCAGTCTTAGCAGCAGGTGAAGACCCGGGGCAAGATTCATGGAAGAAAAATCCTGCGGATGCAGGTTGAGAAGAAGTGCCATGATCCAGGCAAACATGGTTGCCACAACAACGATGATGATGGAATAGGTAAGCCGTTCCAGACCGGATCTCAGATCAAGCTTTGCAAGGTCGATCCCGCTGGTAATAAACGGGAATCCAGGGATGATGAAAAGCATGGAACACAGGTATCCAGCCTCATGAAATTCGGGTATATGAAAGATAAGTTCGGCCAGGTTCAGCAGCAGGGCATAGACCAGGCATGCTACGGATACGGAGACCGCGATATTCATATAGAGGGTAAAATGATGCTTGATCAATTTGGTGCGGATGAGGTTTCCAATTCCGGCTGCAAGAAAGGCAAGGATCATTTCCACAGGACCTCCGCCAAGCAGAAAGGTGAAAGCACAGCAGGCGATGGCGGCCGCCAGACCCAGCCGGAGCGGAGAGTAAAGCGCATGAATTCTCTCGATTTCATCTAGGCACTTGTGGATTTCTTCTCCAGTCAGGTGCGCTTCCTCGTGCGGAAAACTGTCAACAAACTGCTCCATGCGGTATAGTTTGGCTGTGTTGACTCCGGTGTTGGCGATGCACAGTGACTGGGAAACACAGTCATGACCGTCAAAACAGTTAAATTCAATGGACATAAGACCAACATCTACCGCGCACGTAACCCCCAGTTCTCTGGAAAGCCGGTTCATGGAAGTGCGGACACGCCAGGCTCCGGTTCCGCAGGAAAGCATGATCAGCCCAACCCGACCGATGACGGATGCTTTTTCAATCAATCCGGCTTTTGCGATCAGCACGTGGCTGTCTGCATCTGCATAAGCATGCCATGGAATTTCCATGTGATTTTTTTCCATAATGTCGGTATAGGCCTGCGGCTGACCGGTTGTGAAGGGATTATTTATCATCGGTACTCACTCTTTTCTGGTATTTTTGCTGCTGTTTGCGCTGCCCGTAAACAGTGACATATTTTTCTCAAAGAGATTATACCTTTGTGTGTACAATATGAAAACAGTATCATTGATATAGTGATTATATAAAATTTGTATGGCTTGATTTTCGAAAAAATCTGCTATTCCACCCGCAGTCGTCCCCTGGTTTCATAATCCATGCGGCTTTCTGCCACATTCTGTTCAATCAAATAATTTATATAAGTAGGGCGCGCTCTTTAATCATGATTGGTCTGTCGGGAAGTTGTGAAGAGTTTTTCTGCGTGTTTCCCATGCTTCATCCACATAAACGCGCCGGTGCAGATGATCACAGACAGAAATGAACCGGCTGGTGCGGCAAATCCCATCGGGAACAGCGTGTCCGGGTACTGTCTGGATGCCAGATAAGCGATCGGAATGCGTGCGCAGATAATGGCAGCCAGATTGTGCATAAAGGAAATACCGGAAAGACCATACGCACAGAAATATCCGCTGAAACAGAAGTGGATCCCGGCAAAAATGGCATCCCAGATGTAGCTGTGCAGATACTGGCTGCCGAGACGGACCACATCGGCGTTATCAGAAAACAGATGGACTGCCGAGCCGCCCAGAAACTGCATGAGTACGGAGATAATGATACCGTAGGAAACGGTAATACTCATGGCGCAAAGCAGCGTCTGGCTTGCCCGTTCGTGCTTTCCGGCACCGATATTCTGGGCAGAGAGTGCAGAAACAGTAGAGAGCATGGAGGACGGGACCAGGAAAAACAGGCTGATCATTTTTTCCACGATACCGACTGCCGCTGCATCGTTTAAGCCGCGGCGGTTGGCAATGATGGTGATCATGATGAACGCGATCTGAATGAATCCGTCCTGCATGGCGATCGGAAAGCCAATCTTAAAAAGATTTCCCATAACTGCTCTGACCGGTTTTAAATCAGCTGCATGAAAGCCCGGAATCATTTTTTTACGGAATACCATGGTCAGGGAGACCAGCACACTGATCGTCTGGGACAGGGTGGTGCCAAATGCTGCACCGGCAGGACCCATATGCAGTGCACCAATGAACAGGTAGTCGAGGGCAATGTTAAACGCACAGGCTATGGCAATGAAATACATCGGACTTTTCGAGTCTCCCATCCCGCGGAAGATGGAGCTGATCATGTTGTAAGCCGTGATAAACGGAATGCCGATAAAGCAGATCGTTAAGTAGATGATGGTGTCCTTCACGGCTTCCTGCGGGGTGGACATGATTGCTACGATCGGCTTTACAAAGCACAGCAAAACTACGGTAAGGCAAATGGAAAGCAGCATGAACAGTGTTACGGTATTGCCGATGGACTGGTTCACCTGTTCGCGGTCATTGGCGCCGACGGCACGTCCGATCATGACGGTTGTTCCCATGGCCAGTCCGACGATCATGACGGTCAGCATGTGCATGACCTGGCTTCCGATGGAAACGGCCGTAGTGGCACCGACTCCGTTAAACTGGCCGATGATGAACAGGTCGGCAGTTCCGTAAAGCGTCTGAAGAAAATAAGAAAGAAAGTACGGAAGCGAGAACAGCAGGATGGTTTTCGGCACGCTTCCGGTCGTTAAATTGTGTTCCATGAATATGTCTCCTTTGATTGAAAATAGGTTTTACAGGCTGATAGCTTTTTAATCTGTGAATTGTTAAGTTCCATGCGTTCGTGAGCAGTCATTACGCATTGCACTGTATTGGAATGCAGATTTCGGTTACAAATTTGTCCGTGTCGTTTGTGACACCGTAGTCGATCAGCGTGATTTCGCGGGAAAAGCCGGTAATCTGCATTTTATGCATGGAAATATAGTCCAGCAGCTTCCGGTACTCTTGCGGTGCTTCGGTATGCTGCCCGTGAAAGCGGATCCGCACAGCCAGCGTTTCCGGCAGTGTGAGTGTGCTGCCGCGATAGAGATCCTCCTGCTCCAGCATGAGGAAGATTCCATCGTACGAAGTAATCTGATGACTCAATAGATGTTCGCAGGAAATGCCGACTCCGACTTTGCCAAGGAAGATCAGTGCTTCGGACTGGGATTCGTCGAGCTTCTTCAAAAACAAATTTTTTTTATCCATAGGCAGGACCTTTCTGTACTGCAAAGTTTTTTTGATGAGTTTTATATGCTGCTGCATTTTGTATTGCACGTTTTTTATTATAAACACTACAATGATTATAGAGTCAAGAGAAAAAGTAATGAAACAAAATTTTTCAATACGGAATAAAAATAAAGAGAACTAATTGACAATAATTGGAAATATTTATATAGAAGAAACAGGAATGGAAAGACCGGTGAAACTGGGAAAAAAGCCAGTTTCACCGGTCTTTTTGGAGGGAATTTTATGGATAGTTATGCTCAAAATCGACAAATTTCGCCATAAATCTGCCAAGCATATCGCGTAGGATGTTGAGGCTGTGTTATATTACTACTATATTGCGCCTAAATATAGAAAGTGTATCAGAACATGGAAACAAAAGAGAAACATATGGACTTAAATAACCGTTTTTTGGAAGAAGCTGTTTTTGCGATCGCAGATGGTTACTGCAGCATCAACCTCACAAAAAACCTGATACCGGGTGTCATGCATCAGGTCGTGGACGGGGTAAATTATGACTTGAATAAACAGCTTGGAATGCCGGAAAATTCCAGCTTTACAGAGATCGTGGCGCAGTGGGCCCTGACGATCCCGGAAGAAGGACGAAAGGATTTTCTGGATGTTCTGGACCGGGAAAGTCTTTTGGCGCGTTACCGAAAGGGGGAACGCCATATTTCCTTCACGTATTGGACGAGGACGGCGACCTACGAGCCGATGCTGGCAGAGGATCATCTGGCGATGTTTGAAGATGAGAAAACGGGCGATATCCTGGGGGTAAATTATGTGCTGGACCGCACGGAGCAGTACCGCTTAAAACAATATAAAGCACAGCTGGAGCAGAAAACGCAGAAGCTGGAAGCTTTGCTGGAGGTGGAAAAGGTATACAATACCAAGCTGTACCTCGATGCGCTGACCGGTGCTTATAACCGCCGTTATTATGAAGAAGTTGTGCATGATTTTACCGGTCCTTCCGGTGTGGCATTGATGGATCTGGATGATTTTAAGATCTATAATGATACCTATGGTCACCAGGCGGGAGACCGTGCCCTGGAAACTGCGGCGAAAGCGGTCCGCGCCTGCATCCGCACGGGAGATATGTTTATCCGCTATGGCGGTGATGAATTTTTGCTGGTTTTAGTCGGGATTCCGTCTCATTTCTTCCAGGCAAAGCTGGATCAGGTACGCGAAAAGGTATACCATGCCAGTGTTCCAGGGTATGCGCATATTCAGCTTTCCATGAGTATCGGAGGTGCCATGCAGACGCTTGCAGAGCCGATGGAAGCAGTTGTCTGCCGGGCAGACCGCCTGATGTACCAGGCAAAGCGTCATAAAAACAAGGTGATCGTGGAGGGCAGCGAAGAGGAACAGAGTCTGGCACATGGCGCTGCCTCCAGCCGGGAACACCAGAAGATCCTGATCGTGGATGATTCCCAGTTAAACCGGGAGCTGCTTGCTGCAATCTTAAGTGACGATTACCAGATCATGGAGGCAGAAGACGGTCAGGAAGGATTGAAAATCTTATATGAGAATCAAAAGCAGATCGCGCTGATACTTTTGGATATCAATATGCCGAAACTGGATGGGTTTGGGGTATTGAAAGCCATGAATGCAAACCATATCATCGAAGATATTCCGGTCATCATGATCTCCAGCGATGACTCGGAGGTGGTGATCCGTGAATCTTATGAGCTTGGAGCTTCTGATTATGTGAACCGCCCGTTCGATGCACGGATCGTGTACCGCCGTGTGGCAAATACCATCAAGCTCTATGAAAAGCAGCGGCGTCTGGTGCAGCTGGTGTCCAGGCAGATCCGTAAGCAGGAGCACAATACGTCCATGCTGGTTGGGGTGTTGAGCCAGATCGTGGAATTTCGAAATGGGGAAAGCGGCTCTCATGTGCGTAACATCCGCAGAATCACAGAGCTTCTGTTAAATCACCTGACTACGATCACAGATAAATATAAGCTCACGCCGGAAGAAAAAGAGTACATTCCGCTGGCTTCCGCCCTGCACGATATTGGTAAGATCGCAGTAGATGAAAAGATTCTAAACAAGCCAGGAAGACTGACAAAGGAAGAGTTTGAGATCATGAAAACGCACAGCATGATGGGAGCCGAGATGCTCCAGAAGCTGGAGAACTTTGAGAAAGAACCGCTGCTGCAGACAGCCTATGAAATTGCCCGTTGGCACCATGAACGATGGGATGGAAGCGGATACCCGGATGGACTGAAAGAAGATAAGATCCCGATCAGTGCACAGCTGGTATCCATGGCTGACGTTTACGATGCACTCACCAGTGAACGGTGCTACAAGCAGGTGTTTTCCCATGAGACTGCGATTGCAATGATCAAAAATGGGGAGTGCGGGGCATTCAATCCATTGCTGATCCATTGCCTGACCCAGTTGGAAGAAGAACTGAAAGGGAAAAGTAGAAAATAACAGGTTTTGTATTGACAGTTTCAGCCTGTATGTCGTAAACTATGCTGCGGAATCAGTGTCGGTCGTTTGGGACCGGTGAAAAGGGAAACGGGTGGAAGTCCCGTGCGGTGCCGCCGCTGTAAGCGCATAAAAGGCAGTCTGCATTTCACTGTATCATTATGGGAAGAAATCGGACAACATTGCCGCGCAAGCCAGAAGACCTGCTTTTTCCACTTTTGCTGTCACGGTCCATGACATGGCAAGGGAAACAAGGGGAAAGTCTGCTGTTTGACACGCATGTGTGAACAGGAATAAACGTGTCCCCTGGATGCAAAATACGGTGCATCATTCGGTTTATCGTTGGATAGGCTGAATGGTGCTTTTTCTTTTTTATATGACATTGTGATAGGGCAAGTTATGTTTTTGCATCACATTCCTGCATGGGTGTACAGAAAATTAATTTTTACTCATTTTCAACATCAGGAGGAAAACAATTATGAGAAACAAGAAACTGGTAACATTCACGATGGCTGCCTGCATGATGACAGGCCTGGTAGCTGGCTGCGGCGCAAAAAATGCAGATACTGCTTCCAAGGCAGAGACTGCTGCTGAGAGCAGTACTGAAGAATCGAAACAGGCAGAAACCGAAGAATCCAAAGCTGATGAGGCAAAGACAGATGGTGCAGAGGAAGCTTACAAGCCGGTTACCATTACCTTAAACCTGCAGCGTTCTGGTCTGGGTGAAAATGTAGAATATACCTTTACCAAAAAGCCATCTGCTGTTGTGGCATCCGGTGATCAGATGGCAGATTTCTTCTTTGATCTGGGACTGGAAGACCAGATGGTTGGTTACACGAAGGGAAGCTGCTGGAGTACGGTTTCCCAGTATCCGGCAAGAGACAAGGTGCCGCAGCTTCTGGAGGCAGGAAAGGGCATTTCCAATCTGTCCAAAGAGGAGCTTGCAGCTACCGGCTGTGATTTCCTGATGGGCTGGGACTCTGTATTTTCTGATAAAAACTTCGGAAAAGAGTTCTGTGATGCAAACGGAATTGCCATGTATTTCCCATACGTATGCTCCGATCAGGCAACCTTTGAGGATCTTTACAAGGACTATGAGACCTTAGGAAAAATCTTCCAGGTAGAGGATGTTGCTTCTGAGAAGATCCAGGCAATGAAGGACACCCTTCAGGAAGTAAAAGATACTCTCGGTGAGGATGTTTACCAGAATCCGGTTACCGTATTTGCTTATGATTCCGGTGAGGATGCACCGTTTACCGCATGTCAGGGTATGCCGGGCGACATCATCAAACTGGCTGGCGGAATCTCCATTTTTGATGACATTGAGGCTGGCTGGGCAACTCCTTCCTGGGAAGAAGTGGTAGAGCGCGACCCGGATGTGATCCTGATCCTGGACTACACCGGAGACATTTCTGAGAAGAAAAATTTCCTGGAGACCAACGAGTTCACCAAGGATTTAAGAGCTGTCAAAGAGGGCAAGATCTACTCTGCATGTTGCAGTGATATGCAGGGGTCTGCAGGTTCTGCAGAGGCTGTCAAAGAGATCGCAAAGCAGCTGTATCCGGACAAATTCTAATTGGCCCCGTTTTAGGAGAAAAAAACAGAAAATGAAATCAGAAATCAGTAAAAACAATGGATGGAAAACGGGCCGTTTTGCCGTAACACTCCTGATCGTCCTGCTTCTGATCGCGTTCGTCACAACCATTTCCGTGACACTTGGAGCCATCCATGTGTCGCCGGATGAAATCTTAAAGATCATCGTAAATAAGGCATCGGGAAGTGATCTGTTTCCGGTTACCTGGGAGCAGAAAACGGAAAATATCATCTGGAATATCCGCTTTCCGCGCGTGATCATGGCCTTTATCGTGGGAGCCGGATTATCGCTTTGCGGTGTGCTAATGCAGGCGCTGACGAAGAACCCGTTGGCAGATCCGTATGTGCTGGGCATTTCCTCCGGTGCTTCTGCCGGTGCGGTCAGTGTGATCATTTTGGGGTGGTTCAGCTTTCTGGGTGGCTATGCGGTAATCTTTGGCGCAACGCTGGGAGCGGCAGCAGCCATATGCCTTTCCTTAAGCATCGCTTCCCTGAAGGGCAGGATTACCTCCACGCAGCTGGTTTTAGCCGGAATTGCCACTTCTGCGTTGTTTTCCGCGACCACAAACCTGATCGTGTACGGATTCAACAACGGTTCAGATAAGACAAAAATGGCGCTGTACTGGATGGTGGGTTCCTTAAGCGGTGCGACCTGGAGCCGGGTAAAATACGTCTTTATCGTGGCGGCTGTGACCATGATCCTCATCATTTTAGTTTCCAGGGATTTGGATGTGCTGCTGCTTGGTGATGATGTGGCAGAGACATTGGGAGCTGACACCAGACGCATCAAACTGCTGATCATTCTGGCCTCCACAGTCCTGACCGGCGTGGTCGTTTCGGTCAGCGGCGTGATCGGATTTGTAGGCCTGGTCGTGCCGCATATCATGCGCGGATTTGTAGGTTCCGTGCATAAGCGGCTGATCCCGGTATCGATCCTGGGAGGTGGACTGTTCGCCATGATCGCGGACCTGATCTCCCGCGTCATCATTGCGCCGGAAGAACTGCCGATCGGCGTGATCGCGGCATTTTTCGGTGCGCCGTTCTTCCTCTATCTGATCCGGAAAGGAAGTGTGGGCCGATGAGTTTATATGTAAAAAATCTGGATTACCAGATTGGAAATGACCAGATTCTAAAGCAGATTTCCCTGGAAATCCGGAACGGAGAGTTTGTGGGACTTGTGGGACCGAACGGCTGCGGAAAGTCCACGCTGTTAAAGCATATTTACCGCACGTATAAGCCAAAAGGCGGCACGATCTTTTTAGACGGCAAAGATATTACAGAGTTTTCTGCGAAGAAAATGGCGGGAGAACTGGCTGTCATGGCACAGGAAAACCAGCTGGAATTTGACTTTACCGTGCGGGATATGGTCATGTTTGGCCGCTACGCACACAAGAAATTTTTGGAAGGTGACACCGCAAAAGACCGGGAATTGTGCGAACAATGCCTGCGGGAAGTCGGCCTGACCGGCTATGAAAACCGCTCATATTTAAGCCTTTCCGGTGGGGAAAAACAGCGTGTTCTGCTGGCCCGTGTACTGATGCAGGAAAGCCGCTATATCGTGCTGGATGAGCCGACCAACCATCTCGATGTCAGCTACCAGTACCAGATCATGGATATTCTGCGCGGGCAGAATGTCACCGTCTTTTCCTCGATTCATGACTTAAATCTGGCAGCACTTTACTGTGACCGGATCCTGTTTTTGTATCAGGGAAAGATCGTGGACAGTGGGACACCGGAAGCGGTGCTGACGCAGGAAAACATCCGGAAGTATTTTGGAATCGAAGCGCAGATTACGAAAAATGATGTGACCGGGAAGGTTCAGATTTATTATCTGCCGGGATGGGTGAGGAAAAAAGCTTGTAAGTAACAGAAGAAATTTTACAAAATAGGAATGATTTAGGAGAATTTACTATGTTGCAGCGAATGGTAATATCGCAATTTCCAGAAATTTACCGTATTATGGAAGCCAGCTTCTCTGATGATGAGTACCGTCCATATGAGGAACAGCTTGCTCTATTCGAAGAGCCGGAGTATGGCATTTATTATATGCCAATCGGATCGGAAAGCTTAGAATCGCAAGTTCCTGATAGTGCTTTGAAAGATAAGCCAGCCGGTTTTCTTGCCGTATGGGAATTCGCTGAGTTTATCTTTATTGAACATTTTGCAGTAAATCCGAAGCTTCGCAACAGTGGGACAGGCTCCGGTATGCTTCAGGAACTGGTAAAACTTAGTAAAAAGCCGGTTTGCCTGGAGGTGGAACTTCCAGACGCCGAATTGGCACGCAGACGTATTGGCTTTTATGAGCGCAATGGTTTTGTTTTTAATGATTATCCGTACATGCAGCCGCCGATTTCCAAGGGAAAATCTCCGGTGCCGCTTCGCATCATGACATACGGAAAGGCTGTGTCGCAGGAAGAATTCGAGCAGATTCAAAAAATTCTTTATCAGCGTGTTTACAAGTGTGAGTTGCAAAAACAAAAATGAGATTGCAATCGGTATCTGATTGTGCTATAGTAAATTTAAAAGAGACATCTGCGCTAACAGATGTCTCTTAGGAGCCCCATTCCAAAAGGTGGAGTTCCCGAACTGGCTTGTTACCTCTTAAACAGAGGCGCCCGTCCTGGTGCTAACAGGGCGGGCATTTTTATTTATGCTTGTTTCTCTTATCGGGAAAGGCAAGCAACGCTACGATTAAACTGCCAAAGGACATCAGCAAAGCTAATATCCCAATGAAAATCGAAATAATTTCATAAGCGGTCATCGGCGCCACCTCCCTTGTATGTATTCCGGAAAAAACCGGTTCATTCGTCCGGGAGGCTGCCACCCCCTGTTGTGGGTTCCATGAATGTAATTTTATCATACTATGACGAAAACATCAATCAATCGTTCCTGATTCTCGTAATTCTGTAATTCTTGCAAGTCGTGCCTTTCGTTTAAAAATTCGAACTGGTCAAAAGGTTTACACAAAAACAGCATGGTGCTATATTTGAGACAGATACTAAAAATCTGTCTCATTTTTAATTTGCGGGATCTTGAAAATGTATCGTCGATGCGTCCAACCCGGAAAGTGGGATCCACAGGAGTACATTTGCTCCATGAAAGGAATGGTATGATCACCTACGAGTCTACAAGAACGGTCCACGCGCTGGTGCACAATGCGGCAGCGGAGCATAAGGACCGGGTATTTTTACAATATGAAGAAAACGGAGAGGTTTTCCGTGTTACTTATGAGCAGTTTGCGAAGGAGTGCGATGCGATCGCGGCCTGGGCCAGGGAGAAGCGGGCCGAGGTGGGGCATAAGCTGAAGGTCGGCATTCTCGGTGTCAGCAGCCACCATTATCTGGCGGTGCTGCTTGGGGTTATGAGCGGCGGTGATACGGGAATTCCGCTGGATGTGCAGCTCAATGCGGAGAAGCTGGCGGACTGTCTGAACCGTTCGGATGTGGATGTGCTGTTTTATGACTGGGACTTTCATCCGATCACGGAGCAGGTGCAGGATGCCTGCCCGAATGTGACGGAATATATTTCACTGCAGCATGGCAAGCATGTAAACTGTTCCGATAAGATCCTGAAGGCATACGAAGGCAGACAGGTGGAGTCAGATGCGAAGGCGGAGGAGTGCGCCATGATCCTGTTTACCTCTGGTACGACCGGGCGCGGGAAGGGCGTGATGCTGTCTAACGGCAACCTGATGGATAATAACTTCTGTACCACGGACACCAATCATCCAGAGAATGAAATCTATTTAAATGTCCTGCCGATCCACCATGTTTTCTGCTTAAACGGTGATGTGTTTACGGTCATGCGTTATGGCGGGATCCTCTGCTTAAACCGCGATATGAAGAAGCTGGCAGAGCATATTCTGCTGTTTGAGCCGACGGTCATCCGCATGGTTCCGATGATGGCGAAAGCACTGTATAACCGCATTGCAATCTTGAACCGCCAGCACCCGGAAATCCCGGTCCGCAAGGTGAAGGAGCAGGTGCTTGGAACCAGACTTCACAAGATCATCAGCGGCGGCGGCTACCTGGCACCGGATCTGGCAGCGAATTACCAGCGTCTTGGCATTGCCATTGCACAGGGCTACGGCATGTCGGAGTGTTCCCCGAAGATTTCTTCCCCAGACTGGACGAGACCGGATAAGATCGCATCGGTTGGCCGTATCGTGGACCGCTGCCAGGTGCGGATCGTGGATGGCGAGATCCAGGTAAAGAGCCCGTCTGTCATGATGGGATATTATAAGGAACCGGATAAGACTGCGGAAGCAATCACGCCAGATGGATGGCTTTGCACGGGCGATATCGGTCATGTCGATGAAGAGGGATTCTTATACCTGACCGGCCGGAAAAAGAACCTAATCATCTTAAGCAACGGTGAGAATGTAGCACCGGAGGAACTGGAAAATCTCTTTGAAGATGAGCGCCTGATCGAGGACATTCTGGTGTACGGGGCAGATGACATGATCTGCGCAGAGGTGTACCCGAACTACAAGTATGCGGAGGCTGCGAATATCACTGATATTGATGGAACCGTGGCCCAGATCATCAAAAAACACAATGAAGAGCTGCCGACCTTTAAGCGCATTCTGCGCAGCAATATCCGGGAAATTCCATTTGCGAAAACCTCTTCGAAAAAGATCATCCGTAACCAGTATCTGGAAGGCAAAAAGACTGAGGAACAGAGCGAAAAGAACCTGCGTATGCCGGAAACGGAGCTTCAGAAGCAGATTTATGAGTGCATTGCAGGCGTGCTGGGACACCGCCGTTTTGGAATCGGTACGGAGCTTTATGAGGCTGGCCTGGACTCCCTTGGAAGCGTCATGCTGCTGACAGATCTGTACCAGATCTTAAAGATTTCCATGACATTAGATGATCTGGTGCAGCACGCATCCGTGCTGAAGCTGGAGGCATTTGCAAAGGAGGGAGCAGGGAAAAACCAGGTGGATTACACGGTGCGCCCAGTATATCCGCTGACCAACCTGCAGCTCTATTTTGCCTATGTCATGCGTGGAAATACCACGGCAAACCTGCCGTTTTTCTACAAGCTGGATGAGCGTACCGACCTGCGCCGCCTGAAATTTGCGGTGGAGCAGCTGTTTGAGGTGCATCCGGAATTAAAGGCCATCATCCAGATGTCCGAGGGCCGTTACCAGATGTTCCGCGATGATAAACGCAAGATTGAGATTTCGGTCGTGAAGCTTGGGGATGCCCAGTGGGAGGAGACGCGGAAGGAACTTTTGTATCCGTATCTGTACGGCGAGGGAGAAAACCTGTTCCACATTGGCATTTACCAGACTGATTCCGCAAACTATTTCTTCTTTGACATTGCCCATATCATCGGCGATGGCATGACCATGAATGTGCTGCTGGAGGACTTAAACCAGCTGTATCTGGGCAAGGCGGTAGAGCCGGAAACCTATACGTTTTACGAGTACATCCTGGATGAAAAAGACCGGGATGCAAGAGGACTGCGTGCGAAAAATGAGGAATATTTCCGCGGCCTGATGAAGGATTTCAAGGTAAGAAAAAGCATCCTTGCCCGGAAGGACTGCTATCATCTGGAGCATGGAGTAGATGCTGTGTTAAAAGGCCGTTTTGAGAGCCTGAACCGGAAAAACATTACGGCATTCTGCAAAAAATACGGAGTGTCAGAGAACGTCTTTTTCCTGACTGCATACAATTTAAGCATTGGTCTGTTCAGCAATGAAAAAGACACGGTTTCTTCTTCCATTCACAGTGGAAGAACCGACAGCCGCTGGAACCGTCTTGCTGGTCCGTTGTTTCTGACGTATTTCTTCCGCTGCACGGAGGAAAAAGACCAGACGGTGCCGGAGCTGCTAAAGAAAAACGGAAAACAGATCATGGATACCATGCGCTGTTACATATCGAACCTGCATGCGGACGAGATGTTCTTCCAGTATCAGGGTGACATTGTGAACTTAAATACCGTGGGAGGGTATCCGGCGAAGCGGGAACATCTGCAGTTAGATTCCCTGCCGTTCCATCTGCAGGTATTTACCGATGATCGCGGTTATTACTATGAACTGCGTTACTGGGAGAACCGGTTTGACACCCTTCAGCTTCAGAACTTTATGGAAGTGATGGAATGTCTGATGGATGCCATGCAGGAGGAAACACTGGTGCGCCGCTTAAAACGGCATCTGCCGGACAAGCTCTTCCCGCTGCATTACACGATTTTGGTGGAAGCACTGAACCAGGAAGCCAGAGGACAGCTGGTAAGCGGTGTCGATGGAAAAGAGCAGATCAAGGTGTATGTCTTTGATGAGAACTGCAAGAAGAAGCCGTTTGGAGCCTGGGGAGAGCTGTATGTGATGGATCACAAGCCGGAAACCTGCTTAGATGAGATCACAAACCCGTACGGCCCTGGAAAGCTGTATGATACTGGCCGGATCGCAAGAATTTTGCCGGACGGCTCCCTGGATTTTCTGGAACAGGGCGGCAGAATCATTATGCAGGAGGGACTGACGGGCCGCCATTTCCACGATCTGCATCAGTTGGAAACTGTGCTGAAACAGATCCCGGGCGTGGAAGAGGCAGAAGCGTATGTCCGCTACGCAGAGGGCAACAAACTGCTTCTGACAGCCGAAGTCAAAGGAACCATGGAGCAGGACGAAGATGCGCTGAAGGCTTATGTAGAGGCGCAGTGCGGAAAGGCACATGTGCCGGCGGAGATTATTTGGAAATAAAAAATAGCAATCAGGGATACGTTACTGTTCATGCATTGCGCAAATGAAATGTATGTTACCTTATTGAGAAAAAAACTTCACGCTGCCTATTGACAGATGTGAAGTTTTTTTCTATACTCAATATACCCCGTGGGGGTATGTGAACGAAGCATTGACATCACAGGAAAGGTGGAATTGCATGGAAAATAAAAACCGAAAGGATTGCTGTATTCATATGGATGATAATACCCAGATGGAAGGCTGTGCTCAGAAAGACGATACAATCCGAATGGAAAATGGTGTTCCGCTGGATACTACAACTGGAATGGAAAACAGCGCTCAGGTGAAAAATAAAACTCAGAATGATGATACCGTTCCAACGGAACAGGCGCAGGCGGCAGAAATGAAAGAAGAAAAAAAGTGCTACTGCTGTCATAAAAAGAAAGAGCGTTCCGAAAAGGAATACAAGGACCTGATCCACCGTTTAAACCGCATCGAAGGGCAGATCCGCGGAATCCGCAATATGGTGGAGCAGGATGCCTATTGTCCGGATATTCTGATCCAGGTGGCAGCGGCGAATGCAGCGCTCAACAGCTTTAACAAGGTGCTTTTAGGGAATCATCTGCGTACCTGTGTGGCGAATGACATCCGCGAAGGTCACGATGAAACAATCGATGAACTGCTAAAAGTTTTGCAGCGTCTGATGAAGTAATAGCCGTAGTCTGAGTGCCATAGAAACGGTGCAGGAAAAAAATGGAGAGCGAAAACGCTGTAAGTGTTTTTGAGATAGAAACAAAGAAGGAGGAATTTGCAAGCAATATGGAACAATATACAGTAACCGGTATGAGCTGCGCAGCCTGCAGCAGCCGTGTGGAAAAAGCGGTTTCCAAGGTGCCGGGCGTGACATCCTGTTCGGTCAGTCTTCTGACCAACTCCATGGGAGTGGAGGGCACGGCAAGTGCAGCTGATATCATTTCGGCAGTGCAGGAAGCCGGATACGGTGCATTGTTAAAAGGTACCGGAAAAGACGGGGCAGTGAAAGCGCAGGCGCTGGATGCAGAGGAAGCATTAAAGGACCATGAGACGCCGGTCTTAAAACGCAGACTCTGGTATTCCCTGGGATTTTTGATCGTGCTCATGTATTTTTCCATGGGTCACATGATGTGGGGATGGCCGCTTCCGAAGTTTTTCGATGGAAACCATGTGGCCATGGGACTGATCCAGTTGATCTTAACAGCCATTGTCATGGTCATCAACCAGAAATTCTTTCTCAGCGGATTTAAGAGCCTCTGGCACAAAGCGCCGAATATGGATACTCTGGTAGCGCTTGGCTCCATGGCGGCGTTTGTTTACAGCACCTACGCACTGTTTGCCATGACTGATGCCCAGGTAAAGGGCAATGCAGATGCGGTCATGAGCTACATGCACGAGTTTTATTTTGAGTCCGCAGCTATGATCCTGACGCTGATCACAGTCGGAAAGATGCTGGAGGCCCGCTCCAAGGGCAAGACAACCGATGCGTTGAAGAGCCTCATGAAGCTGGCTCCGAAGACGGCAGTGGTGGTGCGCGGCGGCGAAGAAGTTACCGTTGGCATTGAAGAGGTCCAGAAGGGCGATGTCTTTGTGGTCCGCCCGGGTGAGAACATTCCGGTGGACGGCGTGGTATTAGAGGGCAGCAGTGCCGTAAATGAGGCAGCCCTGACCGGTGAGAGCATTCCGGTCGACAAGACGGTGGGAGACAGCGTGTCTGCCGCAACCGTGAACCAGTCCGGCTTTATCCGCTGCGAAGCAACGAGAGTCGGCGAGGACACCACTCTTTCCCAGATCATCCAGATGGTCAGCGATGCAGCAGCGACCAAGGCGCCGATCGCAAAGGTTGCCGATAAGGTATCTGGTGTATTTGTGCCAACCGTCATCACGATTGCGGTGCTGACCACACTGGTATGGCTGTTTGCCGGACAGAGCATTGGCTTTGCTCTGGCACGCGGCATTTCCGTGCTGGTCATCAGCTGCCCGTGTGCGCTGGGTCTTGCGACTCCGGTTGCCATTATGGTAGGAAATGGCATGGGCGCGAAGCATGGCATTATGTTTAAGACCGCAGTTTCCTTAGAGGAAGCTGGCAAGATGGACATCGTGGCACTGGATAAGACCGGTACCATCACAAGCGGTGAGCCGAAGGTGACCGATGTGGTCCTGGCAGAGGCAGACAGTGAGCAGGAACTTCTGAAACTGGCTTATGCATTGGAAAAGAAGAGCGAGCATCCGCTTGCTCGTGCGATCAACGAGCGTGCAGAGGCAGACGGCATTACCGCAGGCGAGGTGGAAGACTTCGCAGCCCTTCCGGGCAATGGCCTTTCTGCCATTTACGAGGGCAGCGAACTCTGCGGCGGAAACTTCACCTTTATCAGCAGCGTTGCATCCGTATCCGGTGAGATCCGGAAAACGGCAGATCAGCTGGCAGAAGCTGGAAAGACTCCGCTGTATTTCAGCCGGGACGGGAAGCTTCTTGGTATGATCGCGGTGGCCGATGTCATCAAGGAAGACAGTCCGCGTGCCGTGAAAGAACTGCAGAACATGGGCATCCGCGTGGTGATGCTGACCGGAGACAATGAGCGCACGGCAAAAGCCATCGGCGCACAGGCCGGTGTGGACGAAGTCATCGCCGGAGTGCTTCCGGAGGGCAAGGAAAGTGTCATCCGTTCTTTAAAGGAACAGGGCAAGGTAGCCATGGTTGGAGACGGTATCAACGATGCTCCGGCCCTGACCCGTGCCGATATCGGAATCGCCATCGGCGCAGGAACCGATATCGCGATCGATGCAGCCGACGTGGTTCTGATGAAGAGCCGGTTAAGCGATGTCCCGGCAGCGATCCGGTTAAGCCGCGCAACGCTGCGTAACATCTACGAGAACCTGTTCTGGGCATTTTTCTACAATGTGATCGGAATCCCGTTAGCAGCCGGAATCTGGTATCCGCTGTTTGGACTGAAGTTAAATCCGAGGTTCGGCGCGGCGGCTATGAGCCTTTCCAGCTTCTGTGTGGTAACCAATGCCCTGCGTCTGAACCTGTTCAAGATGTATGACGCATCCAAAGACAAGAAGAAAAAACAAAGCAGACCACATGATGAAAGTCATGTTGATCATAAAGAGAAAAAGGAGAAGAGAACTATGACGAAAACCATGAAAATCGAAGGAATGATGTGCGGTCACTGTGAGGCAAGAGTGAAAAAGACTCTGGAAGGCATTGAGGGCGTAACCGGCGCAGAGGTAAGCCATGAGAAGGGAACCGCAGTCGTTACCCTGGAGAAAGAGGTCTCAGACAGCGTGCTGAAAGAGGCTGTAGAGGCACAGGATTACAAGGTGGTATCTGTAGAGTAATCGTAAGTAACGTGACATGTGCGGAAGTTCCCTGTTTTACAGGAAGCAAAGCGAAACGTCCGGCGCATGCATGATACAGCTTAAGTTGCGGCTGACAAGATCATGCGGCTGTCTGGGAAAGCACAGGCAGCCGCAGACGTTGAAAAAAGAAAAAACTGGATTTGGGTCAGAAATCCAGATGAAACAATCAGGAGGAAGAGCCGTGTCACATTCACAAAATTCCATGGGCTACATGGTGGTGCTTTGCATCATCCTGTACATAGTGGGCGTATCCATTTATCTCTTCGTAAAATTTGTAAGAAAAAAACTAGATGAGGCGAAAGACCGCAGATTCCAGAGGGAACATCAGGGAAGTCCGATGACAGAAATAAAAACGGAAGATCCGTCGGAAAAGCAGATTCATTCATAAGAAAGAAAAACTGACAGAAAAAGAAGACAGAAGGGAGCAAGCTATTATGACAGACATGATTGTAATCTTAGTCATTGCAGTATTTGTACTTCTTGGTGTAAAATCCACCATCAAGCATTTTAAAGGCGAGGGAGCCTGCTGTGGAGGCGGCGGTGGAAGCCTTCCGCCGGAGAAGAAAAAACTCGAGAATCCGGTCATTGGAAAGAAAACCGTCAAGATTTCCGGTATGCACTGCGAACACTGCGTCAACGCAGTCACCGAAGCCATCAACAAGATTGACGGTGCATCCGCAGAAGTCAGCCTGCACGGCAAAAAAGCCGTGGTAAGCTATGACCGCGAGCTGGATGAAGCACTGCTCAAAAAAACGATTGAGGATGCCGGGTATAAGGTGGAAGCGATCAAATAACAATTTGATTAACTTTAATAGGGCCGTGTGAGTTGCCTTTCGGCAAC
>OHMN01000830.1_pt1 | contig 24859 bp, 25 predicted proteins | sample 1569361 | NCBI WGS metagenome assembly OHMN01 (sample SAMEA3541508, study PRJEB24748) | human gut metagenome | biome: human gut; feature: human-associated habitat; material: faeces | place: China | collected 2012
TTTTGTGTTGGATATATAAAATGAGCTGCCGCACGTTAGTGCGACAGCCCCTTTTTTATATGATAGGAAATTGCATCCTATCATTTAGCCAATAGAGGAGGAATGCAGGATGAAAAAATGGAAAAGTAATTTATTTCCCGTAATCACACTGGCAGTGTGTCCTGGACTTGCTGCCTGCGGTGGAGGAAGAAAGCCACTTGAAATCACCGTAGTGAACCGTACTACATATCCTGCGGAAGACATCCGTATTAGAGAAACGGATGGGAAAGACTGGGGAGAGAACCGCCTGGAGACAACACTGGCCCAAGGCGAAAGCATTAAGATCGATCTGGGAAAATATACGGTGGAAGAACTGGACAGAGGTTTTCAGGTTCAGTTTTACTGTGAGGATGAAAAGCCGGTAAATCCGAACTATGACCCTGATACCGCGACAATTTTGGAAAATGGCAGCTTTTTGATTTTTACACCGCCGGATATCAGCGTTCCTGTGTTTGTGGACAGTGCCTATGATGCGGTAGTCTGTGACAAAAAAATTATGGAGCTCTATGCTCTGAACGATGATGGCCGCGGGGATCTGATCCCGAGTGAACGTATTCCTGTTTTGATGGGCGGAGCGCTTCCCTTTACCAATATGCAGAACCTTCGAACGGAAAACAATGAGGATGGAACGTACCGCTATGAGGATTTCACACAAGATGGCCAGATCCTTATAGTAAATACGGCAGAGCCGACCCGGTTTGCCCCGTAGGTGCAGGATCTGGAAGATTATCTGACAGCCTGCGCCCTGTCATTAAGTGATACGGATACCTGTGAACTGCTATCTGCAAAAGCAAATGAGAAATATACTGAGAACCTGACTTATCCGGTTTATATCGTAACGTACACCGCAGGTGAGAACGAGGATACCAGGAAATGGACGGTATTTGCTGTGGATACTGACAGTTATACCTATCTTTACGGGTTCTGTGAGTCTGTGGATATGGAAGAAGATATGGATGAGATTTACCAAACTATTTTTTCGCAGCTGTATCTGAGTGATGAAGAGGGAGATTTATGAAGAAAAAAAATAAGCAGTTCCGTTTCCTCCAAACCGGTAAAGATAACAGATGCTAAGCTATCAAAAAAGCTGGGACATTATCCGGCAATGTCCGTCATCTGTTTTGGGTAGGCGTGGTTGGCTTAGTGATCGGTATCATTTCTTTTTTTGTGGTGCAGAATAAGGCGCTCAAATCGCTCCTTGTGACAGTGCTGTTATTTGGCGGCATTATCTGCACGGTTTATCCATTTCAGCAATGTAATGCCGAAGAACGTATCAACAACCGTGATCGATGATCTGGAACGAGTGCTGAAGCTCGGCGGATATTGGTTTATTAAGATGAACCCGTACTATTCAAAAGAAGAGCTTGAAAGCTTTGGATATAAAAATGCGGGTAATAATATTTATGAAGAAGATCATATTATGAGATTAAGAGAGGCAACTACAAACTATTGGAAAGAAAAATTTACACGTTTTGGGAAAGAAATCATATATTTGGAATTCGAATACCCGTGGCAGGAGGGAATGAACCGTCTGTTTGTTTATCAGAGCTAAAGGTGCCAGAAGATTCGCAGCAAGAAGCCGGATACTGAAGGATAGTGTCCGGCTTCTTTTACGAGGTGCGCCTGACGGCGCACCTCGCAGATGGATATAAATTTCTGGGAGAATGTTTTATTTCTCACGGCAATATTCCCGGATCATTTTCAGAAAATCTCTTGCATGCTGCGGCAGATACCGGTTTTTCCGATAGGCGGCGATGGTAGTTGTGAGGGCCGGTCTGTGGCCGACGGAGAAGCAGAGGGCGCGGTTTCCGGTGTACTGGTTTTCATAATGGAAATAGCTCTCCGGGGCGAAGGCAGCGCCGACGCCGTCCATGGCCAGATGGATCGACATGGAGGAGTTTCTCGTGTGGAGAGAGACCGGTGGATTGATGTTGTACTCTTGAAAGAGATCCAGGGAGATGCCACCGGTGTTCTGGTCCGGGTAGAGGAGAATGAAGTTTTCCTCTTTTAATAGGGAAAGATCCAGCCACGGGTAGCGGAAGCCGGGGCGGGTAATGGCTTTTGCGGCGAGAGGATGGTTTTCATGCAGGACCAGAACGATCTCCTCAGAGCGCAGGATCTGGTAGTCCATGGTCTCGGGAAATTCATGGATATTGTAAAGGGTCAGGTCGATGGATGAGGTCTCCAGACTGTTCTCCGCAATGAAATTTACTGCTTCCATGATATTTAAGGTCACATAGGGGTATCGTTTATGAAACGGTGCCAACATCGGTTCGATCAGCGTGCTACCCATCATGATCGGCACGGCGATGTTTAAGCGGCCGCGCTGGCGGTGAGCGATATCGTCGTATTCCTGCATCCACTCATCGCCGCAGGCAACGATCTGTTCGGCGTAGTGGAGGTAGCGTTCACCCATGTAAGTCGGGTAGTAGCGGTTTTCGTGGCGGCTGAACAGCGGAGCGCCGAGACGTTCTTCCAGGTTCTTTAAGTACTTGCTCAGGGACGGCTGGGAGATATAAAGGGATTCGGCGGCTTTGCCGATGCTCTGGTGGCGGGCGATCGCCAGGATATAGCGGGCTTCTTTTAATTCCATACAGGGGCCTCCTCATAGCTTTACTGCATAAAAATTATAGATAATATGTATTTGACGTATAGTATATCACTTTTTATAATGAATGTAAAATATAAGTGCAATTGATGAAAAAACAAATATTTATAAGAAGCACTAATTAAAACTTATCACGCACAGTTGAGAAAGGGGCAAACCAATGAAAAAGAGCAGTGCATGGTGCATGCTGGTTCCGGGACTGGTGATCTTATTTCTGTTCCTGATGATCCCGCTGCTTCGCGTTCTGGTTCCAAGCGTGTTTACGGGGGATTACCCGTTCAGCGCGTACGTGGACTTTTTTAAGGACGAGTATTACAGAAAGATCTTTTTGAGAACCGTGAAGATCGCGGTCATCACCACCTTTGTCTGTATGGTGGGCGGTATCCCGACGGCGTATTTCATCAGCCGCTGTGATAAGAAATGGAGAGGACTGCTTCTCTCTGCGTCGATCTTTCCGATGATGACAAACTCTGTTATCCGAAGCTTTGCATGGATCAATATTCTCGGCAGCAACGGGATCATCAACAAGGCCATGATCACTATGGGACTGATCGAGAAGCCGATTAAGCTTTTATACACTGACTTTTCTATCATCATTGGTTCTGTCTACCTGTTCCTTCCGTTAATGATCGTAACGGTTGCCGGTGTTATGGAAAATATTGATGATGATATGATGGAGGCGGCACAGAGCCTCGGAGCCTCAAGAACGGAAGCGTTCATGAAAGTCATCTTCCCGATGAGCCTTCCGGGAATCATCGTCGGCGGTATTCTGGTATTTACCGGAACCCTGACCGCGTACACGACGCCGCAGTTATTAGGAGGCAACAGCAACATGGTCATGGCGACCCTGATCTACCAGAGAGCGATGTCCGTCAGTGACTGGACCGGCGCGTCCGTGATCGCCCTCATCATGATCATTGTAACCCTAGTTGTAATCAAAGGATTTAACGCTCTGGCCGCACGGCTGGACCGCAGAGGTGAAGATTATGCGTAAAAATAAAGTGTTGACCATATGGGCAGCGATCGTATTTGCATTTTTGATGATCCCGTTACTGATCATCACCGTAACGGCATTCGGCGGCGGAAGCGCCATCACATTCCCGATCGAGTCCTTCTCGACGAAATGGTTCGCGAACGTGTTCGCGTTAAAGTCTTTCCGCAGATCATTCCTGACCAGCCTTGAGGTCGCGCTCCTCGCGACATGCATCTCTCTTCTGGTCGGAATCCCGGCGGCTTACGCGCTGGCGAGAGCCGGTTTAAAAGGAAAGCAGTTATTAAAGTCCATCTTCCTTTCCCCGACCATCGTTCCGGGAATTGTAATCGGCTTTATTATGTACCAGTGCCTGATCCTGACGCTCAGGATCCCGGTGTTCGCGGGACTTCTCGCAGGCCATTTTATGGTGACACTTCCGTATGTGATCCGCGTAGTCGGTTCTTCGATGGAGCAGTTCGACTTTTCAATCGAGGAGGCGGCGTGGAGCCTCGGATGCCCGAAGGGAGCGGCGTTCTTCAAGGTCGTTCTTCCAAATGTGACCTCCGGAATTTCCTCAGCATTCATGCTGGCGTTCATCAATTCCTTCAACAACATTCCGGTGTCCATGTTCTTATCCGGACCGGGAGTTTCCACATTCCCGTCAACACTGATGAACTATATTGAATACAACTATGATCCGACCGTATCGGCGGTTTCCGTACTTTTAATGGCAGCTACCGTAGTCATCATGGTGATCGTAGACCGCACACTGGGTATCGCAGCCCTGGCGAAATAAGGAGAATATGACCATGGCTTTTATGAGTTTAAATGGAATCGACGTAAGTTACGATAAAAAGAAACAGATCTTAAAGGGGCTGAATCTGGAAGTCGAGGAGGGCGAGCTTGTATCCCTCTTAGGTCCCAGCGGCTGCGGCAAGTCCACGACACTCCGCGTCGTTGCAGGCTTTATCGACCCGCAGGGCGGAACCTTCACATTAGACGGAGAGGACATGACAAAGGTCCCGGTCCACAAGCGCCAGTTCGGCCTGGTATTCCAGAGCTACGCCCTGTTCCCGCACTTAAGTGTTTATGACAATGTAGCGTTCGGGCTCAGAACAAGAAAGATGGACAAGGACCTGATCTACAAGAAGGTCAGGGAGATCCTTGAGGTCTGCGGCCTGACAGAGCTTGCCGACCGTTTCCCGAAGCAGATGTCCGGCGGACAGCGCCAGCGAGTTGCCCTCGCGAGAGCACTTGTCATCGAGCCAAAGCTACTGCTCTTAGATGAGCCGTTATCCAATCTTGATGCGAAATTAAGACTTTCCATGCGTGTGGAGATCAAGAGACTTCAGAAGCGCCTTGGAATCACCACATTATTTGTTACACATGATCAGGAGGAATGCTTCTCCATCTCCGACAAGGTGGCTGTTATGAACGGCGGTGTCATCGAGCAGTTTGACACACCGGAGAACATCTATAAGAGACCGGCGACAGAGTTCGTCGCGAGATTCATCGGTTTCGAGAACTTCCTTGAGCTTGCGAAAAAGCAGGACGGCGTTTATACAGCACCGGATGGAAGCGAGTTCTTAACTTCCATGGATCTCGATTGCGAGAAATTCGCGGGAACGATCCGCCCGGACGATATCTGTCTGGCAGATGATGTTCAGACGGAGAATGTCTTAAGCGGTAAGATCGGTGTCCGCACATTCCTCGGGAAAAGCTATCAGTACGAGGTTGAGACTTCCGCCGGTGTCCTGAAGGTAAATATGGGAACTGACCATGTTTATAAAGAGGGCGAGGAGATCCGGCTGTATCTGCCGAAGGATAAGCTGATTCTCGTGAGAAGATAGGAGACAGAGATCTTAGGGCACAGGTCATGCGCCGAAGGGAGAACCGGAAAGATCGAATCGTTCTCCGGACGGAAAACAATGAAGGGAACCATCGCAGGATGTGGGGGATATGAACGGATAGTTCCGAAACAGACCCATATTCATGCGGGAAAATATGCAACTGCCCATTTGTACAGCTTGTGCGGAAAGCACAGACCTGCCGGACAGTTACAAAACATTATCTCAAAAAGAGAGAAAGAGGAGAAAAACCATGAAAAAAACAGCAGCAGTTGTACTTTGCGCAGCAATGATGCTTACCGCCTGCGGCGGCGCATCCACAACAGAGACCACAGCAGCAGGAAGCCAGGCAGCAGGCTCTGAGGCAGCTTCTTCCGCAGAAGAGACAAAGGCAGCTTCTTCCGCAGAAGAGACAAAGGCAGCTTCCGGAGACGCACAGAAGCTCGTATTATCCACATACGGCCTCAGCGAAGATATCTCCGAAGAAGAGGTTTACACACCGTTTGAGAACGAGTTCAGCTGTGAGATCGTTACTGAGACAGGCGGCACAAACGACCGTTATACAAAATTAGCGGCAGACCCGAACTCCACCATCGGTGTGATCGAGCTCTCCCAGGCTATGACAGCGAAGGGCACTGACGAGGGACTTTTCGATACGATCGACTTAAGCAAGATCCCGAATGCTGAGAAGCTGATCCCGGCTGCAAAGGAGATTGCAGAGGCAGGACAGGGTGTTCCGTACACCATCAACAGCATCGGTATCATCTACAACCCGGAGCTTACAGGATTTGAACTCACAAGCTTTGATGACCTTTGGGACGAGCGCCTTGCAGGCATGGTTTCCATCCCGGAGATCACAACAACATTCGGACCGGCTATGGTTTACGTTGCAAGCGACCACGCAGGCGTTGACGTAACAACAGACAACGGCGAGGCTGCTTTCAAGGCACTTGCTGACTTAAAGCCGAACCTTGTTAAGACTTACACAAAGTCTTCCGACCTGATCAACATGTTCACATCCGGTGAGGTTGCAGCAGCAGTTGTCGGTGACTTCGGCGTTCCGACGATCGTAGCCGCTAACCCGACACTTGTTTACGTTACACCGGACGGAGCTTACGCTAACTTCAACACCATCAACGTAACAAAGAACTGTGCGAACAAGGAGCTTGCTTACGAGTACATCAACTACCGTATCAGCGAGGAGCTTCAGACAAAGACAGGTAAGGCATTAAACGAGGCACCGACAAACAAGGACGTTACATTCACTGAGGAAGAGTCCAAGGATATGACCTACGGCGACAAGGCTGCAAAAGTTAAGGTTGTTGACTATGCTTTTGTAAACCCGATCTTAAATAACTGGATCGACCAGTGGAACAGAACGATCAACAACTAATAACGAGGAATTTTATATGAGACCCGATTTCATTCTGAAAAATGTCATGGTCTATCAGACCTTCAGACAGTGTTTTGAAAAGCGGGATGTGGCAGTTGCAGGGGAAAAGTTTTATTGCGTTTCCCCTGCAATTTCATATCCGGGAGTGCGGGAGATCGACGGAAAAGGCAGATACATGCTGCCTGGTTTCGTGGATATCCATATGCACATCGAGAGCTCGATGACATATCCGGGCGAGTTTTCAAGGATCACGCTTCCATATGGAGTAACAACGGTGGTTGCCGATGCCCACGAGATGGCGAACGTGTTCGGCATGGACGGCATCCGGGCTTTTATGGCGCAGAAGACGAAGCAGGATATCTTCTGGGCGATCCCGTCCAGTGTACCGGCGACAAATGAGAAGTTAGAGACAGCCGGGGCGTCACTTGGTGTAAAGGAAATTTCTGAGATGGCATCCTTAGATGGAGTTCTCTGCCTTGGAGAGATCATGAACTATAAGGATCTCTCAGCAGAAGGCGAGAGCCGGACGAGGGATCTCATCAATGTGTGCCGGAACGCGGGAAAGAATCTCCGAATCGAGGGGCACTGCCCGGGACTTACGGGGGCGGATCTTAACCGCTTTATCTATGAAGGTGTTGATGCGGACCACACCCAGCAGACTCCACAGTCAGTGATGGAGAAGACAGAGCTTGGGATGTTTCTGGAGCTGCAGTTCAAATCCCTGACGCCGGAGGTCGTGAAGACCGTCTGCGACAATGAACTCTATGAGAATGTGGCGCTGGTGACGGATGACACGATGGCAGATAAGCTTCTGACCGGACATCTCAATAAGATTATCGAGACGGCTGTGAAGGCTGGAATGCCGATGGAGAAGGCGATCTACTGCGCGACCTGGACACCGTCGAGACGGATGCATCTGGATGACAGAGGGATGATCGCGCCGGGAAAGATCGCAGACTTTATGCTGCTGGACAGTCTGGATGGGATCGATCCGGTTGTGGTTTATAAGAAGGGCGAGTGTGTGTACTGCAAGGACAAGGAGGCTTACGGTGCGGCAGAAGCTGCGGCGTGCAGTTTCCCGGCTTCTTTCTACCACACGATCAACTGCCGTCCGGCGGAAATCTCCGACTTTGTGTTAAAGGCGGAAGATCCGGAGGCGAAATGGGCGGAAGTCAATGTCATGAAGATCGGCACCTTCGGAACGGCAACCACACCGGTGAAATGCAGAGTCGAGGTGAAGGACGGTGTGCTTGACTGGAAGTCGGCAGGACTTTCCCTTGCAGTCGTTTTCGAGCGGTACGGCAAGAATGGAAATATCGGATATAGTCTCGTGGAAGGAGCACTGACGAAACCGGGCGCTGTGGCCACCACGTGGTCCCACGACAGCCATAACCTGTTTGTCCTGGGAACAGATGAGAACGATATGAAACTGGCCCAGAGGCGCGTCCTAGAGCTCCAGGGGGCATATGTGGTGTTCGCTGAAGGAAGATCCCTGGCAGAGGCGGGACTCACCATCGGCGGCATCGTGTCGGATCAGCCCATCGAGGTTCTCGGACAGGAATTAAAGGAAGTGCGGACGGCGATGGAAGGTCTCGGATATGTGAACAACAACGTGGTCATGTCCATGTCCACGCTTTGCCTTCCGGTGTCACCGAAACTGAAGCTCACGGATCACGGGCTTTTGACGGTGCCGGGGCAGGAACATGTGCCGTTGGTTGAGAAGTACGGGAAGTAGTTTTACGGCCCGCCGCCGGTTTTTCTCCGCGGATAGTGGAAGAACCGGATCAGGTCGAAATTATGAAGGATGAAATTAGAACGATGAAGAAGATTATCAAAAACGGCATTGTTGTGACGATGAACGAGGCAGGTGATGTCTGGGATCATGGTTATGTGATGTTTGAAGATACAAAGATTCTGGCAGCAGGACCGGAGGAAGAGCTTGAGAAGGCGCTTCAGGCGCTTACTGCGCAGGGGATTTTAAAGGCTGGCGAGACCTTCGAGGAGATCGACGCAAAGCGCGCCATCGTGATCCCAGGCCTCGTAAACACCCACTGCCACCTCGGCATGATCCCGTTCCGCGGCCTCGGGGACGATTGTAAGGATCGCCTGCGGGTGTTCCTGCTTCCGATGGAGAATCAGGCCATGGACGCGGAGATGGCCAGGCTTTCCACGCGATACGCCATAGGCGAGCTGCTGCTCTCCGGTGTGACGACAGTGCTTGATATGTACTATTTCGAGGAAGTTGTGGCGAAGGTCATGGACGAGATGGGGATCCGCGGAATCGCCGGTGAGACGGTGATGGAAAAGGATTCCTGCGACAGTAAGAACGCGGATGAGGCCATCGAGCGTGGAATTGCACTGATCGAGGCGTACAAAGATCACCCGCGCGTTTCCGGAGCGATCACGCCCCACGGAACGACGACCTGCAGCCCGGAGACTTTAAAACGGGCATATGAGGAGGACGTGAAGGCGGGAACCGTATTTACGCTCCATGTGGCGGAGATGGACTACGAGATGACCCAGTTGAGGGAACAGTATAATATGACGCCCATCGAGTTTATGGAGCATATCGGAGTCCTCGGACCGAATACGCTGGCGGCCCACAGCATCCGCACGACGGAACATGACGTAGAGATCCTCGCGAAGCACGGAGCGTCCGTGGCCCACTGTATCGCCTCCAACACGAAGGCCGCAAAGGGCGTGGCTCCGGTGTCCCTGATGCATAAGCACGGCATGTCCGTCGGCTTCGGTACCGACGGTCCGGCGAGCGGAAATACGTTGGATCTGTTCATCCAGATGCGGATGTGCGAGAACTTCCACAAAAATGAGCTCCACGATCGCAGCGCGTTCCCGGCAAAGGAGGTCGTTTCCATGGCGACGATTGAGGGAGCAAGAGCGTTAGGACTCGGCGATATCACTGGTTCCATCGAGCCCGGAAAACAGGCGGATCTCGTCCTCGTAGAGACCGACTCCCCAAATATGTTCCCGGTATACGACCCGTATTCGGCTCTTGTGTATAGCGCGATTGCATCGAATGTGAGAGATGTTTATGTTGCGGGTGAGTGCCTCGTAAAAGAAAAGAAGCTTGTCCGTGAGGACTTCGCGAAGATCAGGAATGACCTTCGGGAGAAGATGGATCGGACAGCGTTTAAGGATATGAAGAATCTGGTGTAGAAGATAGAAAAACGGGGCTGTCGCACTAACGTGCGGCAGCTCATTTCATATTCCCAACACAAAACGCCGAGCTTCGAAAAGCCCGGCGTTCGTGGTATACTGTCTGATGCTGCACGGGCTTCGGTATGGGGAAATCCGAGGACTCCGTTTTACAGATTTTAATAAGCAAGAGCGGACGGTAACGGTCCGAAGGCAGGCTGTACGTCTCTCAGACGTCGATTACGCAGGTAAAAAAATTCGCGTTTCCAGAACAGGAATCGAAATAAAAGCAACGAAAACCGAGGAAAGTGACCGGGTTTTACGGATGCCGGCATTCCAATCGTCACGACTCACAACCTGCGGCATATTGCGGCAACTATGATGTTTGAATACGGTACGCGTAATCAGGACCATCCGGAAGAAATCCTGTTGCATGTTTCAGAATATCTTGGACATGCCAATATTGGAACTACATTTGATGTCTATACTGCTTATATGGAAGCGGAATCCAGAATCCACAGTGAACTGGAACACCATATCGACCCAATTCTCTATGCAAAGAAAGGAAAGGGTGTTTTAGTATGAGCAAACAGATATCATTGAAAGCCAGCATGCAGGATATTATCACAAGAGGGCCTATTGTGGAGTGGAAGTTCCGCGATAGCATAACATCGGATCATGGGAAATATGTCATCCGTTTTTCGCTTACATTTTCTGACGGAACCGTTCTCCCAAAGCAGATAGGCAGCTTCGAGACACAAAGAGACGCGCAGGACAAAAAGAATGAAATCATAGGACAACTGGCAAGAAAGGAATACATCGCAAGTCAGATTCTGGCAGAAAATTTTTATGATTACTGGCTGAATGAACATATGGTAAAGGTACGGAAGATTAAATACGGCACCTTTGTGTGTTACCGGAACATCATACAAAATTATATTTTGCCCATAATAAAAGGGAGGACGATGGATGTAGTAACCAATGATGACCTCTTAAAGATTCTGGATTCCATGACGCCAGGGCTTTTATCACCGGCTTACGGAGTCTTCGGCTCTTCTTTCAAGTATGCCAAAAAACACGTTCTGATTAACAAAAATCCTGCTACAAGCGCAATTTCCATAAAGCGAAAGCAGGTATCCAAAAAAGAAGCGAATGAAAGAGCCGCAGCTGCGAATGAACAAGATGGCTGCGGTCATAAAAGCAAAAAAAGAAAATACGCACTTACATCAGAGCAGGCAGGCCAGATGCTTTTGATAGCAAAAAACAAATACCCTGGTCCGTACCTCCCGCTCCTTATCGCCTGTACAACCGGATGCCGGATCAGCGAATTGATCGCTCTGCGTTATCGGGATGTGGATTATAATAAAAAGGTGCTCCATGTTACTGCGCAGGCGGGACGGCCCATAGATATATCCGGGCTTGAAAAAGGCAGCAGGACAAAACAACGTCTCGATACAAAAAGTAGGAACGGAATTCGAGATCTCCCGGTGCCTGATTTTGTATTGGACGAAATAGCCGCAAGCTGCAAAAGGTGGACCCAGTCGCCGGAGGCAGAAGGGAAGGATGCAGGCGAGGTGACAATCTGGCATCGGGCGGATGGCACTGCCTATAACCGCCGGTCCTATAAGGATGATTTCAATTCCATGAAAAAACTTTACGGTCTCCCGGATGATTTTCACTGGCACGATCTGCGTCATGTATACGCAACATTGATGCTCCATTACCAGGTCAATATCAAAGAACTGGCCATCGCACTCGGACATTCCAGCGGAATTTTCACGATGCAACACTATGTTGTTCCGAGCCAAAAAGTTTGTGAAGACGTTCCGGAATTTGAGAAAATTTTCCTGAATGCCATGCCGGTAAAACTGGAAAATGATGAGATCGTTCTGAAGGAAACCCTGATTTTTGAGGTTCCTGGATTTGACGAATATTCGGAAAACTTGATAAAAAGTTCGACGATAGCAGCTCGAAAAATTGATTTCGGGAAAGAATCTATTGCGGAAACACGCGAAATACCGTATAATAATGCGGTCTGATCTGTACATTTAGAGCGGATTTATCCGTAAAATAACGGAAAATCCGAATTGTGCGTATTTCAGAAACAATTTTTTTGTCGTAAGAGCGAAAAATATTATGCAAACTGTCCGTGATAAAAAGACACTTGACAAGAATTTGTGTTTTTACGCTTACGGAGAAAATCAGAGAAAAAGAACTAAAAAACAGCGATGAACCCATCGCTAAAAACGTGAGAAATGTAGGTAAAATAAGGATTTATGAGAAAGTTAGCGTTAAGTGATGAAATTTTATTAACCGTTCAACAACCCGCCAGATACATCGGTGGGGAAGTGAACTGTGTCATGAAAGATCCGTCCCTTGTGGACATCCGGTTTGCCATGTGTTTCCCGGACGTGTACGAGATCGGCATGTCCCACCTTGGCATGCAGATTCTGTACGCGATGTTTAACAAGCGGGACGATGTGTGGTGTGAGCGTCTGTTCTCTCCGTGGACAGACTTAGACAAGGTGATGCGGGAGCAGCATATCCCGCTGTTTGCGCTGGAATCCCAGGATCCGGTGAAGAATTTTGATTTCCTGGGCTTTACGATCCAGTATGAGATGTGTTACACCAACATCCTGCAGGTGCTGGATTTAAGCGGCATCCCGCTGCATGCGGCTGACCGTACGGAGGAAGATCCGGTCGTGATCGGTGGTGGTCCGTGTGCCTATAACCCGGAGCCGCTTGCCGTATTCTTTGACATGTTCTATATCGGCGAGGGCGAGACCCAGTACGATGCACTGTTTGATCTGTACAAAGAAAACAAGAAAAATGGCGGCAGCAGAAGAGATTTCCTGGAGGCAGCAGCCAAACTTCCAGGCATCTACGTGCCGATGTTTTACGATGTAGCTTACAACAAGGACGGCACCATTGCGTCCTTCACCCCGAATAAAGAGGGCATTCCGGCTACCATTACCAAGGAATTGGTTATGGACATGAACGATGTCCCGTATCTGGAAAATCCGGTAGTTCCGTACCTGAAGGTAACCCAGGACCGCGTGGTTCTGGAGATTCAGCGCGGCTGCATCCGCGGCTGTCGTTTCTGCCAGGCAGGCAATATCTACCGTCCGCTGCGTGAACGCAGTCTGGAGTTCTTAAAGGATCATGCATACAAGATGTTAAAGAGCACCGGCCATGAGGAGATTTCCTTAAGCTCCTTAAGTTCCAGTGACTATACCCATTTAAAGGAGATTGTAAACTTCCTGATCGAGGAGTTCCAGGGCAAAGGCGTGAACATTTCCCTGCCGTCTTTGCGTATCGATGCATTCTCCCTGGATGTCATGAGCAAGGTCCAGGATATCAAGAAGAGCAGCCTGACCTTCGCGCCGGAGGCTGGTACCCAGCGTATGCGTGACGTCATCAATAAGGGACTGACGGAGGAGATCATCTTAAAGGGTGCCGCTGAGGCATTCCACGGCGGCTGGAACCGCGTAAAGCTGTACTTTATGCTGGGACTTCCGACCGAGACCAGAGAGGATATGGAGGGCATTGCCCTGCTGTCTGAGAAGGTTGCAGAGCTCTACTACGACGAAATCCCGAAAGAGCAGCGCAACGGCAAGGTTCAGGTTGTTGCCAGCTCTTCCTTCTTTGTTCCGAAGCCATTTACCCCATTCCAGTGGGCGCAGATGTGCACCAAGGAGGAGTTTTTGGAGCGCGCTTACATTGTAAAAGATAAGTTCAAGGAGATGTTAAACCGCAAGAGCTTAAAATATAACTACCATGAGGCTGACCTGACGGTCCTTGAGGGTGTTCTGGCCCGCGGAGACCGCCGTGTGGCAAGCGTTGTGGAAGAGGTTTACAAAAACGGCGCCATGTTCGATTCCTGGGGTGAGTATTTCAACAACGACACCTGGATGCAGGCCTTCGAGACCTGCGGCATAGACCCGGATTTCTATACCGTAAGAGAGCGCAGCTTAGATGAAATCTTCCCGTGGGATTTCATCGATGCAGGCGTGACCAAGGAGTTCTTAAAGCGCGAGTGGCTGACTGCCATCAGCGAGAAGGTGACTCCGAACTGCCGTCAGCAGTGTTCCGGCTGCGGCGCGAGAAAATTTGGAGGAGGTGTCTGCTTTGAAGATAAGAATTAAATTTGCTAAGGAAGGCACCATGAAATTCATCGGTCATCTGGATATCATGCGTTATTTCCAGAAGGTGATGCGCCGTGCCGATGTCGATATCCGCTACAGTGAGGGCTTCAGCCCGCACCAGATCATGTCGTTTGCGGCTCCGCTCGGCGTGGGACTGGAGAGCCGTGGCGAATACGTAGATATCGAAGTGCTGAGCACCGATTCTTCCAAAGAAATGCTGCGTCGCATCAATGAAAATATGGTAGAGGGCATGAAAGCGCTTTCTTACCGGGCACTTCCGGATGATGCAGGCAATGCCATGTCCTTAGTGGCGGCAGCCGACTACGAAGTCCGTTTCCGGGAAGGTTATGAGCCAAAAGATCTGGAGGCATTCTTCGCAGGAATCCCGGAATTCCTGAAAAAAGAAGAGATCCTGTTTTTAAAGAAGACCAAAAAGGGTGAGAAAGAAATCAATATCCGCCCGCAGATCTACCAGATGGAAGCCCGTCCGGACCATAAGATCTTTTTACAAATTGCGACCGGAAGTGCTGCAAACTTAAAGCCGGATGCCGTGCTTCGCGCTTACGCAGAAAGCCGCGGCGAGACTCTGGGCGAGTTTGCGCTTATGGTTACCCGTTTGGAAGTATACGCAGATAAGGGAAGCGAAGAAAAGCATGACTTCGTGACCCTGGAATCATTTGGTGAAGACATTGAATAAGCTGATCGTAACCCGGTGGCATGACCGCGTCCTGACAGCTCTGGTTTCCGGCAAGGAGACTCTGGAGCTTGGACTGGAGGATGCATCATCCATTCTGGGTAATATTTATATTGGTAAAGTCCAAAAGGTCGTAAAAAATTTAAACTCCGCTTTCGTGGATTTCTCCGATGGCCGTACTGGCTACTACAGTCTGACTGACAATAAGGTCACGCTGTTTGCCGACGGCCGGGACCGGAAACTGAAGGAAGGCGATGAGATCATCGTACAGGTGGCAAAGGATGCGGTGAAAACAAAGGATCCCGTGCTGTCCGGGAACTTAAATTTTTCCGGAAAATATGCAGTCCTGACTGCCGGAAAGCGTGTGATCGGCTTTTCTTCTAAGATTGACGACCGGGAGTGGAAAGAGCGCATGCATCCGCAGATTGAGCAGCTTCTAGACGGCAAAAGCACCGGTGTCATCATCCGTACAAATGCATATGGGCAGGAAACAAAGCTCCTTCGGGAGCTTTCCGCGTTACTGGAGCAGTTTGACCGTGTCATGAACCTTGCGCAGTACCGGACCTGTTACAGTCTTCTTTATGAAGCAGAGCCGGATTACTTAAAAGCGCTGCGCAACTGTCCAAATGGAAGTCTGGAGGAGGTTGTGACGGACCAGCCGGATCTTTTTGCACGTTTGCAAGAATATTTCCGCATTTCAGATCTCTCAGAGACAACCGGACTGCGTTTTTATGAGGACAAGCTTTTAAGTCTGGCGAAATTATATTCGCTGGAGTATGCATTAGAGCAATCTTGTCAGAAAAAGGTATGGCTAAAGTCTGGCGGATACCTTATAATAGAGTGCACAGAAGCCATGGTCGTCATTGACGTGAACACCGGAAAATATTCCGGCAAGAAGAATCTCGCTGATACCATTCGCCTGATCAACTTAGAAGCAGCAAAGGAAGTTGCACACCAGCTGAGACTCCGCAATCTGTCCGGCATCATCATGGTCGATTTTATCGATATGGATACGGAAGAGGATAAGGCACTTCTCATGGACACCTTAAAAGCTGCCGTGCGGCCGGATCCGGTCAAAACGACCGTTGTTGACATGACACCGCTCAACCTGGTGGAAATGACACGAAAGAAAGAAAAGAAACCCCTGTGGGAACAGATTGCCCAGATCACAACAAAATAGGGCCTGTAGACCGGAAAGGGATAGGAAAAGGGGATGCAGCATGAAGATTATCATTGTAGGCTGCGGTAAGGTCGGACTGACCCTGACCGAACAGCTAAATAATGAGGGACATGATATCACCGTGATCGACAAGGACGGCGCCAAGCTCCGCTATGTGACCGATAACATCGATGTGATGGGAGTAGAGGGGAACGGTGCGATTTACCAGGTGCAGATGGAGGCCGGAATCAAAGAAACGGACCTTCTGATCGCAACCACCAACTCCGATGAGCTGAATATGCTCTGCTGCCTGATCGCAAAAAAAGCCGGTAACTGCCACACCATTGCGAGAATCCGTAATCCGGAGTACGCGAACGAAGTACAGTATATCCGGGAGGAGTTGAACCTGTCCATGGCGATCAACCCGGAGCTGGCAGCAGCTACCGAGATTTCCAGACTGTTAAAATTCCCGTCTGTCATTAAGATCGACGCATTTGCAAAGGGCCGCGTGGAGCTGATGAAATTTATCATTCCAGATAACTCTGTGCTTGACAATATGCAGGTATACGAGGTTGGACCGCGTCTTCACTGCAGCATCCTGATCTGTGCAGTAGAGCGCGGAAACGATGTCATCATCCCTGGCGGAAGCTTCTGCCTGCAGAAGGGCGATAAAATTTCCTTTGTGGCATCCGGATCTCAGGCAACCGAGTTTTTCCGCCAGGTCGGACTTTCCAATAATACGATCAAAACCGCCATGCTGGTGGGCGGCGGCAAGATTTCTTACTACCTCGCCAAGATGCTGGAAGACACTTGCATTAAGGTTAAGATCATCGAGCAGGATCTGACCCGCTGTCATGAACTGAGTGAGCTTTTGCCAAAGGCCATGATCATTCACGGAGACGGCTCCGACCAGCAGCTTTTAATGGAAGAGGGAATTACCCAGACCGAATCCTTTGCGGCACTGACCGGATTCGATGAAGAAAACATCATGCTTTCCCTTTACGCGGCAAGCGTTTCCAAGGCAAAGCTGGTCACCAAGATTAACCGCATCGCGTTTGAAAATATCATCCAGCAGATGAACCTCGGAAGCATCATCTATCCGAAAATGATCACGGCAGACGGCATCATCCGTTATGTCCGTGCGATGCAGAATTCCATGGGAAGCAATGTGGAAACCCTGTATAAGATCGTTGCGAACAAAGCCGAGGCGCTGGAGTTCCGCGTGGAAAAAGACGCACCGCTCATCGGCATTCCGCTGGAAAAGCTGTCCTTTAAAGATAACCTTCTGATTGCCTGCATCAACCGCGGCGGACAGATCATCACCCCGCGTGGTAAAGATACGATTGAGCCGGGCGATACCGTCATCGTGGTCACGACCCATTCGGGCCTGAAGGATCTGAAGGATGTCTTAAGATAAGAGGGATGCATCATGAATATTGGAATTGTATTTTATTTTTTAGGCTGGGTCCTTGGAATTGAGGGAATCCTGATGATCCTGCCATGCGTGGTGGCATTGGTCTATCAGGAGCCGAGTGGATTTTATTTTCTTGGTGTCGCTTTATTTTGTGCCATCAGCGGCTGGCTTCTGGCGCATAAAAAATTAAAAAGCACTGTTTTTTACGCCAAAGAGGGCTTTGTGGCAGTTTCCTTAAGCTGGATCGTATTAAGTTTCTTTGGTGCATTGCCGTTTTTCTTAAGCCGGGAGATCCCGTTGTTCGAGGATGCACTGTTTGAAGTCATTTCCGGGTTTACGACCACCGGAGCAAGCGTGCTTCCGGATGTGGAAGCCTTAAGCAAATGTATGCTGATATGGCGCAGCTTCACCCACTGGATCGGCGGTATGGGCGTTCTGGTCTTTATCCTGGCAGTCCTCCCGCTTGCCGGGGGCTACAACATTCATATCATGAGGGCAGAGAGCCCTGGACCGTCTGTCGGAAAGCTGGTTCCGCGCGTGCGCACGACCGCAAAGATCTTATATCTGATCTACTTTTTCATTACTGTCGTCCAGATTGTCCTGCTGCTTTTCAGTGGCATGCCGTTATTTGATTCTATGGCGATGAGCTTTGGTACGGCAGGAACCGGCGGTTTCGGTATTGTCAACAGCAGCTGTGGAGACTATACGTCGCTGCAGCAGTGGATCTTTACCATTTTCATGATCCTGTTTGGCGTAAACTTTAATGTATATTACCTGTTTTTGATCCGGAAACCGAAGGATGCACTACACTGCGAAGAAATGCGTGGGTATCTTGGGATCATCCTGGTCAGCACACTTCTCATCACATGGAATATCCGTGGTATGTTCCCGGATATCCTGACGGCGTTAAAGCATGCAGCCTTCCAGGTTGGATCTATCATCACCACAACTGGTTATTCCACAACCGATTTTGACTTATGGCCGGGCTTTTCCAAAACAATCCTGGTATGTCTGATGTTTGTGGGTGCCTGTGCCGGAAGTACCGGCGGCGGTATTAAGGTTTCCCGTATCGCCATTGCCGTGAAGACCGTAAACAAAGAGCTGTCTTCCCTGATCCACCCGCGGAACGTCAAGGTATTGAAATATGAAGGAAAGCCGATCGAGCATAATGTGCTGCGTTCCATTAACACGTATCTGGTGGCTTATATTTTAATTTTTACCGTGTCCCTGCTTCTGATCAGCCTGGACAATTTCGACATGACTACCAACTTTACGGCGGTAGCAGCGACCCTGAATAACATTGGTCCGGGACTTTCAAAAGTGGGTCCGACCTGCAACTTCGGGATTTTTAATCCGTTTAACAAATATATCCTGATGTTTGACATGCTGGCCGGACGCCTGGAACTGTTCCCGATGCTGCTTTTGTTTTCCCCGCGTACGTGGGTGAGAGAGTAACTCCGGACAAATTTCCGAAATTACTGCTTTTTATGCAGGAAAATGTTCGGGCCGGAAATGGGCAGAAGCCCTTTGAAAAAGGGCTGCGAAAAAAAGTTCGAAAAAAGATAAAAATAAGATTGACAGCAACAACATTTCATGCTAATATACATGAGTATGTGCCGCACAGCGAGGTTTGAAAGTTCCGAGTCCATCGGATCCGGACACCGAAACTGGCGAGTAATGATAATAGGAGGTGCCATATGTACGCGATTATTGCAACAGGTGGTAAGCAGTACAAAGTAGCAGAAGGCGATATCATTAAGGTTGAAAAGCTTGGTGTAAACGCTGGCGAAACCGTTACGTTTGACCAGGTTCTTGCAGTTAACAACGGAGAGTTATCCATCGGATGCCCGACTGTAGCAGGTGCAACTGTTACCGGAACCGTAGTTAAAGAGGCAAAAGCAAAAAAGGTGATCGTTTATAAGTACAAGAGAAAAACTGGCTATCATAAGAAAAATGGTCACAGACAGCTCTTTACCGAGATCAAGATCGACAAGATCAATGCTTAATTAATCATGATTAACGTAACCGTATCTGTTGATTCCGAACATCGTTATCGTGGGATTTCTTTTCTGGGTCATGCAGGCCTTGCCAATGACTATCAGGAAGGACAGGAGCTGGTTTGTGCAGCCGTGTCTGCCCTGACCCTCAACATGGCAAACTCTGTGGAACACTTCACGGAAGACCAGTTTGAGGCAGATGAGGACGAGCAGTCCGGGATGTTCCGTTTCCGTTTTACCGGAACGATTAGTCCGGAAGCAGCACTCCTTATGAATTCTCTGGTCCTTGGTTTAGAGGACATTGAGGAAACGTACGGAGAACCGTATATAAAAATTCGATTTGAGGAGGTGTAAGAGATGTTTAAAATGAACCTTCAGTTATTCGCTCATAAAAAAGGTGTAGGTTCTACCAAGAACGGTAGAGATTCTGAGTCCAAGAGACTTGGCGCTAAAAGAGCAGATGGTCAGTTCGTATTAGCTGGTAACATTCTTTACAGACAGCGCGGTACCAAGATCCATCCGGGTCTGAACGTAGGTCGCGGCGGCGATGATACTTTATTCGCTACTGTAGACGGCGTTGTAAGATTTGAGAGAAAGGGCAGAGACAAAAAGCAGGTTTCTGTATACCCGAGAACAATCAACGAATAATGACACTGACGAAGGCTTCATACTGATTACTGGTATGAAGCCTTTTTTTGCCAGAGACATCATAAACGTATCCCATACGTTTGCTGATACACAGGAAAGGATTTAGGTGAATCCATGTTTGCAGATAATGCAAAGATCTTTATTAAATCAGGAAAAGGCGGAGACGGCCATGTAAGCTTCCGCAAAGAATTGTTTGTGCCGGCAGGCGGTCCTGACGGCGGTGATGGAGGAAAAGGCGGAGACATCATTTTTGAGGTGGATCCGGGTTTAAATACATTAACAGATTTTCGTCATGTTCGGAAATATGTAGCACGAGATGGAGAACAAGGGGGCAAGAAGCGGTGCCACGGTGCCAATGCAGAAAACCTGGTGATCAAGGTTCCGGAAGGAACGGTCATCAAGGATTTTGAGACTGGCAAGGTCATCGCGGATATGTCCGGTGAAAATAAACGGGAGACCATTTTACGGGGCGGTAAAGGCGGTCTTGGCAACATGAACTTTGCAACCCCGACCATGCAGGCTCCGAAATATGCACAGCCAGGTCAGCAGGGCCACGAGCTCTGGGTTCAGCTGGAGCTGAAGGTCATTGCAGACGTTGGACTGGTTGGTTTCCCAAACGTAGGAAAGTCCACCCTTCTTTCCCGCGTGTCCAACGCAAAACCGAAAATTGCAAATTATCATTTTACAACCTTAAACCCGCATCTGGGCGTGGTTGACTTAGACGGCGGAGCCGGTTTTGTTATGGCAGATATTCCGGGGCTGATCGAGGGCGCTTCCCAGGGAATCGGTCTTGGTCATGACTTCTTACGCCACATCGAACGCTGCCGCGTTCTGGTCCATGTGGTAGATGCCGCAGGTACCGAGGGGCGTGACCCGATCGCGGACATCCACGCGATCAACGCAGAGCTGGAAGCATACAATCCGGATCTGTTAAAGCGCCCTATGGTCATTGCAGCCAACAAGATTGATGCCGTTTACTCAGAAGATGAGGATCCGGTAGAGATCTTGAAACAGGAGTTTGAACCGGAAGGCATCAAGGTATTCCCGATTTCCGCAGTCAGCGGTAAGGGCGTAAAAGAGCTGTTATACGCGGTTTACGAGCTGCTTAAGACCGTAAACCTCGATCCGGTCATCTTTGAGAAAGAATTCGAGATTGAGTACGCCGGCGACCGCAACCTGCCGTACACCGTAGAGCAGAACGAGGACGGCGAGTTTGTGGTAGAGGGACCTCGTATCGAGAAGATGCTGGGTTATACCAACCTGGAATCCGAGAAGGGCTTCCAGTTCTTCCAGAAGTTCTTAAAGGAAAATGGTATTTTAGACGAACTTGAAGCTGCAGGCATCAAAGAGGGCGACACGGTCCGTATGTATGGCCTTGCATTTGATTATTATAAATAACAGGAGATAAAACATGACAAGTAAGCAGAGATCCTATTTAAAGGGACTGGCTATGACGATGGATCCGATCTTTCAGATCGGCAAGTCCAGTGTAACTCCGGAGCTGATTGCAGCAATCGCAGAAGCACTGGAAGCACGGGAGCTGATCAAGATCACCGTATTAAAGAACTGCCTGGACGATGGACGTTCCATCGCAGAAGTTCTGGCTGAGCGCACTCGTTCCGAGGTCGTTCAGGTGATCGGCAAAAAGATCGTTCTTTACAAGCCGGCAAAGGACGAGGCAAAACGCAAGATCGTTCTGCCTTAATAAAAGAAAGTCATAATTGTACAGGCAGCGCATTACATTGCTTGTACAGTTACAAAACATTGATCTATAGCCCACAGGAACAAACCATATGATCTGCTCCTGTGGGTTCGTAATATCATAGAAATAACATTGTTTGCGAAGGGAGTGACTGTGATTGGCTAAGATCGGAATTATGGGTGGAACCTTTGATCCCATCCACAATGCGCACCTGATGCTTGGCAGACAGGCTTTAAAAGAATATCACCTCGATGAGATCTGGTTTATGCCTTCCCACAATCCCCCGCACAAAACAGATCATCGTGTAACCGGCACCAAAGACCGGTGTGAAATGGTAAAGCTGGCCATTGCAGGGGAACCGCGTTTCCGTTTCTCTGATTTTGAGATTTCCCGTGCAGGAAATACCTACACAGCCCAGACGCTAAAGCTTTTGAAAGAAGCTTATCCGAAGCATACCTTTTTCTTTATCGTGGGGGCAGATTCCCTGTATCATATCGAAAGCTGGTATCATCCGGAGGAGGTTATGCACCAGGTTACGATCCTGGCTGCTGGGCGGGAATGCGAGGATGCTTCCTGTACCTTAGAAGAGCAGGCTGCGTATCTGATCAAGAAATATGGAGCCGCAATTTTTCTTTTGCACAGCGATACCATGGAGGTTTCTTCCCAGGAACTGCGAGAGCGTGAAATGAACGGAGGCAGAATCCATAATCTGGTTCCGGAAAACGTAGAACGCTATATTGAAGAACACGGTTTATACCAGAATCCTGAGAAGCTCTGACTATAAGGAGGAGGAAATACCTATGATAACAGAACAGATCATTACACTGCGCAAACAGCTGAAATCAAAGCTGGATCCGATGCGCTACGAACATTCCGTAAGTGTATCCTTTACCTGCACCGCGCTTGCCATGCGCTATGGCTATGACATCAAGAAAGCGGAGCTTGCCGGGCTGATGCATGACTGCGCCAAGCGTTTTACAGACAGCGAGCTGATTCAGAAATGCCAGAAGCATAACGTCCCGCTGACCGAAGCTGAAATCAAGGCTCCTGCCGTGATCCATGCAAAATACGGCGCTTTTCTGGCAGAAAATAAATATGGCATTCAGGATGCAGAAATTATCTCTGCCATCGCCTGTCATACAACCGGAAAGCCAGATATGACAACACTGGACAAGATTCTTTATATCGCAGATTACATTGAGCCGCGCAGGGACAAAGCCGATAATCTTCCGCAGATGCGCTATCTGGCCTTCCAGGATCTGGATCAGACCATGTATGAGATTTTAAAAGGAACGCTGGATTATCTTGGCAAAAAGGGAAGCAGCATTGACCCAATGACCATGCAGGCATACCAGTATTTTGAAGGCGTTATGGAACAAAAGAAACAGACAGAAACCGTGTAGATAAAGCTATGCCCGGCTGCTATAAAGCGAAAGCTGCGGTTTCTGTGCATAAATAGAGTTATGGATTAAATAAAACAAAGAAGGAGAACATGAATGAGTCAGGCAAATGAAATGGTAAAACTGGCGATCACCGCCCTCGAAGATAAAAAGGGTGAAGATATCCGCATAATCGATATCCGCGAAGTTTCCGTACTGGCAGACTACTTCCTCATTGCAAGTGGTTCCAACGGAAACCAGGTACAGGCTATGGCCGACAACGTAGAAGAGGAGCTTGGAAAAGCCGGATATCCATGCAAGCAGGTAGAGGGCTACCAGAGTGCTAACTGGATCCTGATGGACTACAGCGATATCATTGTGCATGTCTTTGATAAGGAAGACCGCTTGTTCTATGATCTGGAACGTATTTGGAGAGACGGGAAGATCATGGATGCGAAGGAATTTGCTTAAACAACTTGTAGTTTTCCTTTTATTTCTTAAATAAGCGTATTCAAGAGCATTTCAAAATTTCCCTTTATATCTTAAATATGGAATGCCCCATCCGGCAGGCTATGGAAAAAATTGTCTCTGAATACCAGGCATGAACTGGAATAATTTAATTACATTTTAAAAAAACATCACCGGGAGATTTGGAAGCGGAAGATGACGGCATCATCAAACTCACTACCAGAAACAGCATTTACCGTTTCAGACAGGATGACTTCTGTATTTCCAGTGAAGATATGAAACTGCTGTTGGCGGATATGTATGAGGAGTTTGGGCCATCGAATTCCATTCGTCAGGTCATAGAAAGAGAAATGTCTCTGGGTACCGGACATGAACCGGAATCATAATTTCACGAGCGATCTGCCGGGATTTAAGTTGCAGACACAGACACAATGGAATATATATGGAAACAGGAATGACGGATTTGGATTCCGTATCCTGTGCTAAGAAAGAGAGGGTGTCCCAAATTGGGCATCCTCTTTGTGAAGTGTGGTCCAGGATCGAATCAATTATAGCGTATGTAAAGTAAAAGGTAATGGATCAGAAATGGTTCATTGCCTTATATGCAGGCTTCTATAGCCGTAATCCTTTAATATCTTTAATACGTGATAGGATCGTATTGCAGCTGCAGCTGATAACGCCGGGAAGTGTATCAATGACTGTGTGCAGGAAGTGTTCCATTTCATCACTTGATGAAGCAACGGCATGTACATGCAGCTTGTCTCTTCCTGTGACACGGTAAATCTGCGTGACGGTATCATTATTATGTAATATATCTGTCACCTGCGACAGATGGTCTGGTTTTGTCTCGATTTCAAAATAGCATGAAACAGCACCGCTGATCTTTTGAGGGTTTATTATAGTTGTATATTCTTCAATTATGCCTTTTTTCTCCAGAGCCTGAATCCGGGCTTTTACTGCCACTCTGGAAATACCGGTTTCTTTACCGATATCAGAGTAAGAAATACGTGCATTTTCTATAAGCAACTGGATGATCTTCTGATCCAGTTCATCTAAACCGTTCAGGTACATAAGTGTCCCTCCTGTAAAATAATATCCTCCGGATAGTAATTTTTCTTAAATTATATATGTCTTTTTGACTATCTTTTTATATCTCCTTAAATGTCCGCAAAGCCTTATTTTATAGGCTCTACGGGCATTTTGCTTTTGTGGTAAACCTCACATATCTAGGTCTATCTTC
>OHMN01000836.1_pt1 | contig 24743 bp, 23 predicted proteins | sample 1569361 | NCBI WGS metagenome assembly OHMN01 (sample SAMEA3541508, study PRJEB24748) | human gut metagenome | biome: human gut; feature: human-associated habitat; material: faeces | place: China | collected 2012
GGTATTTGAGGGTACCGTAATCAAGAGACAGAACGGCGGCGCAAGAGAGACTTTCACCGTTCGTAAGAACTCCAACGGCATCGGCGTTGAGAAGACCTGGCCGGTTCATTCCCCATTCGTAGACAACATCGAGGTTGTTAGAAGAGGTAAAGTAAGACGTGCAAAACTGAACTACTTAAGAGACAGAGTAGGTAAAGCTGCTAAGGTTAAAGAGTTAGTAAAATAATTTTGCGTGGATGAGGGGGACAATGAAAATTGTCCCTTTCTGCGTAGTTACGCATGGAAAAACTAGAAAGACCCGGTTTTTCTTTGCGTAATTGGAAAAGGGGAGGTTGCTTGCAACTTCCTATTTTTTTACACGCATATCGTAAAGGAGCTGTTACGTGGATTTTTATCAGAATGAAGAACAGAATCTGATCCGGAAAATATGTGGCTGGATCGTGGATGTGGTAGTCGTGCTGGCGTTTGCCTGGTTCTGCCTGGTATTTTTTGGAACGCAGGTTACCGTAAATGGCCAGTCCATGCATCCGCTTTTAAGCTCCGGCGACATTGTTTTGATGAACCGCCTGACCTACGAGATTGGAAAACCGGACCGTATGGATGTGGTGGTGTTTGAGCGGGAAGACCTGAAGACGAATGTAAAGCGCGTGGTCGGAATTCCGGGAGACGAGATTCAGATCATAGATGGGGAACTCTATGTGAACCAGGAAAAGGTTGCACTCCCGGAAGACCGCAAGATTTCCCTTGCCGGACTGGCAGAAAAACCGGTTAAATTGGAAGAACAGGAATATTTTCTTCTCGGGGATAACCCGGACAGCAGTGAAGACAGCCGCTTCGCAAACATCGGCAATGTGCGGGAGGACCAGATCATCGGAAAGGTGTGGCTGCGTTTGTTTCCGCTGATCCGGATCGGCCTGATCCGGTCCTGACGGAAAACAGAATGCCGTTTGAAAAAGTGGAAAAACGGAAATGGAAATTGTCTTTGTGCGGGAACAGGAAAGCTGCAAAAAAGAACACAGCAGAGACACACAGAATATGAAACAGAATAGAAAACAGATTATACAGGAGGAAAATCCGTGAATATACAGTGGTATCCAGGGCACATGACCAAAGCAAAACGTGCCATGAAAGAAGACATCAAACTCATTGACCTGATCATTGAAGTGGTGGACGCCCGTGTGCCGTTAGCCAGCCGCAATCCGGATATTGATGAACTTGGAAAGGGCAAGGCAAGACTGATCCTTTTAAATAAGTCCGATCTGGCCAGCGAGCGTTACAACGAGACCTGGACTGCATGGTTTAAGGAAAAAGGTTACTATGTGGTGAAAATCAATTCCCGCAGCGGGGCAGGATTAAAACAGATTCATGGTGTCGTACAGGAAGCGTGCAAAGAGAAGATTGAACGCGATCGCCGCAGAGGTATCATGAACCGTCCGATCCGTGCCATGGTAGTGGGAATCCCGAATGTAGGAAAATCTACCTTTATCAATTCCTTTGCCGGAAAAGCCTGCGCGAAGACTGGAAATAAGCCTGGTGTGACCAAAGGCAACCAGTGGATCCGTTTGAACAAGACACTGGAACTTTTAGACACTCCTGGGATTCTCTGGCCGAAGTTTGAGGATCAGAGAGTGGGACTGCTGCTGGCGTTCATCGGTTCCATCAACGATGAAATCTTAAATAAAGATGAGCTGGCTCTGGAACTTTTAAAACTGCTTCAGAAACATTATCCGGATGTCTTAAAAGACCGTTATAAGATTGATGAATCTTCCGACGAAAACCTGCTGATCCAGGTGGCCAAGGTACGCGGATGCCTGGCCAAGGGCGGCGAGCCGGATTACAGCCGTGCGGCAGCGCTGGTAATTGACGATTACCGCAGCGGAAAACTGGGACGCATTACCCTGGAGTTCCCGCCGGTGAAGAAGGCAGAGGAGGCGTAACCATGGCACTTCGGACATTAAAGGGAGAAAAGCTGGAGGCAGAGCGTGCCCGCCTAGCCCTGATGCGGGAGTATGAGGACACTTATGCAGCCTGCAGCGCGATCTGTGGGATCGATGAGGCAGGACGTGGACCATTGGCAGGTCCGGTGGTAGCCGGTGCGGCAATTCTGCCGGTGGATTGTGAAATCCTGTTTTTGAATGATTCCAAAAAGCTTTCTGAGAAGCGCAGGGAAGCGTTGTTTGAGGAAATCAAGGAAAAGGCCGTTGCGTGGAGTGTCGGCATTGTGGGACCGGATGTGATCGATGAGATCAACATTCTGCAGGCAACCTACGAGGCGATGCGTCAGGCCATTGCCGCACTTCCGGTACAGCCGGATCTGCTATTGAATGATGCCGTGACGATCCCAGGCGTGGCGATCAATCAGGTGCCGATCATCAAGGGTGACGCCAAGAGCGTTTCCATTGCGGCAGCCAGCATCCTGGCCAAAGTGACCAGGGACCATATGATGCTGGAGTACGACACCTTATTCCCGGAATATGGATTTGCCAAACATAAGGGATACGGAACTGCAGCACATATTGCGGCGCTGAAAGAATTCGGACCGACGCCGATTCACAGAAGAACCTTTATCAAAAACTTTGTGTAGTGAGGAAAAAATTCCGGGGAACTTGAATGGAAAATAAAGAAAATAAACGGGAGACTGGAACCATCAAGGAGAATCTGGCGGCACAGTATCTGACGCGTCAGGGTGTGAAGATTCTGGAACACAATTTCCGCTGCCGTCAGGGAGAGATTGATCTGATTGGGCGGGACGGGCGTTATCTGGTGTTTTTTGAGGTAAAGTACCGGAAAACAGCCCGGAATGGAATGCCTGCAGAGGCAGTTGGTTATGCCAAACAGCAGAAAATCCGCTATACAGCGCAGTTTTATCTGTACAGTCGCCGTTACCGGGAAAACATGCCATGCCGCTTTGATGTTGTGAGTATTCTGGGAGACCAGATTAGCTGGATCCGGGATGCATTTGAATGAAAGAATACGATATAGGAGATGAGAAGATGGAACAGCAAGCGTGGATCCGTAAGCAAAACAGCAACCCTCCAGAAATCGAAATCCGTGAGAAAAACGGCGTCACCTATCTGGCATTTCCTGCTCTGGACGAAACCGGTCTGGTGAGTCATGCTTTTTCTACCCGTCATGGCGGTGCCAGCGAGGGTGTTTTCTCCACAATGAATTTTAGCTTCACTAGAAACGATGACCCCGCGCATGTGATGGAAAATTACCGCCGCATGGCATCAATTCTGGGTACCGATGTGGATCGTATGGTACTTTCCTATCAGACACATACGATAAACGTGCGGACCGTGACAGAAGCAGACGCAGGAAAAGGCATCGGGAAAGAGCGGGATTACCAGGATATGGACGGACTGATCACCAACATTCCGGGTATTACGCTGGTGACGTTTTATGCGGACTGTGTCCCGCTGTACTTTGTGGACCCGGTTCATAAGGCAATCGGCCTGTCCCATTCCGGCTGGCGCGGAACCGTGCACCGCATGGGAAAAGCGACCCTGGAGGCCATGAACCGTGAGTACGGAACGGATCCTGTGGATGTGGTCGCATGCATCGGGCCAAGCATCTGCCAGGACTGCTTTGAGGTAGGACCGGAGGTGGCTGAGGAATTTGCAGGAAACTTCGCAAAGAAATATCATGCAGAATTGTTTTACCGGAAAGAAAATGGAAAATACCAGGTGGATCTGTGGCGGGCAAACCAGATCATATTAAACGAGGCAGGAATCCCAAAAGACCAGATTCACACGACGGACATTTGCACGCGCTGCAATCCGGAACATCTCTTTTCCCACCGGATCATGGGAACGGAGCGGGGAAACCTGGCAGCTTTTCTGGTACTCAAAGAGTGAGCACCAGGAACCATTACTATTTTCTAAAAAAAGAACTTCACACAGCAGATGGTATACTGTGTAAAGTTCTTTTTTCATGCTTAAAGTATTTTGGTGTCTGCCAGTCTGCTCCAGAGGAAAAACCGGACAGGGCGGATCCGATTCCACGTAAATTTACTGGATCGTTTGGAAGTAATCGTAGCCATCGTTGTGATACCGCTTTACCAGCTTCTGGATCTTCTCGGTCGGGGAAAGTGCAGCGCCGATGGAAACGTCATGGTTGAAGGAGTTGATGATGGCGGCAAGGTACTTGCTCATGTCAGCTTCCAGGTACCACTCGCGGTCTAACAGCTCTTTCGGGCGGTAGTTTAAGTTGGTGGTGATGACGTAGTCAATGTAGCCGTTCTGGTAATACTGGTCAAACTTCTCCAGTCCGCTGGTGAACAGGCCAAACGTGCAGCAGATGATAACTTTTTCTGCCTTGCGATCCTTTAATTCCCGTGCGGTATCCAGCATGCTCTCACCGGATGCGATCATATCGTCGATGATGAGAACGGTCTTGCCTTCTACGGAAGTACCCAGGAACTCGTGAGCCACGATCGGGTTGCGGCCATCGATGACTCTGGAATAGTCACGGCGCTTATAGAACATGCCCATGTCAACGCCCAGATTGTTAGCCAGGTAAACAGCACGGTTCATGGCACCCTCATCCGGGCTGATGATCATCAGATGGTCTTTGTCGATCTTTAAGGATTTGTCGTGGGTGAACAGGGCTTTTACAAACTGGTAAGTCGGCATGAAGTTATCAAAGCCGCTAAGCGGGATCGCGTTCTGGACACGCGGGTCGTGGGCGTCAAAGGTGATGATGTTGGAGACACCCATGGAGATCAGCTCCTCGAGCGCCATAGCGCAGTCTAAGGATTCACGCTTGGTGCGCTTGTGCTGACGGCCTTCATATAAAAATGGCATAACAACATTGACGCGGTGTGCGGTAGCAACGGAAGCACCGATCAGTCGTTTCAGATCCTGGAAATGATCATCCGGGGACATATGGTTGGTGTAACCGCAGACACTGTACGGGATGCTGTAGTTGGTGACATCCACCATGGCGAAAAGGTCAACGCCGCGGACAGATTCATTGATGACAGCTTTCGCCTCGCCGGAACCAAAACGCGGGCATTTGCAGTCCAGAAGATAGGAATCGACATCGTAGCCGCGGTAGTTTAAGTCCTGCTTGCGGCGAAGCAGTTCCTCGGTGTCGTTGCGGCGGAAGGTAACAATGTGGTCGTTTACCTTGGTTGCCAGATTCTTACAGCTTTCCAGGGCAGCGAGCTTTAACGGCGCTACCGGCAGAATGTCATTAAACACATAGTTGTTAGCCATTGGTACATACTCCTTCAGGTAGAATATTGTGGTTTTTGGCTGCTGCATACAGAATGCAGACAGCAACAGAATTCATCCTATTTATATCCTTAAAAAAGGAGTGCGTCAAGAGTTCACGGGTATTTTATAAAAAAATACATGGAAATCGGGTGTTTTCATGAGAAATTATTAGAAATCAATTAGAAATCATCAGAAAGCATGTGCGGATAGCTTTGACAAAGAACAGGAATCTTGTTATGATGAAAAGAGTGCAATACAGAAAGGATATTATATGAAGAAACAAAAAGGTCATCTGATAAAATCCGTTGATCCGGGTTCCATCGCAGAGGAGCTGGAGTTAGAGCCGGGCGACCGCCTGCTCACGATCAACGGAAATGAAGTAGAAGATATCTTTGATTATGAATATTATGTAGACAGTGAAAGCATGGTCATGCTGGTGGAAAAGGCAGACGGAGAGCAGTGGGAGCTGGAGATCGAAAATGAGTACCAGGATCTGGGCATTACCTTTGAGAATGGCCTTATGAGTGATTACAAATCCTGCAGCAACAAGTGCATTTTCTGTTTCATCGACCAGATGCCGCCGGGCATGCGGGAAACACTTTATTTCAAGGACGATGACTCCCGCCTCTCGTTCCTGCAGGGAAACTATGTGACCCTGACCAATATGAAGGAACACGACATCCAGCGTATCATTGATTTTAAACTGGCACCGATCAACATTTCGGTCCATACGACCAATCCAAAGCTGCGCTGTGAGATGCTTCATAACCGGTTTGCGGGAGACGCGTTAAAGAAGATCGACCGCCTCTGCGAAGCCGGGATTCCCATGAACGGGCAGATCGTTTTGTGCAAGGGGGTCAATGACCGGGAAGAACTCGACCATACCATCCGGGATATGACAAAGTATCTTCCATATATGCAGAGTGCCTCGGTCGTGCCGGTCGGACTTTCCAAATACCGGGACGGACTGTATCCGTTAAAGCCATTTGAAAAAGAAGATGCGGAGAGTGCCATTGACATTATTGAAAAGTGGCAGAAGATCGTGTATGAGCAGTATGGCATCCATTTTATCCATGCCAGCGATGAGTTTTATATCCTGGCAGAGCGGGAACTCCCGGAGACAGAACGGTATGATGGTTTCCCGCAGCTGGAAAACGGTGTGGGTATGCTGCGGCTTCTGGACAGCGAAGTAACGGAAGCCCTGGAGGCACTTCCGGAAAAACTGCAGGTAAAGCCAGAGACATTGTCCATTGCAACCGGACGTCTGGCTTATCCGTATCTGCGTAAACAGCTGGATAAGATCGAGGCGAAGTTTCCGCAGAAAAAGGTGAATCTGTATGCAATCCGCAATGACTTTTTTGGAGAGAGCATTACGGTAGCCGGACTGATCACCGGCCAGGATCTGGAAAAACAGCTTTCTGTGGTGCCTCTGGGCGAGAGACTGCTGCTTCCAATCTGTATGTTCCGAAGTGGAGAGGAAACACTTCTCGACGACCTTACCCGCACGGATGTGCAAAATGCTTTACAAGTCCCGGTGAATATTGTAAAATCAAGCGGTCAGGATCTGGTGGATGCCGTTCTTGGCCTGGAAGAAGAACAAGATACCGTTTATGACGGTTATGAATTAAAGGAGATCACATATGAGTAAACCAATCGTTGCCATTGTAGGGCGCCCGAACGTGGGAAAGTCCACCCTGTTCAATGTACTGGCAGGTGAGACCATCTCCATCGTAAAGGATACCCCTGGAGTAACCAGAGACAGAATCTATGCGGACTGCACCTGGCTGAACATGAACTTTACCCTGGTCGATACCGGCGGTATTGAGCCGGACAGCCGTGACATCATTCTTGCGCAGATGCGTGAGCAGGCACAGATCGCGATCGACACTGCTGACGTCATCATCTTCATTGTGGATGTACGTCAGGGCCTGCAGGATTCCGACTCCAAAGTAGCAGACATGCTCCGCAAATCCGGAAAGCCGGTTGTTTTAGCAGTCAATAAAGTAGACAGCATCCAGAAATTTGGAAACGATGTCTACGAGTTCTACAACCTGGGAATCGGTGACCCGATCCCGGTATCCGCAGCTTCCCGTCTGGGAATCGGTGACCTGCTGGATGAAGTATCCAAGCACTTCACCTTAGACCAGTTAGAGGAAGAAGAGGATGAGCGCCCGCGTGTAGCTATCATCGGAAAGCCGAACGTAGGAAAATCTTCTATTATTAATAAGCTGCTTGGCGAAAACCGCGTGATCGTTTCCAACATCGCAGGAACAACCCGTGACGCAGTCGATACCGAGGTTGTCTACAACGGAACCGAGTATATCTTCATCGATACGGCAGGACTCCGCCGCAAGAGCAAAATCAAGGAAGATTTGGAGCGCTACAGCATCATCCGTACCGTATCTGCCGTAGAGCGTGCCGATGTGGTCATTCTGGTCATCGATGCGACCGAGGGTGTGACCGAGCAGGATGCGAAAATCGCCGGTATTGCCCATGACCGCGGCAAGGGCATCATCGTGGCTGTGAACAAGTGGGATGCAGTCGAGAAGAACGACAAGACCATCTACGAATTTACCAGAAAGATCAAGGACACCCTGTCCTTCATGCAGTATGCAGAGATGGTATTCATTTCCGCAGTGACCGGACAGCGTATGAATAAGATGTTCGAGCTGATCGATATGGTCCGCGAGAACCAGACCCTGCGTATTGCGACCGGTGTGCTCAACGAGATCATGACCGAGGCCGTTGCCATGCAGCAGCCGCCGTCTGACAAGGGCAAGCGCTTAAAGCTTTATTACATGACCCAGGTAGCGGTAAAGCCTCCGACCTTCGTAATCTTTGTAAACGACAAAGAACTGATGCATTTCTCCTACGTGAGATACTTAGAAAACCGGATCCGCGAATCCTTTGGATTTAAGGGTACCGCTCTAAAATTCCTGATCCGTGAAAGAAATGGAAAGGAGAACTAAATGGAACGGGCAGTCTGTCTGATCATGGGTTATGTGTTCGGTCTGTTTCAGACCGGTTATCTTTACAGCCGATCCAAACATATGGATATCCGCAACTATGGAAGCGGAAACTCCGGCAGCACGAATGTCCTCCGTGTGATGGGCAAAAAAGCGGGACTGATCGTATTTTTAGGCGATGCAGGCAAGATGATCGTTGCCTGCCTGCTGACCCGGCTTTTATTCCGCAGCCAGCCGGAAATGCTGTATGTATACTTACTTTACACCGGATTTGGTGTGATCCTGGGACACAATTTCCCGTTTTACATGGGCTCTAAAGGAGGAAAGGGCATTGCGGCATCCGCAGGGCTTCTGGCTTCTACAGACTGGCGGGTTATGCTGGTCTGTCTGGTGGTATTTGCGGCGGCAGTAGCCATCACCCGCTATGTTTCCTTAGGATCGATCCTGGTGATGATCTGTTTCTTTATCGGTATGGTAATCTGCGGCGCACGCGGTGACTTTGGCATTGTGGCGGCGCATTTGACCGAATTTTATGTGCTGGCAGGCCTGATTTCTGTTATGGGAATCTGGCGTCATCACGCAAACATCAAACGACTGTTAAACGGCACAGAGAATAAGCTGGGTGCCAGAAAGGAATCGTGACTATGGCAAGAATCGGTGTGATCGGAGCCGGAAGCTGGGGTATCGCGTTATCGTCCCTGCTTTCTGCGAACGGACATCAGGTAACCGTATGGTCCGCTTTTGAAAAAGAGGTGGAAAGCCTGAAAGAAACCAGAGGCTTAAAAACACTTCCGGACCTGGTGCTTCCGGATGACATGGAATTTACGGCAGATTTAGCGTCAGCTATGAAAGATAAAGATCTTCTGGTGACTGCGGTTCCTTCCATCTATGTGCGGGAGACTGCAAAAAAGATGAAACCGTTTTTAGCAGAGGGACAGCTTGTGGTCAATGTGGCGAAGGGAATCGAGGAAGCAACCCTGATGACGCTGACGGACATTCTCGAAGAAGAACTTCCGGGAGCGGATGTGGCCGTCCTTTCCGGACCAAGCCATGCGGAGGAAGTAAGCCGCGGCCTTCCGACCACCTGTGTGGCAGGTGCAAAGACCCGTGAAACGGCAGAAAAAATCCAGAATATCTTTATGAGTCCGGTATTCCGTGTCTATATCAGCCCGGACATCCTGGGAATCGAGATTGGCGGTGCATTAAAGAATGTCATTGCCCTGGCAGCCGGAATCGCAGACGGCCTTGGCTATGGTGACAACACCAAGGCAGCGCTCATTACGCGCGGTGTGGCTGAGATCAGCCGTCTCGGCATCGCGATGGGCGGAAAGGCAGAGACCTTTGGCGGTCTGACCGGGATCGGCGACCTGATTGTAACCTGTGCCAGCATGCACAGCCGCAACCGCCGCGCCGGTATCCTCATCGGAAAAGGCTATACCATGAAGGAAGCCATGGATGAGGTCCAGATGGTGGTTGAAGGCGTCTATTCCGCAAAGGCGGGATTGGCCCTTGCACGTAAATACCAGGTTTCCATGCCGATCATCGAGTCGGTCAATGAAGTGCTTTTTGATGGAAAATCCGCAAAAGAAGCAGTGGCAGACCTGATGCTGCGGGATAAAACAGTGGAAAGTAAAAATATTCCGTGGTAGGAATTTTCTGAACGGAAATCCCGCAATATTTCACTTTGTTTTCACTTTAACGCAAGAAAGTTCTTGACAAGTGTTTTTCGGACTACTATAATTAATTCAGCTTTAAGGGCACGGCTTCCTGAAGGTTCAGGAAGCCTGTTTTCATTAAGAGGAGGAAATATTATGAAGAAAAAACTGCTTAGTTTTGGTATGGCAGCTATGATGGCAGCATCTTTAGCAGCATGTGGCGGCAGCAAGCCGGCAGAGACTACCGCGGCAGCAGGCGATGCTGAGACCACTGCAGCAGCAGAGGGTGCAGAGACTGAGGCAGCAGCAGAAGGCGGCACCTTAAAAGTTGGTGTCATCGGACCGTTAACCGGTGCAGGCGCAGCTTACGGTAATGCAGTAGCAAACGGCGCAGAGCTGGCAGCAAAGGAGATCAACGAGGCTGGCGGTATCAACGGTATGATGATCGAGACCAAGGCTGAGGATGACGAGAACGATCCGGAGAAATCCATCAACGCATATAACACCTTAAAAGACTGGGGTATGCAGGTATTAGACGGTCCGACCACTTCCAAACCGTGTATCGCTGTAGGTGCAGAGGCAGAGGCTGACAACATGTTCCTGATCACTCCGTCCGGTTCCGCAGTTGAGTGCGTAGCAACCGATAACGCATTCCGCGTATGCTTCGCTGACCCGGATCAGGGTACTGCTTCCGCTAAGTACATTGGCGAGAACAAGCTGGCTACCAAGATCGCGATCATCTACGACAGCTCTACCGAGTATTCTTCTGGTATCCGTGAGGCATTTGTTGCAGAGGCAGCAAACCAGGGTCTGGAGATCGTAGCTGACGAGGCATTTACCGCAGACAGCAACACCGACTTCTCCGTACAGCTTGACAAGGCAAAAGACGCTGGCGCAGAGCTGGTATTCCTTCCGATCTATTATCAGGAGGCTTCCATCATCTTAAAGCAGGCACACGACAAAGAGTTCGCTCCGATCTTCTTTGGCTGTGACGGTATGGATGGTATCCTTTCTGTAACGAACTTCGATACTTCCCTGGCAGAGGGTCTGATGCTCTTAACCCCGTTCTCCACCACTGAGGAGAGCAGTAAGGCATTCACTGAGGCTTATGTAGCAGCTTACGGCATCGAGCCGAACCAGTTCGCTGCAGATTCCTACGATGCAATTTACGCAATCAAGGCAGCAGTTGAGCAGGCTGGCGTTACCGCCGATATGAGCGCTTCCGATATCTGTGATGCATTAAAGCCGGCTATGACCGAGATCTCTATCGATGGTCTGACTGGTACAGGCATGGTTTGGAACGCAAACGGCGAGCCGAACAAGGCACCGAAGGCTGTTAAGATCGTAAACGGCGAGTACGAGATGCAGTAATTTTGCGGTTTCCGCAATGTTAATGTGCAAAAAAATGGAATCACGTTGCCTGGCACATATGTGTGAATGACAATGTACTATCCAAAAGGGGATCGTCTTGAGCAGACGGTCCTCTTTTCTTTTGCTTTTGCGCAGTGCAAAGCCACAAATGACATATTCACTGGTTGAAGTTCGGATTCCTCTTTTGTATGTCCACGTCTGCGACGCTTTGCAGGTTTGTCTTTGCCTTGCGGACAAATGGTGCAGCTTCGCGAACTTCTGCTTGAACTTCAAATATGACTATGTTATAATTCCAGTTATGTTTTATTTTATAGAAAAAAGTAAAGAGGTGGTAGGTACATGAGTTTTCTGTCTTATTTGATCAATGGAATCAGCCTGGGCAGTGTCTACGCGATCATTGCGCTGGGTTATACCATGGTTTATGGTATTGCGAGAATGCTGAATTTCGCTCATGGTGATATTATTATGGTTGGTGGCTTTGTGATCTTTACCATGGTCAGCACCCTGGGACTTCCGCCGCTTGCAGGCGTGCTGGTTGCAGTCATCGCCTGCACGGTGCTTGGCGTTGTAATCGAACGTGTGGCTTATAAACCGCTGCGCGGCGCATCTTCCCTTGCGGTCTTAATTACAGCCATCGGTGTCAGCTATCTGCTGCAGAACGTGGCGCTGCTGATCTTTGGCTCCAACGCGCGTCAGTTCACATCCGTTGTGAACGTGCCAAGCTTAAAGCTGGCTGGTGGTGCGTTGTCTATTTCTGGTGTTACCATGGTTACGATCATCAGCTGTATTGTCATTATGGTGGTGCTGACAACCTTTATCAACAAGACCAAGGTTGGTCAGGCTATGCTGGCGGTATCTGAGGATACCGGCGCTGCAACGCTGATGGGTATCAACGTCAACAGCACCATTGCGATCACCTTTGCGATCGGCTCCGCGCTGGCAGCAGTCGCAGGTGCCCTGCTTTGCTCCGCATATCCGTCCCTGACTCCTTATACTGGCTCCATGCCTGGTATCAAGGCATTCGTGGCAGCTGTATTCGGTGGAATCGGCTCGATTCCGGGCGCATTTATTGGTGGTGTTCTGCTAGGCGTGATCGAGAACCTTTCCAAAGCATATATTTCTTCCCAGCTTTCCGATGCGATCGTGTTTGCTGTGCTGATCGTGGTGCTTCTGGTGCGTCCTACCGGAATCCTGGGCAAAAAGATTACGGAGAAAGTGTAGGTGAATGGAATGAAGAAGAACAGTATATTTGTCCAGAACGGCATCACCTATGCAATTGTGATCGCCTGCTGGATCCTGGTGCAGATCTTAACTGCGACCGGAAATATGACAAGTTTGTTAAAGGGACTTCTGGTTCCGCTTTGTATTTATGTGATCCTGGCTGTATCGTTAAACTTAACGGTTGGTATTCTGGGTGAGTTAAGCCTTGGACATGCAGGCTTCATGTGTGTCGGTGCGTTTACCGGCGCATTTTTCACAAAATGCATGGAAAATGTGATCCCGTCTGTGGGCATGCGTTTCTTCCTGGCACTCATCATCGGTGCAGCAGTTGCTGGCGTATTCGGAATTATCATCGGTATTCCGGTACTGCGTCTGAAGGGTGACTATCTTGCGATCGTAACGCTTGCGTTTGGCGAGATCATTAAAAACCTGATCAACGTAATGTATGTAGGACTGGATTCCAACGGATTCCATTTCTCCATCAAGGATACCACTTCCCTTGGCATGGGAGCAGATGGCGTTGTCATCATCAAGGGTGCACAGGGTATTACCGGTACCCCGAAGGCAGCAACTTTCACGGTAGGTATCATTCTGGTACTTTTGACTCTGTTTATCGTACTGAACCTGATCAATTCCCGTACCGGCCGTGCGATCATGTCCATCCGTGACAACCGCATTGCGGCAGAGTCTGTGGGAATCAATATCACCAAATATAAGCTGATGGCATTTGCAATCTCAGCAGCACTGGCTGGCGTGGCAGGTGTGTTATATGCACATAACTTATCCTCCCTGGCAGCAACCCCGAAAAACTTCGGCTACAACATGTCCATCATGATCCTGGTATTCGTGGTTCTGGGCGGACTGGGCAACATCCGCGGCTCCATGATCGCAGCGCTCATTTTGACTATGCTTCCAGAGCTTTTACGCGGACTGAACGATTACCGTATGCTGATCTATGCGATCGTGCTGATCGTTATGATGATCTTCACCTCCAGCCCGAAAGTAATCGAGATGCGTTCCGTATTTATGGACCGGTTTAAACATAAGAAATCTGCAAAGGAGGCTGCATAATATGGCTATGCTGGAAGTAAAAAATATCGGCATTTCATTCGGTGGCTTAAAGGCAGTCGACAATTTCAGCCTGACCATCGAAAAGGGACAGCTTTACGGCCTCATTGGACCAAACGGAGCAGGTAAGACCACAGTCTTCAACCTGCTGACCGGTGTCTATAAGGCAGATCACGGTTCTATTTTTCTGGACGGAAAAGAGCTGACCGGCAAGAATACTATTGAGATCAACCAGGCAGGAATCGCGAGAACCTTCCAGAACATCCGTCTGTTCAAGGAATTAAGTGTTCTGGACAACGTAAAGGTCGGACTGCACAACCATCATCCGTATTCCACGATCGAAGGAATCTTTCGTCTCCCACGTTACTATAAGGTAGAGAAAGAGATGAATGTCCGTGCCATGGAATTGTTAAAGGTGTTTGACCTGGACAAGGAGTGTAATTATAAAGCATCCAACCTTCCTTATGGTAAGCAGAGAAAGCTGGAGATCGCGCGTGCCCTCGCAACGGATCCGAAGCTTCTTCTTCTGGACGAGCCAGCTGCCGGCATGAACCCGAACGAGACTGCAGAGCTGATGGATACCATCCGCTTTGTGCGCGACCATTTCGATATGACGGTGCTTCTGATCGAGCACGACATGAAGCTGGTTTCCGGCATCTGCGAGAAACTGACTGTATTAAACTTTGGTCAGGTTCTGACCCAGGGCCAGACATCAGAAGTACTGAACGATAAGCGCGTTATCACGGCTTATCTTGGAGAGTAGGAGGTTGGAGCGATGGCAATACTTGAGGTAAAAGACCTGGAAGTCTACTACGGTGTGATCCAGGCAATCAAGGGAATCTCATTTGAGGTAAACCAGGGAGAAATCATCGCCCTGATCGGAGCAAATGGTGCAGGAAAGACAACGACCCTGCAGACCATTACCGGCCTGATCCCGTCGAAGGCGGGTACCATTACCTATGAGGGACAGGATATTACAAAGATTCCGGGTTATAAACTGGTTGGCATGGGAATCGCCCATGTGCCGGAGGGACGCCGTGTATTTGCAGAGCTTTCCGTACTTCAGAACTTAAAGCTGGGGGCTTATACCAGAAACGACAAAAACGAGATGGAAGAAACCCTGAAGATGATTTACGAGCGTTTCCCGCGTCTGGAAGAGCGTAAAAACCAGATGGCAGGAACCCTGTCCGGTGGTGAGCAGCAGATGCTGGCTATGGGCCGTGCGCTGATGTCCCATCCGAAGCTGATCGTTATGGACGAGCCGTCCATGGGTCTGTCCCCGCTCTATGTAAATGAAATCTTCGATATCATCCAGAAGATCAACGCAGACGGTGTGACGGTACTTCTGGTTGAGCAGAACGCGAAGAAAGCGCTTTCCATTGCGAGCCGCGCATATGTTCTGGAAACCGGTAAGATTGCGCTCAGCGGAGATGCCAAAGACCTGATGAACGACGATTCCGTCAAGAAGGCATACTTAAGCGAGTAAAAGTAAAAGATTGTGCGAAACGCAACAAAAAGTGAAACAGACGAGGTAATTTGACAAAAAAAGAGAATTTGTTTCAAAATTATAAACTGTCTGAAAATAATAGAAAAAGGAGTGGAAAGTCCTAGACTTTTCGCTCCTTTTTGTGGTATTATTGCATTACATAGCATTGGGGAAAATTTGATAAGGAGGGTTTACTATGAAGGGCAATGTAATCGTTGGACAGTCCGGAGGGCCGACTGCCGTCATCAATTCCAGTCTTGCAGGTGTTTACCGCACGGCGATCGACCGCGGTGCAAAAAAGGTATATGGAATGCTTTTCGGCATTCAGGGGCTGATGGATGAGCAGTATGTGGATCTGTCCAAATATATCCGCAGTGATCTGGACGTGGAAATCTTAAAGCGCACACCATCTGCATTTTTGGGAACGTGCCGTTACAAGCTGCCGGATATCCATGAGAATCAGGAAATCTACGTGAAGATTTTTGAAATCTTAAACAAACTGAATATCGAATGTTTTATCTATATCGGCGGAAATGATTCCATGGATACCATCAAGAAGCTTTCGGATTACGCAATCTTAACCGGGCAGTCCCAGAAGTTTGTCGGTGTTCCGAAAACCATCGACAACGATCTGGCGCTGACAGATCACACTCCGGGTTACGGAAGTGCGGCGAAGTACATTGCAACCTCCACCAAGGAAGTCATTCGGGATGGACTTGGCTTTTCCTATAAAAAGAAACAGGTGATCATTATCGAAATCATGGGCCGCAATGCAGGCTGGCTGACCGGAGCTGCAGCGCTCTCGCGCGGCGAGGACTGCGACGGACCGGACCTGATCTATCTGCCGGAGCTGACGTTCGATATTGAAAAGTTTACCGGAAGGGTAAAAAAGCTTCTGGAGAAGAAAGACGTCGTGGTTGTGGCGGTTTCCGAGGGAATCCGCATCAAAGACGGACGCTATGTCAGTGAGCTTGGAAGCGCATCCGATTATGTGGATGCTTTCGGACACAAGCAGCTGGCGGGAACGGCCACCTATCTGTCGAATGTGATCCATGCAGAGCTTGGCTGCAAGACCCGTGCGGTCGAATTTTCAACCCTGCAGCGAAGCGCAGCCCACCTGGCATCCCGCGTTGATGTAAACGAAGCCTTTATGGTAGGCGGTGCCGCAGTGAAGGCGGCAGATGAGGGCGATTCCGGAAAGATGGTAGTCATCGACCGCGTTTCGGACGACCCGTACCAGTGTGCAACCGGTATTTACGATGTCCATAAGATCGCCAATGGTGAAAAGATGGTCCCGAGAGAATGGATCACCAAGGATGGTACTTATGTGACCGAAGAATTTATCGATTATGTCAGACCGCTGATCCAGGGCGATTCCCCGTCGGTTATGGTAGACGGAATTCCGCGCCATCTTTACATGGGAAAGCGGTAGTTTATGTCTGGAACGTAAGTTTCTGCGGCAAAGTACATAGTTTCCGGATGCAAGTTTCCGCGATAAAAGCGCATGATTCCCAGACACTCCTGCATATAGTGTTAATAACAGCAAAAATGTTACTGTTTGCAGCAACAAATAAATCTGTTTTTGGCGGGGGAGTGTCTATATGGATCAGTACAGTGTATACCGGGATATCCAGGCCAGGACCGGCGGCGAAATCTATCTTGGCGTGGTCGGACCGGTGCGGACCGGAAAATCAACGTTTATCAAGCGGTTTATGGAGCAGATGGTTTTACCGGGAATCACCGATGAACACCAGAAAAACCGCACGCGGGATGAATTGCCGCAGAGTGCGGCGGGAAAAACGATCATGACGACAGAACCGAAATTTGTGCCCAAGGAAGCAGCTAAGATCGATCTTGGGGAAGACACCCAGGTCCGTGTCCGTCTGGTGGACTGTGTAGGCTTTATGACTGAGGGCGCCAGCGGACACATGGAAAACGAGAAAGAGCGCCTGGTGAAGACCCCGTGGTTTGAGGAGAGCATTCCGTTTACCATGGCAGCAGAGATCGGAACGCGGAAGGTCATCCGCGATCATTCCACAATCGGTCTCGTGATCACGACCGATGGCTCGTTTGGCGAACTGGAACGGGAAGCCTACATAAGACCAGAAGAAACGGCAATCCGGGAATTGAAAGAGATCGGAAAGCCGTTTCTGGTACTTTTAAACTCCAGCCGCCCGTATTCAGAGGAAACAAGGACGCTTGCAAAGGATATGGAAGCACAGTATGAGGTCTGTGTCATGCCAGTCAACTGCGAGCAGTTAAAAACCACGGATATTTACCAGATCTTAAAGCAGATCCTGTTTGAATTTCCGGTGACGGAGGTGGATTTCCAGATCCCGAAGTGGCTGGGAATCCTGCCATCTTCCCACTGGTTAAAGCAGCAGGCGGTAAAAGCGGCGAAAAACGCCATGAGCCACATCCGCCGGATGAAGGATTTAAAAGCGTCCTGGAAGGATGAAGAAGCAGAGGCGGTAAGCGGTATGGAGACCGGGCGCATGGAACTGTCTGACGGCAGAGTCCAGGTGAGGATGCTGTTTGATGAAGGCTATTATTATCGGATCCTCAGTGATTTTTCCGGACTTCAGATCGCAGATGAATACCAGCTGATGCAGCAGCTAAAAGAGCTGGCAGCGAAGCGCACGGAGTACGATAAGATCCAGAACGCGCTGGAACAGGTGCGGGCAAGGGGCTATGGCGTGGTGACACCGGAGCGGTCAGAGATTGTTTTGGATGAACCGGCGGTGATCCGTCACGGAAACCGTTACGGTGTCAAGATGAAAGCCGAAGCGCCGTCCATCAACCTGATTCGCGCCCAGATCCAGACGGAGATCGCGCCCATTGTGGGGAGCGAGCAGCAGGCGCAGGATCTGATCGCATATATGAAGGAAAATGCAAACCGGGAAGAAAACGGGATCTGGGAGACCAATATATTTGGAAAATCCATAGAACAGATTGTAGAAGATGGGATTCAGGCTAAAGTGAACCAGATGACAGAGGAGTGTCAGGCAAAGCTTCAGGATGCGCTCCAGAAGATCATCAACGACAGCAACGGAGGCCTGATCTGTATCATCATTTAAACATGTACCCTCGGACTCCGAGAGCACATAGATACAAAAGGAGGGTGCTATATGAGACTAGTTTTCAGCGGAGCAGCACATGAGGTAACAGGCAGCTGTCATTATCTGGAAGTGGGAACAACAAAATTCCTGGTTGACTGTGGTATGGAGCAGGGTGTCAACATTTATGAAAATGTAGAACCGCCGGTGCCGTGGTCGGATATCCAGTTTGTGCTTCTGACCCATTCGCATATTGACCATGTAGGTATGTTGCCTTACATTTATGCGAGAGGATTTAAAGGCAGGGTCATTGCAACCAATGCGACCTGTGACCTGTGCAACATCATGTTAAAGGACAGTGCGCACATTCAGGAGATGGATGCGGAGTGGAAGAACCGGAAGGCAAGACGTGCCGGACGCCCGGAGGTCCCGCCGTTATATGAGATGAACGATGCGCTGGGCGTTTTGGAGCATTTTGAAGGCTATCATTATGGGGAAATCGTAGAAGTCAACGATGAGGTTTCCATCCGGTTTACGGATATCGGCCACCTTCTTGGATCTGCTTCGATCGAGATCTGGATGAAGGAAGACGGTGTGGAGAAGAAGATTGTCTTTTCCGGTGATATCGGCAACTTCAACAAACCGCTGGTCCGTGATCCGATCTACACAGCGGAAGCAGATTATGCGGTGATGGAGTCCACCTACGGGGACCGGTTCCACCAGAAAGGAAAAGACCATATTTCGGAGCTGGTGCGGATCGTCCAGGAAACACTGGACCGCGGCGGAAATGTGGTGATTCCTGCTTTTGCGGTAGGTCGTACCCAGGAGCTGCTTTACTATTTCCGTCAGATCAAATCCCAGCATCTGATCCATGGACACGATAATTTTGAAGTTTATGTCGATAGCCCGCTGGCCGTGGAGGCCACCCACGTATTCAAGGAAAACCAGGTGGAGTGCTACGATGAGGAAACAAAGGAACTGGTTGAGGAGGGCATCAACCCGATCTCGTTCCCAGGCTTAAAGCTTTCCGTAACCAGCGACGAATCCATTAACATCAACTTTGATGCAAAACCGAAAGTTATCATCTCTGCTTCCGGTATGTGCGATGCAGGCCGTATCCGCCACCATTTAAAACACAATTTGTGGCGCAAGGAATGTACGGTGATCTTTGCCGGTTACCAGGCAGTGGGTACCATCGGAAGGGCACTGGTGGATGGAAGCAAGGAAGTAAAGCTTTTTGGTGAGAGTATCGATGTGGAGGCACACATTGAGGTGCTTCACGATATCAGCGGTCATGCGGACCAGAACGGACTTTTGGCCTGGGCCCTGGCATTTGAGAAGAAGCCGCAGCAGTTCTTCGTGGTTCATGGCAATGACGAGGTCTGCGACCGCTTTGCGGAGCTTTTAACCGAAAAGACCGGCGTGCCGGCCAAGGCACCGTATTCTGGTGCGGAATTTGATCTCATCAAAGGCGTCTGGGTACGCGAGACTGCCGGAATCCCGATCCCGGCCAAGAGCGCACCGGCGAAGAAAGCGAGCGGAGTCTTTGCGAGACTTCTGGCTGCAGGCGAGCGCCTGATGGGCGTCATCCGCCGCAACGAGGGCGGAGCCAACAAGGATCTGGGAAAATTCGCAGACCAGATCAATGCATTATGCGATAAATGGGACAGATAGGAGAAATTAGATTATGTCAAAAGTACAGATTTACACAGATGGTTCTGCAAGAGGCAACCCAGACGGACCGGGCGGCTACGGAGCCGTGCTGCATTTTACGGACAGCAAGGGCGTGCTCCACGAGCGGGAATTGTCTGCCGGCTACAAAAAGACCACCAACAACCGGATGGAGCTGATGGCGGCGATCGTGGCTCTGGAGGCATTAAACCGTCCCTGTGAGGTAGATCTGTATTCAGATTCCAAATATCTGACGGATGCCTTCAACCAGCGCTGGATTGACAACTGGGTGAAGAACAACTGGAAGCGCGGCAAGAGCGGTCCCGTGAAGAATATTGACCTCTGGGAACGCTTATTAAAGGCGAAGGCACCGCACCGTGTGAACTTTATCTGGGTGAAGGGACATGCCGGGCACCCGCAGAATGAGCGGTGCGACCAGCTGGCTACAACGGCAGCAGACGGAACGGATCTTCTGGTGGATGAAGGACTGGATGCGTAGAAGTGCGGGAAGCCGCTGATTTGTTGTGGAAGCGGTAACTGTTAAGGCTTTCTTACAATTTTTTACTTCTTTTGAACTTATATTTTCATTTCGTCCTGTTTGTGGTATGTTAAGTTCAGCAATAAACAGCCGGTACCGGATCTCTGACCGGTGCAGGCAGTGTATTTATATGGAACAGACAGAATCATACCACAGACAGGATTGAAGAAATTTATGAAATTAAAAGGAATCTGGGTAGCCATTGCAGTGATCTGCGTGGCTGGGATTGGCGTAACGAATTATTCCGTCCGGCATTTGGCAGCTGGTGGGAACGAATATGTTTCGGAACTCTCAGAAGGAAGCAATGAATCAGAAACAACGACCATAGCAGAAGAAGCTGTGGCACAGGCACAGGGCGTGCAGGAGGCACAAGAAAAAGCACAGGTATTGTCTGGGGCTGTGCAGGCGGAAAAAGGACAGGCACTGGCTGATGCGGGACAGGCAAATGCTGGACAAACAGAATCCGGACAGGCGTTGGCTGGTGATGGGCGGATAGAATCCGGACAGATGCCGGCTGGTGCTGGGCAGACAAAAAGCGGTCAGACATGGACTGGTGTAGGGCAAACAGAAGAAGCACAGACAGCAGCAGGAAATGCCGGGGCATCAGATTCGCAGCCGCTTTTAAAAACGGCACCATCATCCGAAGTGCAGAGATCACCGGAAGCCGGGGCTGCGGTACAGGCGCAGGCAATGGATGAGTCCACGTATCCATCGGAGACTGCAGAGACAGAAAAAAGCGGGATCATGTCCCAGCTTGCAAAACTGGACGAGCAGGCACAGAGCCGGCGGGAGGCAGCTGCCGGAGCAGGGAAGACCACCACTCTGACTAAAACAACCATGAAGGCAGCAGCTGACTCGGAACGGAAAATCTGGGAAAATAAGCTTCAGGGGATTCTGGAAGTGCTGGAACAGCAGCTCTCCGGCGAGGAAAAAAACTCGTTTTTCGCAGAACAGCGCAGCTGGGTGCGAGACCGGGAGAGTACCGCGGTATCAAACTCAAAAAGACAGAATGGCAGTGCATTGGAAGAACTGGAATATATCCGTTCCCTGCGGGACATCACAAGGGAGCGGGTCTATGAACTTGCAGAGCGCTACGAAACCATTTTGGACGGGAAAAAGGAATAGATGTGAGAATGCAGGATTGGCATGCTGCCGATTTGCAATCCGCAATCCATGAAAGCAGGCAGGAACCATGTGTTCCTGCCTGTTTAGGTCTTGATAATTGTCTTTTCCTATGGTAAGATACAAAGATGAATTGATATTTTTCTGAACATAAGGAGGAATTTACTATGGCAGCAATCGCAACAAGTCTGATTGGATATACCGTAAAAGCCGTTATCTTTGCAGCACTCGCGTACGCGGGCATTATCTGCGGCAAGAAGTTCAGAGACAAGAAAGATGCAGACCGCGCATAAAGGGCGGTCTGGCAAAATCCAGCTGTTTCCTGTTCTATACAGCAAACAGTGATAATACGGAGGAAGTAGTAAAGTGAAGAAGTATGGAGTAAATGAACTGAGAAGAATGTTCCTGGAATTCTTTGAGAGCAAGGGACATCTGGCAATGAAGAGCTTTTCCCTGGTGCCGCACAACGACAACAGTCTGCTCCTCATCAACTCTGGTATGGCACCGTTAAAGCCTTATTTCACCGGACAGGAGATTCCGCCAAGAAGACGTGTGACCACCTGCCAGAAGTGTATCCGTACCGGTGATATCGAGAACATCGGTAAGACTGCACGCCACGGCACCTTCTTTGAGATGCTGGGCAACTTCTCATTCGGCGATTATTTTAAGGACGAGGCAATCCACTGGTCCTGGGAGTTCTTAACTGAGGTTGTAGGACTGGAAAAAGACCGTCTGTATCCGTCTGTATACCTGGACGATGACGAGGCATTCAACATCTGGAATAAGGAGATCGGCGTTCCGGCAGAGAAAATCTTCCGCTTCGGCAAAGAGGACAACTTCTGGGAGCATGGCGCTGGTCCGTGCGGTCCGTGTTCCGAAATCTACTATGACCGTGGTGAGAAGTACGGCTGTGGTAAGCCGGGCTGTACCGTAGGCTGTGAGTGCGACCGTTACATCGAGGTATGGAACAACGTATTCACCCAGTTCGAGAACGACGGACATGGCAACTATACCGAGTTAAAGCAGAAGAATATTGATACCGGTATGGGTCTGGAGCGTCTGGCCGTGGTTGTTCAGGATGTAGATTCCCTGTTCACCGTAGATACCAACAAGGCACTTCTGGATGAGGTTTGTGCCCTGGCACACACCGAGTATCAGGTAGACTATAAGAAAGATGTTTCCCTGCGTATCATCGCTGACCATGTGAAGTCCTGTACTTTCATGATCTCCGACGGCATCATGCCGTCCAACGAGGGCCGTGGCTATGTTCTGCGCCGTCTGATCCGCCGTGCGGCACGTCATGGACGTCTGCTTGGCATTGAGGGCAGATTCATGCCGGAGCTTTCCAAGACGGTCATCGAGCTTTCCAAGGATGGTTATCCGGAGCTGGAAGAGAAGAAGGCTATGATCTTAAAGGTTCTTGCAGAAGAGGAAGAAAAGTTCAACAAGACCATCGACCAGGGCCTTGCAATCCTTGCAGATATGGAGAGCGAGATGTCCGCAAAGAACGAGACCGTACTTTCCGGCGAGAATGCATTCAAGCTGTACGATACCTACGGATTCCCGTTAGACTTAACCATCGAGATCCTGGAAGAGAAGAACCTGACGGTAGACGAGGACGGCTTCCAGGCAGCGATGAAAGAGCAGCGTGAGAAAGCAAGAAAAGCACGTAAGACAACCAACTACATGGGTGCAGATGTTACCGTATACCAGTCTATCCCGGCTGAGATCACTTCCAAGTTCGTTGGCTACGACAGACTGCAGCATGAGTCCAAGATCACGGTTCTGACGACCGATACCGAGATCGTGGAAGCTTTAACCGACGGTCAGCGTGGAACCATCATCGTGGATGAGACGCCGTTCTACGGAACCATGGGCGGTCAGTGCGGCGATACCGGCGTGATCACCGGAGCAAACAATGGCACCTTTGTTGTAGAAGATACCATTCACTTACAGGGCGGAAAGATCGGCCATGTGGGACATATGACCAGCGGTATGCTGGCTGTGGGCGAGACCGTTACCTTAAAGGTAAATGAGGCTTCCCGCCGTTCTACCGAGAAGAACCACAGTGCAACCCATCTGTTACAGAAGGCACTGCGTACGGTATTAGGCGATCATGTAGAGCAGGCTGGTTCCTTAGTAACGCCGGACAGACTCCGTTTCGACTTTACCCATTTCTCCGCTATGACTCCGGAGGAGATCAAAAAGGTTGAAGATCTGGTAAATGAAAAGATTCAGGAGAATCTGGCTGTTGTAACTCAGGAGATGAGTCTGGATGAAGCGAAGAAGACCGGTGCTATGGCACTGTTTGGTGAAAAATATGGTGAGAAGGTCCGTGTGGTTAAGATGGGCGACTTCTCCACGGAGCTTTGCGGCGGTACTCATGTGGCTTCTACTGGCACGATTCATGCGTTCAAGATCTTCTCTGAGGCAGGCATCGCAGCAGGTGTCCGCAGAATCGAAGCACTGACCGGTGACGGTCTGATGCGCTACTATGAGAACATGGAGCAGGAGTTAGCAGAGGCGGCGAAGGCAGCAAAGACCACCCCGGCTGATTTAAAGAGCAAGATCGAATCCATGCTGGAGGAGATGAAAGCACTGCACGCTGAGAACGAGAAATTAAAGAGCAAACTGGCAAATGAAGCGTTAGGCGATGTCATGAACCAGGTTCGCGATGTCAAAGGCGTGAAGGTTCTGGCTGCAAAGGTTGCAGATGTTGACATGAACGGCCTGCGCGGTCTGGGTGACCAGCTGAAAGAGAAGCTCGGTGAGGGCGTGATCGTTCTGGCATCCGTTCAGGGCGATAAGGTTAACCTGATGGTAACCGCAACCGATGAGGCTCAGAAGAAGGGCGCTCATGCAGGCAACTTAGTCAAGGCCATTGCCGGACTTGTAGGCGGTGGCGGCGGCGGACGTCCGAACATGGCACAGGCAGGCGGTAAGAACCCGGCCGGTGTGGACGCTGCACTTGAGAAGGCTTACGAGACTGCAGCAGAGCAGATCCAGTAAAATATGTTGTAATACACAGACAGCCGGGATACGTTACTGTTTGCGCGATGCGTAAATAGCAGCGTGTTCCGGCTGTCCTGCAAAAAAATACGAAAATCTGCAAAAAAACTTAAAAAAACAGTTGACGAATAGAGATTTTGTGCTATAATCATACCAGTGCTATAAAATACCCAAACAGTTGTATTATGCACAAGTACACAACTGGAGGGAGGTTAGGTGTGAGCTATGTCAAACGTTATCGTTAAAGAGAACGAGAGTCTGGACAGCGCATTACGCAGATTCAAAAGAAACTGCGCAAAGGCTGGTATTCAGCAGGAAATTCGTAAGAGAGAGCATTACGAGAAGCCAAGCGTAAGACGTA
>OHMN01000837.1_pt1 | contig 24736 bp, 20 predicted proteins | sample 1569361 | NCBI WGS metagenome assembly OHMN01 (sample SAMEA3541508, study PRJEB24748) | human gut metagenome | biome: human gut; feature: human-associated habitat; material: faeces | place: China | collected 2012
GAATTATGGGCACATCATATGAAGCATAACCCTATTAATCCGGAATGCTCGGGCGGGAAGAGCAGCCCGCCCTCGGGCGTGCGCTCCATCCGGCGGAAGGTGCGGTGGGCGGTGGTGGCGTGGGCCACACCATCGTGGACGGCATAAGCCGCCCAGCCGGAAAAATCCTCCGGCAGTGGGTCCTGCTGGCCCCGCTGCTCAAAGAAATAGCTGCCATCCTCGGCGCGGGTCAGGTCGCATCGCACCCGGTTGGGCAGGTCGGCGGCCACTTCCCGCTGCTTGGGCCGCAGGGCAATGGCCCGGCCCGTGAAGTATCGCATAAAATCCGCCAGCGCCATGGTGCAGTTCACGGCACCGTCGCTGTCGGCAGTGGGGTCGTTCAGCAGCACGAAATCCGCCAGAACGGCATCATCGTGCCCAAAGCCCCGCAGGCCCATCCAGACCCCCACGGGGTCCCGCTGGCCCCGGATGCGGCGCTCCACCCGGACTGCGATGGAGCAGTCATCGTGGATCTGGGCGCGCAGGTCAGCCAGATCCATCCAGGCCTGCCAGCAGGGGTAGCCGCAGCAGCCCGCCGCAGCAGCCGCAAAGGCGGCATTGCCGGTGGAGCTGGTGGCTTTGTCCTCCATGGCGTAGGCAACTTCTTCGGGCAGGATATCCTCGCCGTAGCGGTTCATCAGGGCCGCCATCACAAGGGGCAGGTCCATCTCCCGGCCAAAGCTGGGGTCGTGGGCGCTCAGACAGTATTCCGGCAGGTAGAGCCGCCGGTTCAGCGGGTGGCCGTTGTGCTTCTCCCAGGCAAGGGGGCGTGCAGCGGCGGCCAGCAGCCGGACAGCCGGGGTCGCCTTGTCATCGTTGGTGGAAAGGTTCACCTGCAGCTGGATGCCGGTGCCGCCGCCCGGCGTGGCAACGGTGACGGTGTCCCCCATCAGGAACACCAGCCCGTCCTCGCTCTGGGCTTTGATGCTGCAGCGGGGGTAATCCGGTGCCCACTTGCCAAAGCTGAGCCAGCCAGTCCAGGTGTTCCCGGCATAGACCCGGCAGCGCACCTCGACCATGGTGTTGTGGGGGGCGCTGGCGTTCCAGCTGACATTCAGGTTGCAGAAGGCCGGCATGGCGAACTCCGGGGTGGTATAGCTGCCGTAGGGCAGGTAGCGGCCGGCGGAGGAATCCAGCACCACCGCGCCGCTTTCCAGCGCCACATTGTCCAGTGCGCCCCGGGAGAAGGTCTCGGTGCCGTGCAGCACCAGATTGTTCCGTTGTTCCATCCGCACTTCTCTCCTTTGCGCGCTGTGGACGGCGCAGTGTTATTCTTCGGGGGTGTCCTGGCCGCGCTCGGCGCGCAGCTCCTTCTCCAGCTGGGCATCGTGGAGCTTCTGGATGCTCTCCTCAATGTGGAACACCCGGTTCAGGTCGCCGTAGACGATCTGGCAGCAGATCTCGCACTGGAACCAGAAGCCGAACACCAGCATCAGCAGCAGGCCCAGCGGCATGCACAGGATCACCAGGCCCCAGAACAGGATGGTGACCAGCGCTGCGGCCAGCGCATGGGGCAGGAACGCGATCATGCAGTTCAGGCTGTTTTTCATCGTCAGGCGCAGGGGCTGATCCAGCAGCACGATCTGGGGCCACATGTAGGAAAACAGCATGTGGAACAGCACAAGGTTCAGCACCGTGGCCACCCACATGGGAACGCCCACGTTGGTGCCGTGGTACAGCATGTTGAAGCAGAAATAGACCAGGAAGATCTGCACCGTGACGACCACGCAGTACAGGATGCCGGGCAGGATGCTGGCCTTGAAGTTCTGCCGGAAGGCCCGGCGGTAGGTCGTCCACCAGTAACCGGCCTCGTCACGCAGGGCGCGCAGCACCGTGTCGTACATGCCGGCCAGCGCGGGGCCTGCAAGGATGCCGCCCGCAACGGCGCTGACGATCATTACGGTCAGGTTGTTCATCAGGAAGCCGATGTACACCAGGCAGATCACCGGCAGAAAGCCGATGCAGGTGAGCAGGTTTGCAAGGAACATGCCGCTCATATCGCGGCCCACCAGCTCAAAAAAGCGGCCTATGCCCGTTTTGCGGGGCGTGTCCTTTTCAACGCCCGGCCCGTCCTTGAAATCTTTAGAAGAAGGAAATAAACCCATTTGTTCCGGAATACCTCTCTTTTGTAATGGGCAGCAATGCCATTGTGCTACCTTTCTGCTTATAAATATACCCGGATTTTGTGGATTTTGCAAGCTAAAAAGCACGTATTTGTAAAAAAAGTGTGTTCTCTCCCATTTTGCCCCAAAGTATGTTACAATGATACTGGCCTTTTGGGCCGGAAGGAGGAAAGGAATTTGAGCATTTTACGCACCATTGCGTTATTCGTTTATCTGTTTGGCTATATGATCGTGCACTATGCCACCCTGCGCCGGGCCGAGCGCGCCCTGGCTGCCGGGGATCTGGACACGGTGGAGCAGATCGTCAAGGCCAACATCCCCCGCTGGAGCCGGGGCATCCTGCATGTTACGGGGGCCCGGATGACGGTGGAAGGGCAGGAGAATATCCCGGCGGGGCCCTGCGTGTTCGTGGGCAACCACCGCAGCTACTATGATATCCCCATCCTGCTGACCGCGCTGGACGCGCCCCACGGCATTCTGGCAAAGGAGGAGCTGGAAAAGATCCCCCTGCTCAACCGCTGGATGAAGCTGCTGGGCTGTGTGTTCGTCAAGCGGGATGACATCCGCGCTTCCGTCAAGGCCCTGAACGATGCCACTGCCATCGTGGAGAGCGGCCGGAGCTTCGTCATCTTCCCCGAGGGCACCCGCTACAAGGGCGAAGAGGGCGGCGCGGGCGAGTTCAAGGCCGGTGCCTTCCGCATTGCCATCAAGACGGGGGTGCCCGTGGTGCCGGTGGCCATCTCCGGTGCGCGGGGCCTGTTTGAGGGCCACGGCCTGCGGGCCACGCCCGGCGATATCCGGGTGCGCATCCTGCCCGCCATCCAGACCGCAGGCATGAGCAAGGCTGAACAGAAGCAGCTGCCCGATGCCGTGCGCCAGACCATTCTGGCCCAACTGTAAGGAGAACTATGGCAAGCTATCGTTACGAGCGGGACATCGACCCCGCAGACCTTGCCCCGCGGGCGGAAAAACAGTATACCCGCAAAGAGCGCTGGGCCAACTGGTGGGATTATAACCTCAAGTGGGTCCTCCTGATCGGCATTGCAGCGGCTTTTGTGGCGTACAGCTTCATCGGGCAGTATTTCTTTACCACCAAGCCCGATTATAATGTGGCAGTGGTGGCCCCCTGCTACCTGCCGGATGATACCGTGACCGCCCTGCAGGAGCAGTTGGCCCGGTACGGCGAGGACCTGAACGGCGACGGCAAAACGGTCGTGACCCTGAATGTCTACACGCTGGATTATTCTGCCGGGGATACCCAGACCGAGAGCGATGCCTACCTGACCATGGCGGGCACCACCAAGCTGGCCACAGATGTGGCGGGCGGCCTGAGCTCAGTGTTCCTGCTGTATGACCCGGCGGGCTTTCAGGAGAGCACCGGTTCCCTGCGGTATCTGGACGGCACCCTGCCCGAAGCCGGAAGCGACAGCGACTGGTGGAACATGGTCTACCGCTGGACGGACTGCCCGGTGCTGACCGGGCTTGACCTGGGCGAGTACCGCGCCGATACTACCCACGCCCGGGGCGGCGACAGCCAGACCTGTCTCGCGGATTTCTATGTCGGGATGCGCGGGGCCTGGAACACCGGCACCGAGGAGAACCTTGCGGGCGGCGAGGAGCTCTGGCAGGCACTGACCGCCGGGGCAGTCTCCACCGTGGAAGCGGAGGGGTGAGCCGATGCGGTTCCGTATCCTGCGCCGGGAAAAAGGCGCGCCCCGCCGCCCGGCCCCCGTGCCGGAACCGCCTGCCGCGCCTGTTCCGCCCCGTGCCGCTGAGCTGGAAAACCCCTATGGGAGATACTATGGAACGGCGCGGAGCCGGGAAGATCTGAAACGCTGAAGAGGTGCTGCCCATGGGCGGCACCTCTTCAATTCTATTCGCTTTTTGCAGGTGCTAGTTGAAAAGTTATCCACCCTGAAACCCTGCGCCCTTTGTTGTTTCCGTGTCCGAGTTATGGTATACTAATCCAGTATCACGAAATGCAAAGGATGTGGAATGATGGACGCACTGGAACAGGCCCGCCGGGAGATCGACACGGTGGATGCCCAGCTGGCTGCCCTGTTTGAGCGGCGGATGAAGGCGGTGCTCAGCGTGGCGGAATACAAAAAGGCCCACGGCCTGCCCATCTTTGATGCCGCCCGCGAAAAGGTGGTGCTGGACAAGGCCGAAGCGCGGATCGGGGACCCGGCCCTGCGCCCCTATTACCGGGACCATGTGCAGAACATGATGGACGTGGCCAAGCAGTACGAGGCCGAGGTGCTGGGCCGCAACCGCGCTGCCTATCAGGGCGTGGAGGGTGCCTTTGCCCACATCGCGCTCCGGGCGCTCTTTCCCCATGCCGAGGCTGTGAGCTGCCCCACCTGGGATGAGGTGTTCGATGCCGTGGAAAAGGGCGATGCCGCCCACGGCGTGGTGCCCTTTGAGAACAGCCACGCGGGGGATGTGTCGGCGGTGCTGGACCTGTGCTATAACCACCCCGGGCTGTGGGTGGTGGATGTCTACGACCTGCCCATCTCCCAGAACCTGCTGGTGCTGCCCGGCACCCAGCTTTCCGACCTGACCCGTGTGTACAGCCACCAGCAGGCCATTGCCCAGAGCGAGACCTTCCTGAAGCAGTTCGGCCTGCCCGCCACGGCCATGCCCAACACGGCCATGGCGGCAAAGTTTGTGGCGGAGAGCGGCGACCGGACCAAGGCGGCCATTGCCAGCGTGGAAACGGCCGCCCTGTACGGGCTGGAGGTGCTGGTGCCCAGCATCAACACCGACGGCGACAACACCACCCGCTTCATCGTCCTCAGCCGCGAAAAGCCAACGGCTGGCAACCGGTTCTCCCTGCTGTTCACGCTGGACAACAAGCCCGGCAAGCTGGCCGAGGTCATTCAGGTCATCGGTGCCAGCGGCTACGATATGGAGTCCATCAAGAGCCGCCCGCTGCCCCACGTCCCCTTTGATTATTATTTTTACGTCGAGCTGGTGGGAGACCCCGCCGCCGAAAAGACCGCCGCGCTGCTGCGCGAGCTGAATCATGTCTGCCGCACGGTACGGCTGTTAGGAGTGTATACGAAATGAGCGATTTCATCGGGACAAAGCTCACCATGAATCTGGGCGAGCGCAGTTATGATATCATCCTGAAAAACGGTGCACTGGAAAATCTGTACCAGTTTGCCCGGCTGGACCGCAAGGTGGCCGTTGTCACCGACAGCGGCGTGCCTGCCGAATATGCCCAGCGCGTGGCCGACCAGTGCCGGGAATCCACCATCATCACGGTGCCGCAGGGCGAGGCCAGCAAGAGCTTCAAGGTCCTGGAAACGGTGCTCCGGCAGATGCTGGAGTTCAACATGGGCCGCGGCGACCTGGTGGTGGCCGTGGGCGGCGGCGTGGTCGGGGATCTGGCCGGATTTGCCGCTGCCATCTACATGCGGGGCATCGATTTTATCAACTGCCCCACCACCACCCTTTCCATGATCGATTCCTCCATCGGCGGCAAGACCGCTGTGGATCTGGGCGATACCAAGAACATCGTGGGCGCGTTCTGGCAGCCCAAGCTGGTCATCGTGGACCCGGCCACCCTTTCCACCCTGCCCCGCCGCCACTACATCAACGGCCTGGCGGAGGCGGTCAAGGCGGGCCTGCTGGCGGACCCCGAGCTGTTCGCCATCTTTGAAAAGGGCGATATCGACACCCAGATCAGCGAGATCATCTACCGCAGCCTGCGGTTCAAGAAGAACGTTGTGGAGCAGGATGAGACCGAGCGCGGGATGCGCAAGGCCCTGAACTTCGGCCACACCATCGGCCACGGCATCGAGGCCGTCAAGGGCATCAAGGGCCGCCGCACCGTGGGCCTGTTCCACGGCGAGTGCGTAGCGCTGGGCATGCTGCCCATGATCGAATCCAAGGCGCTGCAGAAGCGGGTGCGGGCGGTCTACCGCCGCATCGGCCTGCCCACCCGCACCACCTATAACAAGGAAAAGGTGCTGGCCGAGATGCTGCACGATAAAAAGGCTCAGGGCGGCCAGATCACGGTCATCAAGGTGCCGGGTCTGGGCTGCTGGCGGGCCGAGACCATCCCCGTGGAGGGCCTGCGCCCCCTGCTGGGTGTGGAGGAGTAAGCCATGAAAAACACCTTTGGCAGCGACCTTTCGCTGACCATTTTTGGCGAGAGCCACGGCAGGGCCATCGGCGCGGTGCTGGACGGCATGGCGGCGGGCGTGCCCGTGGAGGAAGCCTTTCTTGCTGCCTGCATGGACAAGCGCCGTGCCCGGGGCGACGGCCTTTCCACCCCCCGTGTGGAGGGGGATGCGGTGCAGTTCTTGTCCGGCGTGGTCAACGGCCGCACCACCGGCACTGCCATTGCCCTGATGATCGAAAACCAGAACACCCGCAGCGGCGACTATGCCAAAACGGCTGACCTGCTGCGGCCCGGCCATGCGGATTACACTGCTTACGCCAAGTACCACGGCTATCAGGATGCCCGGGGCGGCGGCCACTTTTCGGGCCGCGTCACCGCCGCGCTGGTGGCGGGTGGCGCTCTGGTGCTGGGGGCCCTGAACCGGGCCGGGATCGAGATCGTGACGCACATCGGGCGGTGTGCCGGGATCGGCGATATCCCCTTTGCGCTGGATGATCCCGCTGCGCTGGCGGCGCAGGCCGAGGCACTGCTGAATCAGTCCGAGGGCTTTGCCCTGCTGGACGGCAGTGTGGAAGAACCCATGAAGGCCGCCATCCGTGCCGCCGGTGCCGAGGGCGACAGTGTGGGCGGCGTGCTGGAGACCGCCATTCTGGGCCTGCCCGCAGGCGTGGGCGAACCCTATTTCGACAGCGTGGAGAGCAAGCTCGCTCACCTGGCCTTCTCCATCCCGGCGGTCAAGGGCATCGAGTTCGGTTCCGGCTTCGGCTTTGCGGACCAGAAGGGCTCAGAGGCCAACGATGCCTTCCGGATGCAGGGGGAGCGCATCGTCACCGCCACCAACCACAATGCGGGCCTGAACGGCGGCATCTCCAACGGGATGCCCGTGGTGTTCCGCACGGCGGTCAAGCCTACCCCCAGCATCTACAAAACGCAGGACACGGTGGATTATATGGCAAAGAAGGACGCGGAGCTGTCCATTCAGGGCCGCCACGACCCCTGCATCGTGCCCCGGGCTGCCATTGTGCAGACCTGCGCCGCCGCGCTGGCCGTGGGCGACCTGCTCACCGCAAAATACGGCATGGCCTGGATGGAGGACCCCACCGGCTACCGCAAGGAGGTGCTGTAAATGGAATACGGACTCATCGGCGGGCGGCTGGGCCACTCCTACTCCAAGGTCATCCACGAGATGCTCTGCGGCTACCGGTACGACCTGTGCCCCCTGCCCACGGAAGAGGAAGTCCGGGCCTTTATGACCCGGCGGCAGTTCAGGGCCATCAATGTCACCATCCCCTATAAGCTGGTGGTCATGGAGTACTGCTCCTACATCGACCCCCACGCCAAGGCCATCAACGCCGTGAACACCATCGTCAACAGGAACGGCCTGCTCTACGGCTACAACACCGATTATCCCGGCTTCTCCTACCTGTGCGATGCACACGGGGTGGAGTTCAGGGACAGGACTGTGCTCATTCTGGGCACCGGCGGCACCCACAACACCACCTGGGCCGTGGCCCATGACCGGGGCGCGAAACAGATCTATACCGTCAGCCGCCATCCCGACCCCGAAAAGGGAGAGCTGACCTATGCCCAGGCCCTGACCACCGGGGCGCAGATCATCATCAACACCACGCCGGTGGGCATGTACCCCAATGTGGGCGTAAGCGCCCTGGATATCACCTCCATGCCCGGGCTGGAAGCCGTGATCGATGTCATCTATAATCCCGATAAGACCGAGCTCATCCTCCGGGCCGAGGAGCTGGGGGTGCCCGTTGCCGTCGGCGGCCTGGAAATGCTGGTGGCGCAGGCAGTGTACGCGGCAGAATTTTTCCTCGACCGCAAGTTTGAGGATGCCGGTGCCGAGATCGCCCGTGTGACCAGCGAGCTGCGGCGGGAACAGCTGAACATTGCCCTCATCGGGATGCCCTCCTCGGGCAAATCCACCCTGGGCCGCGCTCTGGCGGAACGGCTGGGCAAGCGGTTCGTGGATCTGGACGAGGAGATCGTCAAGGCCGACGGCCGGAGCATCCCGGACATCTTTGCCGCTGAGGGGGAGGCAGGCTTCCGGAAGCTGGAGGCCGCGCAGACCGCCCGCTTTGCCAGGGAGAACCGGCAGGTCATCTCCTGCGGCGGCGGCGTGGTCAAAGATCCGGCAAACCTCCGGGCGCTCCACGCCAACGGCATCGTGCTCTTCATCGACCGGCCGCTGGAAGATCTGCTGGTGGGCGGCGGAAGGCCCCTTTCCACCAGCCCTGAGGCCCTGAAAACCATGGAAGCCCAGCGCCGTCCGCTCTATCTGGCGGCAGCGGATGCTGTGATCCCCAACAAGACCACCCCTGCGGATGCCGTGACGGCGGCAATGGAGGCGCTGGATGAAATTTTTAGTCATTAACGGTCCCAACCTCAACCTGACCCAGTTCACGGAGCCGGGCATGGAGGGGCAGATCGATTTCAATACACTGCTGGATTATATCGAGGCGGGCTGTGCCCAGATGGATGTTCAGGTGGACTTTTTTCAGTCCAACCACGAGGGTGACCTCATCGATGAGATCCAGTCGGCGGCAGGCCGGGCCGATGGCATCATCCTCAACCCGGGCGGCTACGCCTATTACAGCGTGGCCATTCTGGAAGCGCTGCAGGTGTGCGGCGTGCCCGCCGTGGAAGTGATGCTGGCCGACCCCAGCGGCAAGGAGCCCTTCCGCAGCGTGGATGTGGTCTCCTTTGGCTGTCAGGGCCGCTTTGCAGGCGAGGGGGTCAGCGGGTATCTCCATGCCTGCGCCTACCTTGTGCAGCTGCTCCGGCTGGATGGCGGCGCGCAGACGCACCTGGTGCAGTAACAACCCTCTCAGTCTCGCATTCGCTCGCCAGCTCCCCCGAAGGGGGAGCCCTTGGCAAGTAGGGCAGGCTGTGCAGCAAAACGGAAAGCATAGAGACAAAACAGAAGGGAAAAGAAACAAGATGATCATTTCGACCAAAAAAGGCACCCCCAAGGAAGAACTGGAAAAGATCGTAGACAAATTCGAGAAGCAGGGCCTGGATGTGACCCTGATCACCGGCAAGGATTACAATGTGTTCGGTCTGGTGGGCGATACCACCAAGATCGATGAGCGCGACGTGCTGGCCAACCCCTGGATCGACAACGTCACCCGTGTGTCCGCCCCCTATAAGCGGGCCAACCGCCTGTTCCACCCCGCCGATTCCATCATCGACTGCGGCGGCGTGAAGATCGGCAGGGGCGAGAAGATCGCCGTGATGGCAGGCCCCTGCAGCATCGAGGGGGAAGAGCAGGCACTGCGCATTGCCAACGGCGTAAAGGCGGGCGGTGCAAGCCTGTTCCGCGGCGGCGCTTATAAGCCCCGCACCTCTCCCTACTCCTTCCAGGGTCTGGAGACTGAGGGCATCCTCGATATGGTCAAGGCACGGGAGGCCACCGGAATGCCCATCGTGTCCGAGCTGATGAGCGAGGACCGGATCCCGGAGTTTGAGGAATATGTGGACGTGGTGCAGATCGGTGCCCGCAACATGCAGAATTTCCAGCTGCTCAAGGCCGTGGGCAAGATGCACAAGCCTGTTCTGCTCAAGCGCGGCCTGTGCAACACCATCGAGGAGTGGATCATGTCCGCAGAGTATATCATGGCCGGCGGCAACGAGCAGGTCATTCTCTGCGAGCGGGGCATCCGCACCTTTGAGAAGTACACCCGCAACACCCTCGACCTCTCCGCTGTGCCCATCATCCACGAAAAGACCCATCTGCCCATCATCGTGGACCCCAGCCACGCCACCGGCAAGGCCAATCTGGTTGAGCCGATGATGATCGCCGCTGTGGCCGCCGGTGCCGACGGTCTGGAGGTGGAAGTCCACTATGATCCCCGCCACGCATGGAGCGATGGCGCACAGTGCCTGACCCCGGATGCCTTTGCACAGGCCATGGCAAAGTGCCGTCAGGTTGCATGGGCCATTGGCCGGGATATGTAACACGATGAACGGCCTCACCCTCTCAGTCAAAGCCTGACGGCTTTGCCAGCTCTCCCAAAGGGAGAGCCTCTGGCGAAACCACAGACCTTGCGGTGGACTGCCAAGGCCTCGCCCTTTGGGAGAGGTGGCAGCGCAAAGCGCTGACGGAGAGGGCGAGCCAGGTAAAGTAACACGATGAACATTACGATAAAATCAAGCCGGACGGTGGGCGGCAACATCGCCGCGCCTCCCAGCAAAAGCATGGCCCACCGGGCGGTGCTCTGCGCGGCGCTGGCAAAGGGGACCTCCCATCTCCATCATCTTGCTTTCAGCAAGGATATCTCCGCCACGCTGGGCGCGGCGGGCCGACTGTGCGCCCGTGTCACCACCGGTGAAAACGACGCAGTGGTGGAAGGGCTGGGCCGCTTTCTGCCGGTTGATGCCACCGTGGACTGCTGTGAGAGCGGCAGCACCCTGCGCTTCCTCATCCCGCTGGCCAGCCTGACCGGGCAGGAAGTGACTTTTACAGGCCGTGGGCGGCTGATGGAGCGGCCCCAGTCGGTCTATAAAACGCTGTATCAGCAGCAGGGCCTGCGTTTTGAGCAGGGCGCGGACCGCCTGACTGTGGAAGGTGCCCTGACCCCGGGCGAATACGAGCTGGCGGGCAACGTGTCCAGCCAGTTCATCAGCGGGCTGCTGTTTGCCCTGCCCCTGCTGGGCGGCACCAGCACCCTGCACCTCATCCCGCCTGTGGAGAGCCGGAGCTACATCGATATGACCCGCGCGGTGCAGCACGCCTTTGGCGTGGAAAGCCGCTGGCTGGATGAAAACACGCTGGAAATTCCCGGCGGGCAGCACTATCTTCCCGGTGATTACACCGTGGAGGGCGATTACAGCCAGGCGGCTTTTCCTGCCGTGCTGGGCGCTGTGACCGGCGGGGTGGCCATCACCGGCCTGTCTGAGGAGACCTTGCAGGGCGATGCGGCCATTCTGGAGATCCTCCGGCGGTGCGGTGCAAGATTCACCCGCACCGGGCAGGGCGTGGTGTTTGAAAAGGCCCCGCTCCACGGAACGGACATCGACCTTGCCGACTGCCCCGACCTGGGCCCTGTGCTGATGGTGCTGGGCCTGCTGTGTGAGGGAACCACAGTCATCCGCAACGCCGAACGTCTCCGCATCAAGGAGAGTGACCGCATTGAGGCCATGGAGACCGAGCTGCGGGCCTGCGGCGGGCAGCTGGAGAGCGAGGGCGGCACCATTACCATCCATGGCTGTGCCGGAACGCTCCATGCCCCGGAGCGGCCGCTTTCCGGCCACAACGACCACCGCGTGGTGATGAGCCTTGCGGTGCTGGCGCTGGCCGCCGGGCTGGCCCTGCCCATCAGCGGGGCCGAGGCCATTGCCAAGAGCTGGCCGGATTTTCTGGAAGCCATCAAGCCTTTGGGCGCGGAGGTGGAACATGTTGGATAAATCAAAGCGTTATCTCATTGTGGGCCTGGGCCTGCTGGGCGGCAAGTACGCCTTGGAGCTGAGCAGGGCCGGGTTCCATGTGGACGGCATCAACCGCAGCGAGGGCCATCTGCAGTATGCCCTCGACCACGGCTATATCGCCAGCGGCAAGACCCACGATTTTGAGGATCTGGTGCGTCAGGCCGATCACATCATCTTCGGTTTGTACCCCACGGCCCTGCTCGAGTGGTTCCGGACTTACGGCCACCTGCTGAAGGAGGGCTGCGTCTTTACCGATGTGTCGGGCGTAAAGACCGGTTTGGTGGAGCCCATTCAGGCCATGTGCAGGCCGGGCGTGGAGTTCATTGCCAGCCACCCCATGGCGGGCCGTGAGACTTCCAGCGTGGAGCACGCCGCCGAGGTGAATTTTGCCCCGGCCAACTTCATTGTGACCCCCACGGACAGGAACACCCCGGAGGCCGTTCAGTGGGCCAGGGAGCTGGCCGAGGTGCTGGGCTTCAAGCATATCTGCACCCTGACCGTGCAGGAGCATGACAGGATGATCGGCTATGTCAGCCAGCTCTGCCATGCCATCGCCGTCAGCCTGATGTGCGCCAACGACAATACCTCGCTGTGCGAGTACACCGGAGATTCTTTCCGGGACCTGACCCGCATTGCACGCATCAACGATAAGATGTGGGCGGAGCTGTTCCTCTGGAACAAGGAAAACCTCATCTCCGAGATCGACCAGTTCAGCGGGGCGCTGAACGAGATGCGCAACGCCCTTGTGGCCGATGACCGGGAAAAGCTGGAGGAGATGTTCCGCCTGTCCACCCAGCGCCGCGCGGCGTTTGATAAGAAAGCGCCGTAACCTTTTCAGCACACAGCACTGCTGTTTTTTTCCAGCTCCCCTGCTGGGGAGCTGGAAGCGAGACTGAGAGGTTTGGCACAACACGAAAAAATGAGGTGTACCGAATGCCCAAACAGGAAGGCCAGAAATCCAAGCTGCTGGCGCTATTGCGCATTTTTGAGCAGCAGACCGATGAAAACCACCTGCTGAACGTGCCGCAGCTGGTGGAGCTGCTGGAGGCGCAGGGCATCCGCTGTGAGCGCAAGAGCGTGTACAGCGATATTGAGGCACTGGGTGCGCTGGGCTATGACATCAAGCTGCGCCGGGGCCGGGGCGGCGGGTATTTCCTTGCCAGCCGCACCTTTGATCTGGCGGAGCTCAAGCTGCTGGTGGATGCCGTGCAGGCAAGCCGGGTGGTATCCGGCACCACGAGCAGGCGGCTGATCCACAAGCTGGAAAAGCTCTGCTCCAACTACGAGGGCAGCCAGCTGCAGCGTCAGGTCTATGTGGAGGGCCGCCCCAAGACCGACAGCAAGAGCCTGCTGTACAGCATCGATGCCCTGCACGAGGCCATCAACAACGGTAAAATGGTGGAGTTCCTCTACAGAAAAGCCGACAGCCGCGAGAAAGAGAAAAGGACCGTCAGCCCGTGGCAGCTGGCCTGGGAGAACGGGTGCTACTACCTCATTGCCTTTGCCGATGAAAAGGGCATCCGCCATTACCGGGTGGACAAGATGAGCGGGGTCCGGGTGCTGGATGCGCCCCGGCGGGGTCAGGAGCAGTTTGCGGATCTTGACCTGCCTGCCTATCTGCGCAAGCACTTTGGAATGTACGGCGGGCCGGAGCATCGCGTTACCCTGCGGTGTACCGCTGATCTGGAAGGTGCCATGCGGGAGCGCTTTGGCACTACGCCCGTGTTTCTGCCGGAAGAGGATGGGGCTTTCCACTTCGATGTCCCCATCTGCGTCAGTGACCAGTTCTATGGCTGGGTCTGCGGCTTTGGCGGCAAGATAGAAGTGGTTGCCCCGCCCGAAGTGCGGCAGGGAATGCGGGAAATGGCCGCCCGGTTGGCAGAACAGCATCAATAACACAAAAAGGACTGCGAAAGCAGTCCTTTTTGCATGTTTACGGCTCCTTCAATTCCAGATCGCTGGGCAGGAGGAGGTCCAGCGCGGCGGCGGGCTCGGCGACAAGGCGGCGGCTCTGGTGGAAGATGGCCTTTTCCAGTGTGTTGCGGGCAAGGCGGCCATTGCCGGCAGTGCGGGCATCGGCTGCCTGCCAGCGGGCATAATAGTTCAGCAGGGGCTGGGTGCAGCTTTCGGCCAGACGGTACCCCTTGTTCTTTGCCTGAACGTGGGTGATCTGCAGCAGCTCCTCAGCGGTGTAGTCCGGGAACTCGATCTTGTTGGGGAAACGGCTGGCAAGGCCGCTGTTGGCGGTGAGGAAGGTCTCCATCTCCTTGGTGTAACCTGCCAGAATGACCACAAGCTCGTCCCGGTGATCCTCCATCCCCTTTACAAGAGTGTCGATGGCTTCCAGCCCGAAGCTGTCCTGTTCACCCCGGTAGAGGCTGTATGCTTCGTCAATGAAGAGCACGCCGCCCAGAGCGCTCTCGATGACGCTGTTGGTCAGGGGAGCGGTGTGGCCGGTGTAGCGGCCTACCAGGTCGGCACGGGTCACCTCCACCAGCTGCCCGCCCTTGAGGGCACCGATGGCTTTCAGGTATTTCGCTACCAGCCGGGCAATGGTGGTCTTGCCGGTGCCGGGGTTTCCGGTGAAGATCATGTGCATGGACAGGCTGGCCGTTTTCAGCCCGGCAGCGGCCCGGCGCTGCTGCACCTGCAGGTTGTCGGCCAGACCGAACACATATTCCTTGACCGGGGCAAGGCCCACCAGCTCGTTGATCTCGGCGCGGATGGCATCCAGTGCGCCGGTATAGGCCGCCGGCAGCAGGTCGAACAGGGGCTGGTCTGCGCCGTCGTTCAGGCGGAACAGCACCCCTTCCGGCCCGGCGGTCAGGGTCACGGTGCCGGTAAGGGTTTCATCGGTCCGCAGGCAGTATTCACTCAGGGCACGGAAGATGCGGTCACAGCATTCGGCCAGCCCGGCGGCACCCTTCTGTGCGGTGCACTGGGCCGCGACATAGTCCCGCACGTCGGCCCCGGCGGAAAGGGTCAGCCCCAGCCGGGTGCGGATCTTCTGGGCCAGCGCGTTGAGCTGCTGCGCGGCAAGGGCGGCCAGGTCCTCCCGGGTGTAGGAGGCCGTCTCGCAGACATCCCCCAGCGCCGACACCAGCGCCGCGCCGAATTTATCGGCCAGTGCCTCCCGGCCCTTGTGGGAGTAGAAGATGAGGTATTTGCCGCAGGGGTCGATGTGGCTGACGGCTCCCGGGGCCAGCGCCGTGCCTGCATCCACAAGGATGCCCTCTTTGTTCACGAGATACCGGCTGGACAGGGGGGCGCTGCCCTTGACGGCCAGATCGGACAGGGTCTTCAGAAAGCCGGGATAGCAGCTCTCATAGTGCTCAAAGGCAAGGATCTCCCCGGGCGCGTGCAGGGCGGCGTAGAGGTCCTGCAGGAAGAGCTTTTCGGCTCCGGAATTGGGGTAAAGGGCCAGATCCAGCGTGGCGATCCTGTCGCTCTGCAAAAGACCCCGGGCCGCCATGCAGCGGACAGTTTCTTCCAGTGCAAAATGCCGGCCTGTGCCTGCCCCGCCTGTGAGCAGGATGACGTTGCGGGCGGTGGGGGCTTCGGTGCCCAGCACAAAGGGGCGGCGCATGGCCCGCACCACGCTGTCCACAAAAGCATCCTGCCCCAGCACCGTCTGTTTGACCTCGGCGGCAAGGCCTTCAAAGCTGCCCAGGTGCTCCGGCTTCACGTCGGTGGTGCCCCTGGCCAGCAGGCCTTCGTCCTCCATGTCCCGCAGCATCTGGCGGCTGCTTTCCAGCGCGGCGGCGGTGGCATCGCTCTGGGTTTTGAGCTGGGCGTTCTGCTGCTTCAACAGCTCGTCCAGCCGTTTCTGCTGTTCCAGAAGCGCCGCGTTCAGGTCGGGCAGGGCGGCGCTGCCGCCTGTTTTGGGTGCAGAAGCGCCGGGGGCGGCCTTGAATCTGCCCCCCGGGCCGAACACGCCGTTCATCAGACTTTCCCAATCATCGGTGTATGCCATAAAACTACCCTCCGTGCAGTGTTTTTCTTTCAGTATAGTGGAGTCTGGTACGTTTTGCAAGGAAAGGGTTGAAATAAAGGACAAAGTTCGTTACACTATTGTCAAACGAAAGGATGGATTGCCATGGAGCCAAGAACACCTGCTGAATGGAAGACGCTGTTTGAGAGCGAAGCCTTTGCCCGCCAGACGGAATACTACGGCCCGCTGGGGGTGGAGTATACCCCCGCCGGGACGCACCTGCGCCTGTGGGCTCCCACGGCAAAACAGGCAGCAGTGAACCTGTACCGCCGGGGCACCGGCGGGGCCTGTGTGGGCACCCTGCCCCTGCAGCAGCAGGACAAGGGTGTGTGGAGCATCTATCTGCCCGGCGACCAGCACGGGAAATACTACGATTTCACCCTTACCACCCCGTTTGGCACCTGCAATGCAGCGGACCCTTACGCCCGCTCGGCCGGGGTGAACGGGGTGCGCAGCATGATCTTTGATCCGGCCCGGGTGGACCCGCAGGGCTGGGAGCGGGATGTGCGGCCGGTGATCCCGCCGGCCCGCCGCAGCGTGTGGGAGGTCGGCGTTCGGGATTTCTCGCAGGACCCGGCCAGCGGCGTGCACACAGCCTGGCGGGGCAAATTCCTGGCCTTTACCCAGCAGGGGACGACCCTGAGCAGCGACGGCATCCACCCCACCTGCCTGAATTACCTCAAGCGGCTGGGGGTGAGCTATGTCCAGCTCATGCCCATCTTCGATTTTGGCAGCGTGGACGAGAGCCGCCCCCTGACCCGGCAGTATAACTGGGGCTACGACCCCACCAACTTCAATGTGCCCGAGGGCAGCTACTCCACCGACCCCACCCGGGGCGAGGTGCGGGTGCGGGAGTGCAAGCAGATGATTGCGGCCCTCCATGCGGCGGGCATCGGCGTTGTAATGGACGTGGTGTATAACCACATGTATCGTTCCGACAATGTGTTGAACCGGGCGGTGCCCCTCTACTACTTCCGTCAGAACGATGACGGCTCCCTCTCCAACGGCAGCGGCTGCGGCAACGAGTTTGCCTCCGAGCGGCCCATGGCCCGGCGCTATCTCATTGATTCGGTGCTCTACTGGGCACGGGAATATCACATCGACGGCTTCCGGTTTGACCTGATGGGCCTGTATGACGTGGAGACCATGAACCTCCTCCGGGCTGAACTGGACAAGCTGCCCGGCGGGCGGGATATCCTGATGTACGGTGAGCCGTGGCAGGGCGGCTGCAGCGCCCTGCACCGATACGAGGCCAACAAGAACAACCTGAACATGCTGAACGAGCGCATCGGCATCTTTTGCGACAACACCCGGGATGCCATCAAGGGCGGCTGTTTCGATGCCCGGGAGCCGGGATATGTGGAGGGCAGGCCGGGAAGTTTCTGGGATATCGGTGCTTCGGTGGCGGCGTGGTGCCGCAGTGAAAAGCTGCCGCCCCACGCCCCGGGGCAGATCATCAGCTATGTCTCGGCCCACGACAACTTCACCCTGTGGGATAAGCTCCTGATGGTGCGCTACGCCCGCCCGGAGTTTGCCGCTGTGGACAAGACCGCCCTGGCCCAGAACCGGCTGGCGGCGGGCATCTACCTGACCAGCATGGGCCTGCCTTTCTGGCAGGCGGGCGAGGAGTTTGCCCGCACCAAGAAGGGGCAGGGCAACAGCTACCGCTCCAGCCCGGCCCTCAACCGGCTGGACTGGCACCGGGCCGAACAGTTCCACAGCCTTGTGGATTACTACCGCGGGCTCATTGGTCTGCGGGCGGCGTTCCCCCGGCTGGGCGCGCTGGACAAGGCCAGCCCTGCCGCCATCGAGTTCTTCCCGCTGGAACAGCCTCTTGTGGGCTGGCGGCTCCCCGCCCAGTGGGGCGACGGCGCAGCGTGGAGCGCCCTGTGCGTCTACTACAATCCCACCGAGACGGCGCAGGTCGTCACCCTGCCCGGCGGCAGCTGGAAGCTGCTGAGCGACGGCATCTCCTCCAGCCTGTGGCGGGGCAGCAGCCGCATCTGCACCGGCCAGACCGTCCTCCTGCCCCTGAGCGCCACCGTGTTCGGGCAGGTATAAAAATACGGTCTGCCGTTGCTTGACAACCTGCAATTGAAAATCCCCTGACCAGTTCACGCCGGTCAGGGGATTTTTGATTTATGGATCAGGAAAAAGATTTGGGAGGATCAGGAGTTTTTCTGTGCCTGCTGGGTCTGGGCGTTCTTTTCGCCCAGAGTCAGGCTGACGGTCTGCATCTGGCCTTCCCGGGCCACGGTGATGGAAAGGGTATCGCCGGCGGCGTGCTGCTGGATCAGGGTGCCAAGGTCGTCCTTCTGGGCGATCTCGGTGCCGTCGATGCTCACGATGCGGTCACCGGTCTTCAGACCAGCCTTGTCGGCGGGGCCGCCCTGCACAACATCCACAACGTAAACACCATAGGCATTGACATTGAGCTGTGCGGCGGTCTGGGCATCGGTCACAGCCAGATAGGTGATGCCCATGTAGGGGCGGCCGGAGACATAGCCGTTCTCCAGCAGATCCTGTGCCACCTTGATGGCATCGTTGATGGGGATGGCGAAGCCCAAACCCTCTGCATCGCTGGAGGAGGACTTTGCGTTGACCAGACCGATGAGCTCGCCGTTCATGTTGAACAGGCCGCCGCCGGAGTTGCCGGGGCTGACAGAGGCATCCATCTGGATCAGGGACATGGTGTTGGTGGAGCTGGTGCCCTGGATGGTCACGCTGCGGTTCAGGGCGCTGACGATGCCGCTGGTCACGGTGCCGCCCAGCTCACCCAGCGGGTTGCCCACGGCCAGCACGCTCTCGCCCACGGCAAGGCTGTCGCTGTTGCCAACGGTGGCGGGGGTCAGGTCGGTGGCATCGATCTTGAGGACAGCCACGTCGCTGGTGTCATCCTCGCCCACCACGGTGGCGGGGTAATCGGTATCGCCGATGGTCACGGTGATGTTGGATGCGCCGGACACAACGTGCGCACAGGTCAGGATATAGCCGTCGGAGCTGATCACGACACCGCTGCCTGCGCCGCTCTCCACCTGGCTCTGGCCGTACCAGGACCACTGGGAGTAGACCACCTGCTCGGTGGTGATGACCACAACGCTGGGGCTGACCATCTCAGAGACCTGAGCGGTGGTCATGCCGGAAGCGGTGTTCACTGCGGAGGCAGAGCCGGAATCACTGCTGGACGTGGAGGAAGGTGCCGCCTGCTGGATGACCACCTTGCCGCCTGTGTTGCCCACCCGGGCCCCCACAAAGCCGCCGACAAAGCCCATGGCTGCTGCCAGCACCAGTGCGACTGCACTGCGGGCGATATTGCCATTTTTCCGGCGGCGCTTTTTGGGCGGCTGCTTGGGGCTTCCCTGTGCGGCCTGATACCGGGGGCCTTCCGGAGGCGGCACCGCGCCGCCATCGCTGCCGCTGTTCGGGTCGGCCTGGGGGTCGGCCTGTGCGGCCTCGCCGTAGGTGCCTGCCGTGTTGGCGGTGTTCATGCCGGAGGAGCCAACGTTGGGGTAGCCGGTCTCGCCGGTCTGGCTATGTTCAGAGGAATAATCGTATTCCCACTTGTTCTCGTTATCCATACTGGTTACTTCCTTTCTCAAAGGGAATGGTTCGGAGGGGGCGCTTTGCCGCACCTCCTTGGAACTGTTTCTATTGTATCCGGTAATTGTGAAAAGGAATCGCTGACCGGGTGAAGAATATGTGAAATAAGGTCGTAGCGGGAAGCCTTGACAGCGGCGCGGGGGCTTGGTATTTTAAGAACGACCCTCTCAGTCATCGCTGCGCGATGCCAGCTCCCCCGAAGGGGGAGCCAACACATCTGACAGGCGGGCAATCGCTGATTTGCAGGGGCTCTATTCGGAGCCACGATAGGCTCTCCCTTTGGGAGAGCTGTCTGCGAAAGCAGACTGAGAGGGCAAGCTCGCGAAAGGAGCAAATTATGAAACTGGAAAAGATTCCGGGCGGTTATGCCCTGTATAAAGAGAAAACCATCATTGGCACCTGCCAGGCCCGGCCCACGGAGCAGGGTGCGGACATCGCTGCCCTGACCATTGTGCCGGAATGGCGGCACAAGGGCTACGGCTCCTACCTGTTAAAAGAGGTATTGCGCAGCCTGGGCGGCTATGACAAAGAGATGGCCACGGTGTTCACGGCTCCTCTGCCTGCCGATGCGGGGGAGCTGGCCTTCTGGGCAAAGTTCGGTTTTGCGGCAGAGGGCAGCGGGCTGTGCCGCCGCCGCACCCCCGACCTGACGGCCGTGAAGCTTGTGCAGGACTTCCTCGCCGCGCGGCTGGCTGACCCCAGGCTCTGCATCGATGCCACCTGCGGCAACGGGGGCGACACGGCCTTTCTCTGCCGCCTTGTGGGCAAAGAGGGCCGGGTGCTGGGCTTTGACATCCAGCCGGAAGCCATTGCCTCCACCCGGCAGAACCTTGCACGGAAGGGCCTTGCGGCAGAGCTTCACTGCGACAGCCACGCCAACCTCTTACAATATGTACAGCCCGGCACCGTTGATGCCGTGATGTTCAACTTCGGCTGGCTGCCCGGTGCCGACCATGGGGTGTTCTCCCACGCACAAAGCAGCATCCCGGCGCTGGAAGCTGCCCTCGAGGCCCTGCGGCCCGGCGGGGTGCTCAGCGCCATCCTGTACAGCGGCAAGGTCATCGGTTCCGACGAAAAGACCGAGATCCTTCAGTGGATGCGCTCCCGGCCCCTGAAACAGTGCACCGCCCTTGTCTGCGGCTTTGCCAATTGGGCCGATACCGCCCCATTGCCCTGCTTCCTCCTGAAAAAATAACAAAAACTCTTGCATCTAGGTGGAATTGCTGGTAAAATATAAGTTGTGTGTAATTTTGGCATCCTTGCCCTCTCAGCCAAAGCCTGTCGGCTTTGCCAGCTCCCCCGAAGGGGGAGCCAACGCATCTGGAAGGAGAAGTGCAGCCGATCTGCAGGGCCTGTACCTGGAGCAGCAACTGGCTCTCCCTTTGGGAGAGCTGGCTGCGAAGCAGACTGAGAGGGCAAGCCAGTTTACGGAGAATCACCAATGTAACGTGAGATTGACCGAATAAAGAGCTATTCTGATTCAGGAGAAATCAATATATGACAAATCGTGAAGAGATCGAGCGCCGCCGGACGTTTGCGATCATCAGCCACCCCGATGCCGGCAAAACGACCCTGACCGAAAAGCTGCTGCTGTACGGTGGAGCCATCAATCAGGCCGGTTCCGTCAAGGGCAAGCAGAGCGCCAAGCACGCTGTGTCCGACTGGATGGATATCGAGAAGCAGCGCGGTATTTCTGTCACTTCCTCTGTCCTGCAGTTCAACTATGCAGGCAAGTGCGTGAACATTCTGGATACCCCGGGCCATCAGGACTTCTCGGAGGATACCTACCGCACCCTGATGGCAGCGGACTCCGCTGTCATGGTCATCGATGCGGCAAAGGGCGTTGAGGCCCAGACCATCAAGCTGTTCAAGGTCTGCACCCTGCGTCACATCCCCATCTTCACCTTCATCAACAAGATGGACCGCGAAGCCCGCGATCCCTTTGAGCTGATGGAGAACATCGAGGAGATCCTGGGCATCAAGACCTACCCCATGAACTGGCCCATCGGCTGCGGCAAGGAGTTTAAGGGCGTGTTTGACCGCAACACCCGCAAGGTGCTGGCTTTCTCCAGCGACGGCCGCGCCAACGGCGTGAAGAAGGTCAGCGAGACCGAGGCCGAACTGGGCGATGCCGCACTGGACGAGCTGCTGACCCCCTACCTGCACCAGCAGCTGGTGGACGAGATCGAGCTGCTGGACGGCGCTGCCGAGGAATTTGACCTCGACAAGGTGCTGCGCGGTGAGCTGAGCCCTGTGTTCTTTGGCTCTGCTCTGACCAACTTCGGCGTGGAGCCCTTCCTGGAAAACTTCCTGCGGCTCACCCCCACCCCGCTGGCCCGTGTGGACAGCCTGACCGGCGAGCCGGTGGACCCCTGCCGCGACGAGTTCTCGGCCTTCATCTTCAAGATCCAGGCCAACATGAACAAGGCCCACCGTGACCGCATCGCCTTTATGCGCATCTGCTCCGGCAAGTTCGAGCGCGGCATGGAGGCTTACCACGTGCAGGAGGGCAAGAACATCAAGCTTGCCACCGGAACCCAGCTGATGGCGCAGGATCGCGCCATCGTGGATGAGGCCTACGCGGGCGATATCATCGGCCTGTTTGACCCGGGTATCTTCTCCATCGGCGACACCCTGTGCACCGGCAAAAAGAAGGTCGAGTTTGCGGGCATCCCCACCTTCTCACCGGAGCATTTTGCCCGCATCGAGCAGAAGGACACCATGAAGCGCAAGCAGTTCGTGAAGGGTATGGAGCAGATCGCCCAGGAGGGTGCCATCCAGATCTTCCGCGAAGTCGGCGGCGGCATGGAGGAGGTCGTGGTCGGCGTGGTCGGTGTGCTGCAGCTGGAAGTGCTGGAGTACCGCCTGAACACCGAGTACAACGTGGAGATCCGGATGCAGCAGCTGCCGTTCGAGCAGCTGCGCTGGGTGAAGAACGACCCCGACACCTACAACCTGCGCGACTTGGACCTGACCAGCGATACCAAGGCTGTGGAGGATATGAAGGGCAACCGTCTGCTGCTGTTCACCTCTGATTGGGCCGTCCGCTGGGCCGAGACCCACAACGACACGCTGGAATTGAGCGAGTTCGGCAATATCTGATTGGAAAAAAGAGAGCTGCTGTGCGGAGCTGACTCGCACCGCAGTTCTCTTTTTTATAAAAAGCAAAAAACACAACAAAAGATGCCAGCCTCTGTATGAATGGTTCCCATTGCGGGGAACACTGCTGGCATGGAGGGAAACGTATATGGAAAACCTGAACATTGGCCGCAGCGGCATCGAAGTACCTTTTCTGGGCATGGGCACCTGGGCCATCGGCGGCGGCAGCTGGTGGGGCGACAACGATGATGCCCTTTCGGTCAAAGCCATCCAGACTGCTGTGGAGCAGGGCATCCGGTGGATCGATACCGCGCCCATCTACGGCCTGTACCACAGCGAGACCGTGGTGGGGGAGGCCCTGAAGCACATCGACCGGGACAAGGTGGTGCTCTCCACCAAATGCGGCCTGGAGTGGCGGCATGAAACGCCGGTGCTCCACAAGGTCGTGGACGGCACCGCCGTCTACCGGGACCTCTCGGCGCAGAGCATCATCGAGGACGTGGAGGACAGCCTGCGCCGCCTGGGCACAGACCACCTGGATGTACTGTACACCCACTGGCAGAGCCCGGACCTCGGCCTCTATCCGCTGGAGGAGACCGTGGAGGCCATGATGAAGCTGAAGGAGCAGGGCAAGATCCGCGCCATTGGTGCGTCCAACGTGACGGCGGATCTCATCCGGGGCTACTGCCGGTACGGCCAGCTGGATGTCATTCAGGAGAAGTACAGTCTGCTGACCCGCCGCATCGAAAAGCAGTTCCTGCCCACCTGCAGGGAGCTGGGGGTTTCGGTGCAGGCCTACTCCCCGCTGGAGCAGGGTCTGCTCACCGGCAGGGTCACCATGGAGACCACCTTCCCCGAGGGCAGCACCCGGAATAGCAATCTCTGCTTCCAGCCTGCCCGCCGGAAGCAGGCGCTGGACCTGCTGGCCAAGTGGGATGACCTGACCGGGAAATACGACTGTACCATGGCCCAGCTGGTCATTGCCCTGACGGCCCGGATGATCCCCGGCCTGCATGTGCTGTGCGGTGCCCGCACCCCGGAGCAGGTGCTGGACAATGCCGGTGCACTGAATATCAAACTGGACGGCGCGGATGCCGTCCGCATGAAGTGGGACGTGGATGCCATTTCCTGAGCCGGTGCTTCAGAACAAAAGAAGATAATCAAAAAGGGACGATGCCGCAAAAGCATCGTCCCTTTTTGGTTATTTGTGCTCCTTCAGCTGGCAGAGGAAGTCATCGGCTTCGATGGCCTCCGGGGTGAAGGAATTGTTCTTCCACCAGCTGACCAGTGCGGTGGCAATGGTCAGGCCGGTGGAGACCAGCTGCTCCAGCTCTGCCGATTCAATGGGCAGGACACGGTGGCCGGTGGCGCTGAGCACCTGATTGGTCAGCGCCAGTGCCAGCGCCGCCGTGCGGGCCAGCGTGGCGGGAGAGATCTTGCATTTCTTCATGGGGAACTCCTTTCTTTTATAGGATGGTACGGTCGAGCCCCGCCCGGTGGAGCAGGGCGGGATAATCCTTTTCGGTGCGGCTCAGGTCTACGGGGCCGGAGATGCCGGGCACCCTGCCCCTGCTGGTGTACTGCCACATTCCGTGCCTGCGGGCCGGGCGTTTGCCCCGGTAGTCCGCCAGCCAGAGGTCAAAAGGGGCCAGCGTGTCCATGTGCAGGGCAGTATCTGCAAAATGGGTGTAGGTGTATACCATGGCGTACAGGCCCCAGTGCTCCAGCTGCCGTGCCGCCCTGGCAACAAGGGCGGAGAGCGCGTCCGGTGTCAGGGCACGCAGGCGGGCATCCTCTACGTCGATGGCTGCGGGCAGCTGAAGCCGCTTTCCCCTGAGGGCATCGTGCAGGAGGGCCAGCTCGGCATCCCGCTGTGGGGCGGTAACGGCACAGCTGTAATAGTAGACCCCCACCGGGATGCCCAGCCGGATGCAGGCAGAGTAGTTTGTTTCAAACATGGGGTCGATGTAGGGCGTGCCGCTCCTGCTGCCCAGTGCGCGCAGCATCACGCCGTGAACCCTGCCGCTGGCTTTTACGGTATCCCAGTCTATGCGGCCCTGCCAGCGGGAGACATCCAGCACCGTGAACATCAGGTGGCCTCCAGCAGGGTCTTGAGGGCGGCGGGAGTGATGGTGTCCACCACCAGACTGCCATCGCTGCGGATGGACAGCACCCGCAGGAGGGCACCTGCCTGCGGGGCCACCGGAGCAGGCAGCGCGCCTACGTCCTGCGCGTCCAGCACCACCGCGCCGCCCTTGCCGTTGACACTGAGCAGGGTGCCGTCCTCGGGCGCAAAGGATTCGGCGCGCAGGG